>Ga0182017_10001786_pt1 | contig 16489 bp, 13 predicted proteins | sample 712E3DmetaG_FD_120492 | JGI IMG/M metagenome (GOLD analysis project Ga0182017, IMG submission 120492) | Permafrost microbial communities from Stordalen Mire, Sweden - 712E3D metaG | ecosystem: Environmental > Terrestrial > Soil > Wetlands > Permafrost | place: Sweden: Stordalen | collected... | reverse complement strand
GGATGCGAGGCGTTCATTCCGAAAAAGCCCCCGCCGTTCGTACCGAGCATTTTTATGGATTCAAGGGCCGCCACCGGGCCCGTTACGATTGTTTGCGGCGCGGGTCCTCCTTTGTCGGTAGTCCCCATGGAGCCGGGCTCAAGCGTCGAAACCTGAAACGAGCTTTTAAAGCTCATTGGAGATCCTTGCGAGATAAAAAACGCGCCGAAAATTATTGCCGCGGGCAGAAATAAATAAACGAACACCCGCCACATATCCACGAAAAAATTGCCCACGGTTTTTTGTCCCCTAAAACTGCGGATGATGGCAACCAGCGCGCAAAACCCCACCGAGGCCGACAAGAACATATTGAGAATGCAGAAAAAGACCTGGCTGAAATTAGACAAATGCACATCACCCGAATAGTGCTGCAAGTTTGTGTTCGTCATGAAGGAAATAACGCTGTTGAAAATGGTTGTCGGCGCGAGCATGCCTTTGTGGTCTTGATTGAAGGGCATCCAGGGCTGAAGGGCCAACACAACAAACCCGGTAATAAATAGCCCGATATTGAAAACAATCAGTGACACGGCGTAGGCTTTCCAGGTTTGCTCTCCAGTGTCAAGTTTAGTTTCGAACCATCGAAGCCATTTGGGCGCCTTAAACTTTCCATCCATGATCCAGGTAAAATAGGCGCTCAAAGGGACAGCACAGAGCGTTGCCAGGGTAAGCAGAATTGCAGGAATAATCCACAGTTTCATAAGGACCTCTTTCTGTAAAGTTGTGAACCTGCCTATCGGCAGGTAAGTTACTCTAAGCTTCTGATCGACAAAAGATGTCGCTCATAAGCAAAGAGTAACTAAAACCATTCGGGCCTTATAAGGGCGACAAAAAGGTAAACGAGCAAAAAAACCGCGATGATTGCCGCAACGTAAATCATACATCCCCCCTCATATTTTTTCGCAACCTTTGACGAATAATAAACATAATTCCATCGATATCAATCCCAAAACAAACATCCCCGTCATCCAAAGTATTAAATTCATTTTGCAAACTCCTTTTCGAATTCATCAATATCCCGCAAATAACATGCCGATTATTTTAGCCGAACGCTGATGATGGATGCCATTGTTCCTATAACCTCGGTAGGTAGCGTTTTGCTTTTAACGGCCAATAATGCAAAAGGCTCCTTTCCCTTATTTATCCGCGAATATCTTACACCCAACATGTTTTCCTCCACCAGATCCATTACATCAATTGGATGGTCTTTAAAAACCTTTAGGTAGTTTTCAACCTCTTGAGAAATATTAGATGCGGCGGACCCGGTAAAATGCCGCCACTTTCCATCGCCATAAACGTGCATTGAGCAATATTCCAGCGAGAAAACGCTCAAGGCTTCCTTGGCGATTTCGCTGAGCGTAAGATCATCGTTTCGCATGGACAAAAGCCGCTCTCCAAATTCTTTCAGCTGTTCCAAGGATTTATTGAGTACGCTTGCTTGTATTTTATTATCAGCTGCCGATGCTGAAAGATAGCTTATTATCACGGAAGTCAATAAAAATGCGGCAAGGGACATCCAATCGGAAAAAGAAGCGATATAGAATGTTCCAAACGGCGGTAAAAAGTAATAATCAAAGCACAAGCTTGCCGCAATGGAGGTGAAAAATGCAACAAAAAAATCGCCAAAAAACGCTGAGAGAAGAACTATGATAAGGAAGCTGAAGGCGGCTGTTGAAGTATTGGCGAGCGTACCGAACAGAAGCGTTAGTTTCGTTGTCGCCAGGACAGCCCCGGTAAAAACAATAATCTTTCCAAAACGGATAAGCGCTTTGCGGTGTTTAGCTATAATATTCATAATAATTGCCTTTGAAAAATTTTAATAAACCGCTCCACGGCATATTCAAGGATTTATTTCCAACGTTAATAAAAATACGGAAAAAAATATTCAGAAAACCTAAAAAGGTGATGAAAAAGTGTAAAGAAAATATAAAGATTACATCGTTTGAACGGTTAAGTAGAAGTAAATACAACCAGACAAGGTTTTGGCAAAACCCTTCGACGGCATTACGATGCTTATCCTAACCCGTAATTAAATTCCCCTCGATTTAGTTGCATTTTTATTGAGAAAAAGTTATTTTACCGTCGCTTTTATTCATTTTCACAGTCACCCGCACTCATCAGGAGTGGCCCGCAGAGCCTTACAGCCCCAGGACACCCGGCGTGTCTCCCGATGTAAAGAGAGATCCATGAACCCGCGATTTATCCGCAATATTGCCATCATCGCCCATGTAGACCATGGCAAAACCACGCTTGTCGATGAACTATTCAAACAAAGCGGCATGTTCCGCGACAATCAGGTCGTGGCGGAGCGCCTCATGGATTCCATGGACCTCGAGCGAGAGCGCGGGATCACCATTTCAGCGAAAAACGGGTCCTTCAAATACCGCAGCCACCTGGTAAACATCATCGATACTCCCGGACACGCTGATTTCGGCGGCCAGGTCGAACGCGTGCTTAAAATGGCCGACGGCGCCCTTTTACTGGTCGACGCGCAGGAAGGCCCCATGCCGCAGACCTACTTCGTCCTCAAGAAGGCGCTCGCCTTGGCGCTGCCCATCATCGTAGTCATCAATAAAATCGACAAGCCCGCCGCGCGTCCCGTGTGGGCGGTCAACCATGTGTTTGACCTTTTTGTCAAGCTTGAAGCGCCTGACCATGTCCTGGATTTTCCGGTGATTTACGCATCGGCGAAAGAAGGCTATGCCCGTAACGACCCCGACGACGATAGCATGACTCTGGAGCCTTTGTTCGCCAAGATATTGTCTTATATTCCCGCGCCCAAGGGTGACCCCGACAGGCCATTACAGATGCTGGTAAGCTCCATAGATTATTCCCCCTATCTGGGCAGGCTGGGCATCGGCAAAATCACCGACGGTACTCTCAATATAAACAAGGACATCGCGGTGGCGCTCCGTGACGGCTCGCTGGTCCCGGCGCGGATCACCAAAGTCTATCGTTTCGAGGGCGTGGTAAAAGTCCCCACCGAAACGGCATCGGTCGGAGAGGTCGTGGCGGTTGCCGGTATGGAAGAAGTGACGGTTGGCGTCACCTTCACCGATCCGCTGCTGCCTAACCCGCTTCCGCCTACTGCCATCGACCCGCCCACTATATCGATGAACTTCATCCCGAACGATTCGCCGTTTGCGGGCACCGAGGGCCGTTTTGTCACCTCGCGCCATCTTCAGGAACGTTTGCAGCGTGAAACGCTTTCCGACGTCGCGCTCGTGGTCGAGAACCTGCCGGACACCATCGGCAACAAAGTGTCGGGGCGGGGCGAGTTGCATTTGTCAATATTGATCGAGCGCATGCGCCGGGAAGGATACGAATTTCAGGTCACCCGGCCGCAAGTGATCATGAAGGAAGTTGGCGGAAAACTTCTCGAACCCTACGAGGAGCTGGTCATCGACGTCGACGAAAATTACGTGGGCGTCGTGATCGAGAAACTGGGTCGCCGCAAAGGCCAGATGCTGACCATGGACCAGCACAGCGGCATGACGCGCCTGTCTTTTAAAATACCAACGCGCGGACTTCTCGGTTACCGTTCGGAGTTCATGACCGACACCAAGGGAATGGGCACCATGAACTACATTTTCCTGGAATACGGGCCGCATGCGGGTGAATTCCGGACCCGTTCCAACGGCGTCATGGTGACGAAAGACCCCTGCACCACCGTCGCGTTCGCCTTGTGGCATTTGCAGGACCGGGGGGTCTTGTTTCTGCCCCCTCAGATCAAAGTGTACCGCGGCCAGATCGTTGGCGAGCATGCGCGGGAAAACGACCTTACTGTCAATCCCGGCAAGGAAAAGAAACTCTCCAATATGCGTTCCTCCGGCGCCGACGAGGCCGCCGTGCTCACACCATACCGGAACATGAGTCTCGAAGACTGCATAGCCTACATCAACGAAGACGAACTCGTGGAAGTTACTCCCCTGGCGATCCGGCTGCGCAAGCGTTGACAAAAGGATGGCGATAGAAATTACTCATATTGATTCTAAATTTATGGTAATGTATTTTACGAGAATGATAGCTTCCCGGTATTCAATATCCGTGATACTCTGTATTTTCCTGTTCGAGTTTATAGCCAGTTGCACGAAAAACAAAACAACAGGGCCCTCGCCGGTGCAGGCGAGTATCGTGCATTTTTCCAAAGACACGCTTTATTGGAACGTCCTTTTCATTGATACGATACATGCAAAAGACTTGAGCGCTTCACTATCGGACGGAAAAGACATCACCATTCATTTAGTTGACAGCAAGCAGGGAATGAGCGCGACGGACTCTGTTTTTTCGTGGACGCCAAAAGACACGGGGCGCGTTTATGTAAACGCAACTGTTTGCGGAGCACACGCATACTGCGACACGCTTCGCGACACGCTGTTGGTGGTGTACGCGTCCAATTCAAAGCGCCGGTTTCATTTCAAAACCGACACGATTCCCCGGTTTGCCCGTTTTATCGACACCCTGCGGGCCGATAGCAACAGCATTGCACGGTTCGGCGCAACCGGCTTTTCCCGACATTGTATCGACAGCGTGAAAGGCATGGTTTTACACGATTCTGTTTTCCAATGGGCGCCCCTTGACACCGGCCTCGCCGAAGTCGTCTTTGCGCAATGCGTGCCCAACGGGCCCTGCGATACGCTGCTCGGTTCCCTGTATGTGGTTAGCAGCGGCGCTGTGCCGTCTTTGCCGTTTCACTTCAGCAAGGATACCTTGTGCCTGAGTGAAATTTATTTGGATACGTTGAGCGCTTCGCGCCTGGCCGCTTCAAAATCAGTCGGCAAAATAAACTCATTCCGTCTGCTCGACGCAGGAAAAAGGGCCATGCAACTGACCGATTCCGTTTTTCTCTGGATCCCAGGCGATTCCGGCAAATCCTCCGTTTCTATAGTCGTCGGCGACAACACGGGAAGTTTTTATTCCATTAAAGACACTTTTTTCGTGCATCAATGTTCGGTTGACCGGTTTTGTCCTCCGTATTTGCACAAGGACGACCTCACCTTCGGCAGCCAAAGCGATCTACCCGCGGGCTTCTTCGTTTATTCGTACGAATATAACGCTACAAATATAGTGCCCGGTTTATACGTCTCAGACATCAGGAATTTCTCTTCGTCGCTCATCCCCAACACTGAAAACGAGGTCCCGCGGTCGATAAAAATTTCGGATGACGGGAAATGGATACTCTTTGCAAACGGGTACAATAATGCCTATGTGATAAGTATTGACGGTTCCCGGAAATATCAGGTCCCGCTTTCGGGCGTGCAGGTCAACATGGTCGATTTTTACCGTAACGGACCAAATGGCGTCGAAATCTGCTATACAACTACAGACACGGTCCGCCAGGAAATTTATGCAATACAGGTCAAGCTTGACAGCGTTCCAGCCTTCGGCGCACTACGGACCATTGCTGACCTTACCGGCAGCTTCAGGATCGAACCTTACTATCCGATTTCAGTTGCGAAGGACCAGATTCTCGGAGCATTCAGCCTGCTTTTGGAGGGCACGTACATTTTACGCATGGGTTTTTTGACTATACCCGATGGCGGAAGAGGTATTGCCTTACCCCAGAACATGTTCAAATGGGCCAATGAAACGGGCAAGCAGGTATGGGGATGCAACTCAACGATGTCTCCTGACGGATCGCTATGCCTTTACATTCCGGGGACTGCCGGGATGGGCGGCGAAACGGGTAATTGCATTCCTCCCGAACACCTGGGGTTCGTCGTAACGCCGTTTCGGCGCATCACCGACCCCGCGATTACTATCGACGATCATATCGACAAATACGGGTTGAGCATTAACTGGTGTCCGCTGCAATACAGATTCGGCAAATGGGACGAGATGGATTTTCATGCATGGAATTTCGGCAACAATAACGATCTTGTCATCGGAAGTCAAACAGGAACATTGTCGCCCGTAAAAGGCGTCTGGATGGTGGACTGGAAAAAAAATGTCTGGACGCAATTGACCCCTCCGGATTCAATAATCTCCTCGGGGTGGCAGGCCGTTTATTTTACGGGAATTGACACGGGAAACGCTCTTGACCCGTATTACCGCGTGGTAAGCCCCAACGGCGGGGAACAATTTTTCGTTGGACAGGCCTGTACCGTAACGGTGACCTCGCAGCGGGACGCGAACTCCGGTATCCGTCTGAAAATAAACAATGGGAAATATTCGTTCATGCTTCCGGGAATGACCTCATCGATCAACCCCCACGCAGATTCGACGTTTATTTTTGCCATCCCTGATTCCTTTTCCATCGATCAAGGCGGCGGCGTTACGGTCAGGGTGTCTTCGGTGTCCGATTCATGCAGGATCTGCGTTCTGGATTATAACGTCGGCACGGGGTTCCAGGATTGTTCGGACAATTTCTTCAGCATCAAACCGGCACATTAGAACCTCAGGCAGGTTAGAGCCGCCTTTATTATTAATTCCCTTCCCGTATTACGGGAAATGTATTTTAACAAAGAGGAATAAACCCGTAAAACCTTATTGGTTTGAAAGGACCTTATGAATTATAATCGTCCGACACAGACAAGAACCTACAAAATTATCGCGGAAAACAAATTAACGGAGGATGATTTTAACTGGCTCAGGTCGCTCAAAAATGTGACCACAATTGAAATGCATAAAAAATCCCTCACCGTTCTGACTAAAATTGTGGATTCGATCGCGGAAATAGTCAGGTCAATCAACTGCAAGTTCTGCAACAGTTCAAAACCTAAATTAAAGCCATTATTTTAAGGCGAACCCGCACGGTGGATGTCGACATTAATGTTCGTTTTCCCTGAACTTATGTCTCTCTTGTCCATTATTCTCGTCGTCTTTTTTCCTGTCCTGGTTATTGTCATCATCGCGCTTGCTTTGTTCTTCAACGTGAAATTTTCCCTCCGAATGACTCGGACGCGGCTGTTCGACAACTCCTTGTTCAGACCTCTCCTTGTGAAGGGGAGGTTGCGCGGCCTCTTCATGAGTCACATGAAATGACTTTTGTGGAGTCGCATGAAATTCCCCTTGCGGTTCAGGCCTGTTTCGTTCGCCTCCTCTTCTGAACCTCGGCCCGATAGGCACCTCATCACGCGAGTGTTGATGCTCCCCTATTTCAACTTTGAATAGAGGATGGTCATTTGCGCTAATGCGGGTTTTGTTCAAACTAATACTGACAATGGGCCTTTGCACTATGCGCTGAACAAATTCTCTGCGCGGCGGACTGTTGTACACATGAATACTCACATCTCCAGCTTTGGGACGGGCGTGGAACGATACATGGTTGCGCACTTCCACTTCGGTAAAAAACTGCACCGGGCAGAAATTCCATTGCATATGGATTTTGTCCCAATGATGTCCCGGCCGATGCTCAGGGAATAATGGCTCCCAACCGATTTCATTATCGGTCACATACCATTTGACCCTGGCGGGCGACCAGGTATTTCCAGGCAGCCATACCCATCCTTGATCGTCATCATAGAACCAATTGCCATAATGACACACGATCCAACCGAACGGCTCATCGGAATCCCAAACCCATCCTTCATTTGAATAGACCCAGTGTCCATATTGAAAGGGACGCCAATCCGTGCCCGCATCCGGCCTCCATACAGCTCCGAAGCCGGGAACCGAAACCCATTGGCCATAATCGTTGAGCTCGCTGAAGTTTTCAAAGGCATTTACCTTGAATGAGGCGCTTACGGTGACTTCGGCATGGACTATCGCGTAACTTCCAAGGAAAGTCACGACCATGCTTGAAAAAATAAGACTTCTAAACTTCATCGAGCCCACCTTTCGTTAATTATACTAAATTGCAATCAAGTTGATCCTGTTTCGGCGCACCCTTCGAGAACCTCAGGGTGCGAAATTTTTGTAAATTCAAAATTTCGTTGGCGGACGCTGAGGCTCTCGAAGCGTCCGCGGGAGTTTTGCAACTGGATAGTTAGGTTTAAGCCGCCGCACATTGATTTTCAACAAATTTCCAGTTGATTATTTTCCAGAACGCTTCGAGATAGGCCGCCCTGTTGTTCCGATAATCAATATAATAGGCGTGTTCCCAAACGTCACAGGTCAAAATGGGTTTTTTATTGTCTTGAAACGGCATTGCCGCGTTACTCGTGTTTTCAATTGACAATAGATCTCCTTTTTTTACCAGCCATGTCCACCCCGAGCCGAAATTGCCTACGGCGGATGCGACAAATTTTTCCTTGAACTGTGACAATGAACCAAAATCACGGGTAATCATTGCCGCAAGAGGTCCTGCGGGTTCCCCACCAGCGGTGGTAAGGCATTCCCAATAGAACGAATGGTTCCAATGCTGGGCGGCATTGTTAAAAATCGGTCCGCTCGCTTTAGCGCAAATCTGTTCAAGTGTCATGGCCGCGAATTCCGTGCCTGCAATCAATTTGTTGAGATTGGTCACATAAGTATTGTGATGTTTGCCATAATGATACTCAATCGTTTCCTCGGAAATGCCCGGAGACAGCGCCGATTTTGCAAAATGCAGTTCTGGAAGTTTGTGTTCCATTTTTTCTCCTTTTAAAAATGTTAAATTATTCCTATAAATAAAAAAATAAACATCTGCTATCCAATATTCAGCAAAAACTATTCCAATTGTTTATTTTTTCCAGATAATTTACAATTTCACATTCCGCAGCCTTAATGCGTTGCTTATTACCGAAATTGAGCTGAGACTCATGGCGGCCGCGGCAATCATCGGACTCAATAATATCCCGAAAAACGGGTAAAGCGCACCGGCTGCAATTGGAATACCGATAACGTTGTAGAAAAAAGCGAAAAACAGGTTCTGTCGAATATTATGCATAGTGGCCAGGCTCAGGCGATGCGCTTTTACAATCGCCCTGAGGTCGCCTTTAACGAGTGTCACGCCGGCGCTTTCCATGGCAATATCGGTCCCGTTTCCCATGGCAATCCCTACGTGGGCCTCCGCAAGCGCCGGAGCATCATTGATGCCATCACCCGCCATGGCAACGAATCTTCCCTCCGCCCGCCTAAGTTCTTTTATGATTTGGGCCTTTTGCATGGGAAGGACATCCGCCTTTACCCTGTCTATTCCTAATTTCCTTGCGGCGGCATCGGCCGTTATTTTATTATCTCCTGTCAACATAAAAAGACTTATCCCTTCACGAAGAAGGCTCTTGACGGCGTCGTACGATGTTTCCTTTATCGGGTCAGTCACCCCGATATATCCCAGAATACGGTCATCTTTAATTATAAACATGACGGTTTGACCATCCGCCTGGACCACTGAAGCTTCTTTAATGACTTCACTATCATCGATCCCGAATTTCTCCAATAGACCGGCATTCCCCAAGGCAAACCGGTGTCCATCCACTGATCCCGTTATTCCGCGACCGGGAAACGATTCAAAATGCTGAACATTTTTCAATGTAAGCGATTTTTCATGCGCCGCATCGAGTATCGCCGCTGCAAGCGGATGCTCGCTGCCCAGCTCCAAGCTTGCCGCGAGCATAAGCACATCATCTTCGCTGACAATGCCAACAGTCGTAATCAGGGCGACTTTAGGCTTTCCTTCCGTCAGTGTGCCGGTTTTATCTACTACAAGCATATCAATTTTCCTGAGAACTTCAATGGCCTCGGCATTTTTAAAAAGTACTCCGGCTTGCGCCCCTTTCCCGGTAGCAACCATAATCGACATGGGAGTGGCCAGCCCCAAAGCGCACGGACAAGCTATGATAAGCACCGCAACTGCATTTACAATCGCGTATGACAACGATGGGCCGAAAACCGCCCACAGAATAAAAGTGAGGACCGAGGACGCTACAACCGCCGGCACAAAATAGGCCGAAACTTTGTCCGCAAGTTTCTGTACGGGCGCGCGGCTGCGTTGCGCCTCAGCGACCGCCTTTATTATGTGGGAAAGCGCCATTTCCGCCCCTACATGCCGGGCCTCAATAATAATCGTGCCGTTCTGATTTACCGTTGCGCCGATAACGGTCTGGCCCTTGTACTTTTCCACGGGGATGGGTTCACCGGTGATCATGGATTCATCAACCGACGTTGATCCTTCAACCACTTTGCCGTCGACGGGAACTTTTTCACCCGGACGAACACGCAGGCGGTCCCCTTTAATAACTGAGCCAAGGGGAACGTCAATTTCGCTGTTGTCCGGTAAAATTCGGCGGGCGTTTTTCGGGGCCAATCCAAGAAGCGATTTAAGCGCGGCCCCGGTTTTACTTCGGGCGCGCAGTTCTAAAACCTGACCGAGAAGGACCAGGGTCGTTATCGCCGCGGCCGCTTCGAAATAAACCGGTACTGCCCCATGCATGTCATGGAAGGTTTTGGGGAAAATTCCGGGGCGAATGAAGGCGATACTACTGAAAACGTATGAAACTCCGGTGCCGATCCCGATAAGCGTAAACATATTCGGGCTACGATGGATCAGCGAATTCCAGGCGCGTACAAAAAACGGAGCGCCGCCCCATAAAACAACGGGCGTTGCCAAAATAAACTCAATCGAATGCAGCCAATTGGAATGGACCAATTGACCGGGCCACATGGCCAGCACGACAAGCGGGACCGACAGAAACAGGCTGATCCAGAACCTGAATTCCATGTTCCTGAGCTCGGGATTTTCTTCATCGTCAAGGCTTACTGTGGCCGGTTCCAGGGCCATCCCGCATTTTGGACAAATCCCGGGGCCGATTTGCTTGACCTCAGGGTCCATGGGGCACGTATATTCCTGCCCTGGTTTTGAGGAAGCCCGGTCAGGTTTTTTTTTAAGTAAATAGCTTTCGGGGTCTTTTTTAAATTTCTCCAAACATCCCATACGACAAAAAAGATATTCTTTGCCCTTATACGAATATTTATTTGGAGAATCCGGTGGAACGGTCATTCCACACACCGGGTCTTTTTCTTCAATTTTGATGTCTGGTTCCATAGGTTTAAAAATGGTTCACGCTTTTGTTTATGGAGTATTAATAAATGCTTTTCTTTATCGCGTGATTTAATTTTCTGAAAAGATCATTCCCCTAACACTCGAGGAGCACATTATGAAACGAGTCATTCTTTCGGCCCTTATTGTAAGCGCATTTTTTCTTGGGTGCTGCTGCCACAAAAAATGCGTAAAAGACGACCATCAGGCGCAGAAATCAAAAATCGAAGCGCAAAAAGCAATGGATGAAATGGACGCTGAGAAAGAAAAAGACAAGGGACAATGATAGTCACGATCCTGTAGAAAACTGAAAAACAGCCCCACACTTCGCGCTGGCGGCGCGGCCAGGCACAACTTCCCGCCTTCGGATCAGCATTGTGTCGAAATTGCCGGATAAAAATCCCGCTCAAGAAATGTCCGGAGACCGGAATGTAGCAAGGGCCAGCTTGAGATCAGCTCAGCGGCGGATGCACAAAGCGCATTGATTCTTTCCTTCAAATACACGTCTTCCCCGTTGTTTATGCTTGCCAGGGTATATTTCTTCCGCAGCCGGTCCGTTCCAAGGGTCTTATCACTCTTCCGGGAATCGCCTTTTTCGTCGATCAGATCATCGGCAAGCTGATATGCCGTGCCGATGCGGTAGCCTGCTTCTTCCAATGCCGCCTCAAGACGCAGGTCTCCTTTTGAACATAATACCGCGCAAAACGCAAAGAGCGGGCCTGTTTTTCCCCGTGCCACCCGCAGGCAATCTTCTTCAGACAATGTCTTTCCTCTGAGCACCAATTCCTGGAGGATCTCGGCTGAACATGTTTCATGCATTTTATCGATAAACAAATCGAAAAGTTTTGCGCTGCCGTTCCTTGCAAGAAAGTTGATCGCGCGGCAAAGAAAAAGGTCTCCGATTAAAATTGACCCGCTGGTTGATGTCTGACGCCATAAAGCGGGTCTGCCGCGCCTTACTTCCCCAACGTCAATAACATCATCATGAAAAAGGGTCGCGGCATGCACCAGTTCAACGGCCGCACAATAACAGGCCATGGCCTGCATGTCGAAGTCGTTTATATTTGTGCCGCAAAGGCGCTGCACAAGAAGCGTGCGAAGCATTTTTCCTTTTGAGGGATTTTGCCCGAGAAAGAAGCGTTCGCGTAAACAACTTTCCTTATTAAACCAATCCGAAATCATATTTTTAACCTCCCCGACAAGGTCATCGGGGGGCATTTGATTCTGCCGCGTAAGTGGTCTGGAAACGTCGCGTTCGCATGACGATTCGTTCTTTACCATGAAATTACCTTTTATCAAATAATAGTATTCGAATGCTCTAACCCACAAGGTGGATAAGACACTGTTATCAGGATTTATCCCGAAGGGCTTCCAGCGTATATAAATCAGATACAGTGTCTAACCTGCCCAAGGGCAGAGGCAAAAAATACAACAGCCGCATGACGACATAAAGTAATTTTCTCCTCATCATAAAAGGTTGTATTTCTCATGCTGATAAAAATATGGAATTTGCTTGGTTCCATTAAGACTGTTGTTCCGCTCCTTCTTGTTATTACGCTGGTTTCGCTCATTGGCATTTTGGTTCCCCAAGGCGCGCCCGCAACGGAATTTAATAACGCCGGGTTGTTCGCCTCACTTATTCTTTATCTTGGATTAAACCATGTATTTTCAACATGGTGGTTTTTCGCGCTGCTCGGTTTACTATCCGTAAACATTCTCGTCTGCTCTATATCGCGTCAACTCGCAAATGCACGCAGGATTGCAACACCGCATTTCTTAAAAGGCGCGGAAGAAGTCGCTATGCTCAAATGTTCAACGGAGTTTTCCGCTGCCTGCGCCCCGAACAGAGGCGCAGACCTGCTTTCGGGATATTTCAAACGACGCTTGTATTTTTCCGCGTCCCTCGACCGGAACTCCGCCGTCCAGGTGGTCTCCCGGTCTTTTTACATAAAAGAAATAGGATCTTTGCTATTTCATGTCAGTATACTTTTCTTTTTTACCGGCGGCATCCTTGGCGGCCTGACAGGGTTTTCTTTTGTCAAAGAATTTCACAAAGGCGAGGTACACGCAATCCGTGATTGGCACTATCGTGTACGGTGCGACTGGTTTAAAGTCGATAAAAATGACCACGGGACCGTTACCGATTATACGTCAAAACTTTCGGTGCTGTCGTCAGATTCCACGCCGGTTTTCAGCCATCTCATTAAAGTCAACCATCCTCTTTCCTATAAAGGTGTCCGCTTTTATCAATACAGTTATGGGCGGCAACCCGACGCTATCGACGATGCGGTTTTACGCATCAGCGGCCCGGGCCTGGATTCAGGGTTAAGCGAGGTTTTTCCCTTTAACACGTCTGTGCGGCTTTCTACCAATGATCTTAAGCTGACAATAACAAATTTCGTGTGCGACTTTGACCTGGACATGGGCGGTGAATTTGTTTCCTCACGTTCCGACAAACCCAACAATCCGGCCATCCGGGTAATAATTTCAAAGGGAAATGATACGGTGTTCGACACGTGGTCTTTTTTAAACTTTCCTGAAATCCACCGGCACGTAAAAAATGCATATAAAATTACATTTTTAAGTTATACCCCGCGTTATTTCACCGGTATTAAAATATCCCGTGACCCGGGTAATGTCTTTGTCTGGCTTGGTTTTGCTTGTATGTCTTTCGGAATTATACTGGTGTTTTATTTTCCGAACAAGACCTACTGGATTTTCATGGAACCAGGCAATGCAGGCTTCTCACGGATAATCGTCGGGGCTTCATCGGGTCCGGCTTTGTCCGCTTTTCAGAAAGAATTCAAGCGGACCTGTGCCTCCCTGAAAAGTCTTTTAAAGGGAGAACCTTGACCATGAACCATATCGCGCATCAAACGATCGAATTGTCTTTTTTCCGGTGGGCATTTATTGCTTATTCAATCACCTGTGTTTTGTATGTGGTGTTTTTCGGACTGAATAAAAAGCGGGTCGCCTACGCGGCATCTGTCTTTATGGGAACCGGGCTTGCTTTCCATACCGCGGCGTTGGCCTTCAGGACGATGTACCTCCATCATCTGCCGCTTACCAACATGTTCGAATATATCAATATTTTCAGTTGGTTCGCCACCTGCTTCTATTTTATTTTTTTAAAAATTTACAAACAACACATTCTCGGGGCCTTTATCGCATTTATTGTTTTCATGTTGATGGTGTGCGGTTCCCTGTTGCCAAAAGACGCCGAAATGCAACTGGTCCCCGCGCTCCAGAGTTACTGGCTCCAAATCCACGTTACGGTGGCGTCGCTCGGCGAAGCGGCGTTTCTGGTGGCATTTGCCGCAAATATCATGTACTTCCTGAAAAAGTCCCTCCCCCCGGCGTCGAGGTTCTCGGAACGGCTTCCCGAAATACATACCCTTGACATTATAGCATACAGGGCGATCGGCATCGGGTATCCTCTTTTTACCGTGGGAGCGCTGTTCGCAGGTTCGATCTGGGCCGAGCAGGCATGGGGAAGTTTCTGGAGCTGGGACCCTAAAGAGGTCGGTTCCCTTATCGTCTGGCTTTTCTACTCCGCCTATTTGCACGCCCGGTTTGTAAAAGGATGGACGGGCATGCGGGCCGTATTATTAAGCGCAGCGGGTTTTATATGCACGCTTTTGACCTTTTTTGCGAATCTCATTCTCGGCGGGCTCCATTCCTACGGATAGAACGCGGGCCGGACAACGGTAATATTACCGACGGCAAACAGAAAATAATAAAAACGCCAATAATTCCAATCTGCAGAAGCTCCTAAAGCTGAATTTATTTACGGAATAGACCAGTGTTCAGGTTGTATATTTAAAAAAAAGGGGCCGGGATGAGGGAAATCGAATATCAGGCCGTTGTCAAGTCAGTTAAACGGCTTTGCATTGATGCCGCATATTTTCTTCCTGAAGATGTTACAACCGCTCTCGACAAAGCGGCCAATACCGAAGAATCGCCCCTTGGCAGGACCATTCTCGGGCAGTGCATAATAAACGCCCGGATAGCCTCCACGGACAATTTGCCTATATGTCAAGATACCGGCTTCGCGGTCTACTTCGTGGACCTTGGTTCGGACGTTCATATAAAAGGGGGCGCTCTCACTGATGCCATTCAGGAAGGCACGCGACTGGGATATTCCGAAGGGTATTTGCGGAAGTCAATCGTCGCGGACCCGGTGTTCAACCGGAAGAACACCGGCGACAATACTCCCGCGGTGGTCCATATCGACATGGTCCCCGGCGATGTTCTTTCCATTACCCTTGCCCCGAAAGGGGGCGGCTCGGAAAACATGAGCCGGGTCGCAATGCTCAAACCTTCCGATGGAATTGAAGGGATAATCGAATTTGTCGTTCATACGGTGGTCCAGGCGGGCGGAAATCCCTGCCCGCCGACCATTGTCGGCGTGGGGATCGGAGGAACATTTGAGAAAGTCGCTTATTTGTCAAAAAAAGCATTATTGCGTTCCATTGGCAGCAAGCATCCTGATCCTGCCTATGCCGAACTTGAACAAACGATACTTGCAAAGCTAAATGCTTCAGGAGTCGGTCCGCAAGGGCTTGGGGGCCGGACAACGGCATTGGCCGTTCATATCGAGACCTTTCCCTGTCATATTGCCTCATTACCGGTTGCCGTAAATCTTAATTGCCATGCCGCCAGACATGCGAGCATTACACTTTGACCAAGGTGATTGTCATGCCTACGCGCATCATAACTCCCCCGCTCGACACGAAAACCATTGAATCATTGCGGGCCGGAGATGAGATGCTGCTGACAGGCGCCATTTATTCCGCCCGCGATGCCGCGCATAAACGCCTGTGCGATTTGATAACCGCGAAAAAACCTTTGCCTATTGATTTGTCGGGCCAAATACTCTATTTTGTCGGTCCGACGCCTGCGAGGCCCGGAACCATAATTGGCAGCGCCGGTCCAACCACGAGCGGAAGGATGGATGCGTATTCGCCCATTCTGCTTGAAAAAACGGGGCTTAAGGGGATGATAGGCAAAGGCGACAGGAACAGCACAGTTATTGAGGCAATGCGAAAACATCGCGCCGTCTATTTCGCGGCAACCGGAGGCGCAGGGGCCTTGATTTCACAATGCATTAAAAAGTCGGAAATCGTCTGCTATGAAGACCTCGGGCCCGAAGCGATGTACAGGTTTGAAGTACATGAAATGCCCTTGATAGTGGCCATCGATTGCCATGGCGGCAATCTTTACCTGCAAGGCCCGGCCGTATATTCCAGGGCAAAATGACCCATTTACGTATAAACGCTTATTTTATTTGAAGGTAAGATAATGCTTTTGTTTGCAAAAATCTATAATAATTAATAATTGAAAAAAACAGCTAATGTAAAAAAATAAATGTTCCGATACATTAACTGATAGGTTAAGACAATTCCCCGATTGGCAAGGATGCCAGGTTTCACCATGAATGACGTCTTCGCATGGACATCATTCGCAACAAGGAGGTTTTCAAATGCGTATTAATCATAACATCGCCTCGATGGTCACCCAGAGTTCACTGTATCAGGTGAACCAGGAAATGTC
>Ga0182017_10001785_pt1 | contig 16490 bp, 14 predicted proteins | sample 712E3DmetaG_FD_120492 | JGI IMG/M metagenome (GOLD analysis project Ga0182017, IMG submission 120492) | Permafrost microbial communities from Stordalen Mire, Sweden - 712E3D metaG | ecosystem: Environmental > Terrestrial > Soil > Wetlands > Permafrost | place: Sweden: Stordalen | collected... | reverse complement strand
TTCTTCACGTAGCGTGTGAAAGCCGGAATCGCCACTGCTGCCAGAATTCCGATGATCGCCACGACGATCATGAGCTCCACCAAGGTGAAGCCTCCGCTGCGCTTGCGAGCTTTGATGTTCATTCCTATTACCTCCTGGCTGCTGCGACCATGCACTCAACGTGCCACAGCAAAACAACTCGCGGCATGCAACCTAACGACCTATGATCATTTTGGAAACAGAACCTTGCCTGACTCAGAACCCGTTGTTCTAGGGTGACAAAGATCGCGTTTGGGTAGCTTCGACTGACAAAAAGAGTCATGTTCCACGGATCTCTCTGTGCGTCTGTTCCCGACAACCGGCGAGGGCCGATTCCCTAGTGCCCGTCGTTGATCGTATGCCGCGCAGGCGAGTCGTAGGTGAGCACCAAGAGTGTTGCGTTGTCCGGGAATGAGCCGCCATCTGTGGTGTCTCCTACCCCGATTCCGTCCCCGCCCCGGCCCCCTGCTCCGAATCCCAGGGACGTCGCTGATGGTTGACAGATCCACGCCCACAGTCGAAATTGTGGGTCGTGTCCGAAAAACTCCCCATCGTCTGGTATAGGCGCAGCAAGAAACAGGACGAGCCCGCCTTCGAGAAGCGCAGCATTCCCGCGGGCGTCTTCACCAAGTGTCCCACGTGCCAGGCGGCGCTGCTCACGGGGGATGTGCACAAGAACCTGGATGTCTGCACCGGCTGCGGCCACCACTTCGCTATGGCCACGCGCGATCGCATCGCCTCCATCATGGACAAGGGCAGCCTCATCGAGCACGACGCGCACGTCGAAAGCATCGACCCCTTGGGCTTCCGCGATTCCAAGAAGTACAGCGATCGCTTGAAATCCACGCGTAAGGCGTCCGGCGAGGTCGAGGCCCTGATTTCGGTCGCCGGACGCATCGAGAACATCGCGGTCGAGACGGGCTTCTTCGTCTTCGAGTTCATGGGCGGTTCCATGGGGTCGGGGGTGGGCGAGAAGATCGCGCGGGTTTTCGAGCGCGCCTTGGAACGCCGGGTGCCGGCCCTCATATTTTCCGCCTCGGGTGGGGCGCGCATGCAGGAAGGAATTCTTTCGCTCATGCAGATGGCCAAGACCAGCGCCGCCATCGCACGCTTGCGGGAGGCGCATGTGCCGATGCTGTCCATCTTGTTGCACCCCACCACCGGGGGTGTGGCCGCCAGCTTTTCCATGCTGGGCGATCTGCACATTGCCGAGCCCAGGGCGCTCATCGGCTTCGCCGGCCCGCGCGTGATCCAGAACACCATGCGACAGAGCCTGCCGCCGGGGTTCCAGCGCTCCGAGTTCTTGCTCAGTCACGGCTTCGTCGATATCATCGTGCCCCGCAAGGAGCTGAAAGCGACCATCGCCTTGGCCTTGCGTTGGATGGGAACGCCGGCGGTGACCACGCGCAACTGACGGGCTTAGGTGCTAACCACGATTCTCTGGGACTTGACGGCCGCTGGCGCGATCCGGAGTCTCACCACAGAGGGCACAGAGGCCACAGAGGCCGGAAGGAAAGGGTTTCGGATCCGGATCCGAACCTTCTCTTGCTTCCGATCCGTCTCTGTGCTCTCTGTGGTGAAATCCGGGGCAAACCTGCGGGAAACTGCGGTTGGTACCCATGAACTGACGGGGCTCTCATGAACACGGCGTACGGGAAGTTGCTGGCGCGCTTGCAGTCGGTGCGCACGCTGGGCGTGTCTTTTGGCTTGGACCGCGTGCAGTTGGCGCTGGAGCGTCTGGGTTGGCCGGAACGTCGTTTTCGAGCGGTGCAGATCGCAGGCACCAACGGCAAGGGTTCCACCGCGGCCTTTCTTGAATCGATTCTGCGCGCTGCGGGTCTGCACACCGGGCTTTTCACCTCGCCGCACCTGTGCCGGTTTTCCGAGCGCATTCGCATCGACGGTCGCGAGGTCGAGGGCGAACGCCTGGGCCATCTCGATGAGGTGGTGGCGGCAACCGGCGTGCCTCTGACCTACTTCGAGATTTCGGCGGTGCTGGCTTTCCTGGCTTTTGCCGAGGCCGGCGTCGATGTGGCGGTGCTGGAGACAGGCCTGGGCGGTCGCCTGGACGCCACCACGGCATCGCACCCTCTGGCTTGCGCGATCACCAGCATCGCGATCGATCACCAGGACCTGCTGGGCAACAGCATTCGCGAGATCGCCCACGAAAAGGCGCGCATCGCGCGGCCCGGGGTGCCGCTGTTGCTGGGGCCGCTTGCACCAGAGGCTTTGGCCGAGGTCGAGCGGGTCGCTGGTGAGATCGGGGCGCCGCTGCGGCGGCTGGGAGTGGACTTCGTTGGGCCGGACTTCCCGTTGGCGTTGCCTGGGGCGCATCAAGTGTCGAACGCAACCCTGGCCGTGGCACTGGCCGAAGAGGTGGCGTTCCGCATGGGCCGCGTGTTGCAACCCGATGTGGTCAAGCGCGGTCTCGCCGAAACCCGCTGGCCGGGGCGGCTTGAGCGCGTGGCGGCTGATGTGCTGCTCGACTGCGCCCACAATGCCGAGGGTGCGACGGCGCTGGCTGCTGCCCTGCCAGCCGCATCCCGCCGCGCTTTGGTAGTTTCGATCGTGCAGGGCAAGGATGCGGCGACCATGCTGGCGGCACTCTGTCCACATTTCGATCTCGTGGTAGCCGCGCGCTCGCCCAGTGAACGTTCACTGGCGCCCGAGGCCCTGGCCGCGCTGGTTCCGCGCGACGGCAATCGATTGGTAGAAGTGATGGCTGACCCGGACCTTGCGCTTGCGCGTGCGCGCCAGTTTGTGGCGACAGCGCCCGATGGCCTTGCCGTGGTCGCAGGCTCGATTTTCCTGGTCGGCTCCCTGCGCGCTCGGTTGCTCAGCGAACCAGTGGATCCGATTGCAGGGTCCGACCCGATGCCATGAGTGCGATTTCCTTGGCTTGGACGAGACGGTGAGGGTCGTTTTCCCGCCGCAGCACAGCATTGTTGGCCATTTTGACGCGCTCTGTATTTGCCAGATCGTCGGACCCACGCTTATGATGACAAGGGATGACTTTGAACCTGCGCGTGAAATTGAGTGTTCTGTGTCCGGTGCTGCTTGCCTGCGCAGGTGTGGTGGCGGCTGGGCCGGCGTGGGCCGACCAGCTCCTCGTGCCCAAGGACATGAACGTGCCTCTGGACCAGATCGCACCCTCGGACCAGGGCGCCAGCGCGCCGTCGGGTCAGGCGGGCGCCAAGTATGGGGGCGTCACCCCGGGGAGCAACGTCAGCAACCCATTGCCCCAGTCCCCGCAGAGCCCGCCCCATCTCATCTGGACCGGCTTCCAGCCCACGGCCACGGGGTCGCGTGTTTTTTTTCAGACGACTGGGCCAGTAGAATTCGACGTGAAAGAAGGCCATCTGTCCAAGGGCGGCCATTCCACGCTGACCGTTCTGCTGCGCGGGTGCCGCATCCACATGGCGAATAACCGGCGCAAGCTCGATACGCGCGCCTTTCCCACGCCAGTGCAAAGCGTTGCGGCCAAGCAGCGCCGCAAGGACGTCGAGCTTCTCATCACGCTTCGCGAACCCGCGAGTTCCACGCCGGGGACCGAGTCGGGGCCCAACGGCACGCGATTCCTCGTGTTCGACTTTCCGCCGGGCAAGCCGGCTCCCATCGAGGAGAATGCGCCAGCCGGAGTGGAGGCGCCCCCACGCGGGGCCACATCGGGTGACGGCTGGTCGCTTTCCGGCGACGGTGACTCAGTAAAGGCCGAACCGAGGGGCAGGGCGAAGTCAAAGGGCCGGGCGGCTGCTGCGTCTGATCAGGCGGCGTCCGGGGACAGCCCGCCGCTCGAACCCACTCCCACAGCGACACCCCCAGCCGGGGCTAAATAGTTGTCTTGCCTCGTCCGAACCTAGGAAGGAAGAGGGCGGTCTATGAGAGCATCACTTGTTTCGCGATCGATAGTATTGGGCGCACTGGTTCTTGTCGGCTGCGGAAAGAGCACTGGCACAGAGCCACCCCCACCTGTGCAGGACGACGGCGGCGTCGCTCGTGTGGTGAAGCTTGATGCCCAGGCCGATCGAGGCGTGCGTGACGGCCACTCCACCATCGCAGATGGGGTGGCGAACGGTAGCGACTCATTGTCCGTGCCACCATCGATCACGGTGACAGTGGACCCGGCATCGTTGGTCCCGCGCGCTGACGGTGGCGTCCCCGACATGTTGATCGTTCCAGCCAACTACGGGCCCAAGCCTGTGGTCATGGTGACGGTCGTCTCGAATTCGGGCGACATGCGGGCCGACGACGTGTCGTCGCTCACGGTCGAGCTGAAGGATCCGGTCACGGGCGCGGTGGTGGCGTCTTTGAAGCTGGCCAGGTCCGAGACGGATTCGGCCCCTGAGTCGAACACAACCTTCGTCATCTTCTCTGGTGTTCCCCTCGACCTGTCGAACGTCGGCACCGGCAGCTATGACCTGGTTTGCACGGCCACGACGGTGGGCGGAACCTCGGCGGACGCCAAGGTCACGTTGTCGGTGGATACCGGGCCCACGGTCGTGGTGAATTCTCCCGTTGAAGGCGGATACTACAAGGGGTCGGCGCCGGTCGAGGTCGATGCGACCCAGCCGAGGTTTGCCATCACCTCGGTCACGATGGCGGTGGGGCAAGGGAGTGCAGTCCCGCTGACCCAAACAACCAGTGGCGTCTACGCGGGCACCATCGATTTCAATAGCTTTGCCACGCCTCTGGTGGGCGATGAGCTGGTCACCTTCCGGGCGGTTGACGAAAATGGAACTCAGACAGTCGTCACACGCCACTTCATCAGCGACAGCACGGGGCCTTCCATTACCGCGACGGTGCCTGCCAGTGGTGCCATGGTCGGGAGCGTGATTACGATCAAAGCAACGGTTGACGATCCGGCTGGCGTAGACCCCTCCTCGGTGGTGGCGGTGGTGGGCAACGGCAACGTGAACTTCGAGGTCAAGCTGGCGCTGCCGGCCGCGGGCGGCGATGTCTACTCGAACTTCTTTGACACGACCAAGCTCCCTGTCTACGCGCTCTTCCCCACCATCTCCTTCCGGGCACAGGATGTGCTGGGAAACGAGTCCGCCGTCAGCTATGAGCTTTCGCTCGACAATACGCCGCCGACCATTGATCTGGATCCTCCGATGATTCGGAGGGTCAACAAGGATGGAAACTGCAGCTGGCTCTTCGATCCAGTCGGTCCGGACGCGGTGGATGATGGCGACGTAGTTACCCAGCTCTTCGATGTGCGAGTCCGTGCGCAGGACAACGGCAACACGGCGCTGACCGGCGAGCCTGACTGGGTACCTATCGGCGGCGTGGATCAAGGCCAAGTCCAGTTGTTCATCCTGAACAATACGTCGCGGCCGCTGGTGGTGGACACCAGCGACCCCCCCGACGGTTTCTGCGACGACATCAACCCTGACTTGGTACCCACGACAAGGCCGGAGACGGACGTGGATGCGCAGGTTGTGAACATGGTAGCCATGGCACCAGTCCAGAACGCGGATTTCAGCCCACAGCCGCCAAGCGTTACTTGCTCGAAGGTCACCACGGGCGCGCCGCCTGACCCTGGTGCCTTCTGTCTGACGACCGCAAACATCAGCAAGGCGCAGTTCGCTGACGGCGACCCGACAGCCCACTGCTATACGATGACTGAGGTCCTCAACTACTCTGCCGGCGGGCTGCCGTCCATCTACACCATCGGACCGATTGTGAACGATGGCCTGCAATGCGCCGGCCACCAGTTCGATGCCTCCAACAACCTCAAGGACGGCTGGACATGTTTGGCCGCGGTGGCGCGCGACACGCTAGGCAACAAACAGGTTTCGCGCCCTATTCGGGCCTGTGTCATGGCCACCCCCACGAGCAAAGAGTGCCCTGAATTCAGGCGAGTGACCGCGGTTGTGACTTCGGATCCCGTCGAGATTCAGACGTCGGTCCCGCTGGTGGGCCCAGGCAGCGTGGCCCTGCTGGCGAACGATGAAGTCATTGTTTCGGGCGTGATTGGCGTTTCCGGGGTCAATGGTCGCTGGAAGGTCAGTCCACTCGACAGCTCGGGCATGCGTTTTTCGCTCCAGGGCGCTCATGGTGTTGGGGGTGCGGCCTCGATTGCCGTAGATGGTCTCGTCGTGCCGGTTGCGTCCATGCCCGACTGCACCGGCACAGTGATCAAAGGGGGAACAGACGCTGGCCTTCCGGTGGTCGACTACACCAAGCCGTGCAAGCCGTGGTCGTCCTTCCCCCCGGGTGAATTGCGCCCGTATGGGGTGTAGCGCGCAGGCCGATCCGTCGATCGGATCACCAGGCTTGCGTGCTCAGGGGCCGGCGCCACGTCAGCCCACGATGACGTGGCGCTCTCGAACTCCAGGAATTGGCCTCAAGAGCGCGAACTGAGAAGTATCATCGCGGCCCCATGTTTCCCAAATCCCACCATGCCCTGATCATCGGAAACTCGGATGGCCATGGCCCTGCTGGTGCGCCTGCTCGCGTGGCTCGGTCGCTGGCGGGTGTTCCTCACGCGCGGTCCGAACTCGTCCCGGGCGTGACCTTCTACTGACCGTGAACAAGCCTTCCCGCATGGCCGCGGTCCTGGTTGCAACGGGAATTCTGGCCGTGGGCGCCACACGCTCTCTCTGGCGTCAGGGGCGCGTGACCTGTCCCGCGGGCACGTGGCTCGACCCGGCTCGCCAGACGCGCATCGCGGGCCAACTCAGAGCTGGGCTGGGCCGGCTCACGGGCCGGGCCGATGCTCAGCAGTTGGCGCGTGCGTGGCGCGACGGTGATGCGTGGCGCTTCGGACGACGCTCGGAATTGCAGGAAGCGGGGCCGCTGTTTCTCGACGCTGCTCTTGACGACGGCGAGACCGCGGCTCGCGCGGGGCACCTTCTTTTTCACCGGCTGATGGCCCCACCCTGGCTGCCCACTCATGATGCTTCTTGTGACCAGCGTGTGCGGCAGGCGCTGGCGGCCGAGGCTCGGGCACTCGCGCTGGAATTGGAGCTGCGCCGCACGCTGGACGTGACCAGGCCCAGGGTCAACTACACATTCACTATCGATTCCGACGGCGCGTTCAGCGCCACCACGATCCAGTCGATGCTGGAGCGCCATCCGGACGGTGCGCCCGGCGTACCGGCCCTGGGCCAAGCCTACGCCGAGCGCTGTCGTCGGGAGGCGGCGAAGAGATAGAGGCAAGCCAAGCCCGAAGCAGACATTTGCGGACGCGCAACTCAACGACCTGCGGTGACCCTCAGAACGATCCTCAACGGGTTCGTCGCCGCAAGACGACGCCAACGAACAGGAGTCCGATCATCGCGGGGAATCCGGTCGCCGCGGTCTGGGGACGCCGGCATCCGGCGCAGCCTGCGCCGCCCGGGCCACCGCCATTCCCCCTGCTCCCAGGCGGGTAGTCGCCCGGAATGTCGATCCCGTCGGGCAGGCACAGCTTGCCAGGACGACACTCGTCGGGCACAGCACAACGATACCCGGCGCCACACAGTCTCTCCGCCGAGAAGGAGGTCCGGGAACCTTCACATCCATCCGACGCTGACCGGGGAAGGCAGTAATGTTGCTCGAAGCACAGCGAATGCGAGACGCAATGTCCGTTAGCGCAGTCGCTGTCCCTCTGGCATAGGTGCAACGTGCAGGTGCCCCCGACCTGGCCAAGCCATCCCGGGGGACAATCCCTTGGCGCCTCGGGCTCGCAGCGCGCGCCGGAGTGATCCGTGACAGGCACCTGGCCGGCTGGGCAATGATTGGGTGGTGGCGGCGCTACGTCCGCAAACGCCGGCCGGCCGACCAGCAGCATCACCGGAAAGACCCACGACTTGTTGCCCACGGGCCGCTATTTTAGACGAGCCCAGAGCGAAAGACGCACACAATCCGCGCAGGCGCCAGCGCGCGAGACGATTCCGTGGTGACTAGTGCCCATTTGCGGGGAGCTCGCGACGGATAACAGGCGAAACAGGCGCGACGCACGATATGGCTGTCAGAGTTTGGTCGCAGGCGCGAATTCCAGTTGCAGTCACTTTTGCCGATGCCAGCGTCTTGACAGTGCGAGCAGCCGCGGGCGACCATGGTTCACTGAGACGAGGGCGACATGAGTCGCGAGGTCACATTCAGCTCCGCCAGAGAATATGGTGGTCTGCTGCTAGGGGCGGTGGGCACGCTCCTGACGTTGGCAGGGGGGCATGCCTGTCGGCCGCCGACGCCCTGTTGCGAACTTTCTAGGCTGACCGGCCCCGCGCGTCCGACCCCGGCTTCGGCCAGCGACCGCGCAAAAGCGGTGTCGGGTTCAGCCGTGCTGGATTCTCCGCGCGGGGACGCGATCGTGATCGCCTTTCTTTGCGAGGACCACTCCCGCGTTTTTTGTCCGCCCTGTCCAGAGGGCGCCAATTGCGCGGCCTGCCCGCCGCCAGGCTGGCTGTTCTGCGACGCCCCAGGCGGCAGCGACAGCCAGAAGATTCTTTGGGTGGACGCGGACCCCAGCCTGACTCTGGACGTGGGCAGACGCTATCTTCTGAAGGGAGGAATGCGCTCGGAGCGGGAGATGGAGCTGCAGTCCATCCGGCTGGCCGAATAATGGCAATCGACGATTGTCAGGTGCTGTTCCGGCGCCTTACGAGCCAACCACTTTGAGCATCACCACGCCGTGCGAGGGAACCTTTTCATAGACGCGAAGTTTTGGACCTCGCCGGGTTTCTCCTGCTACGCCGGTGCACCGACCACATGCTCGATGAGCGAAGTTTCCGGGACGCTTACCGTCGAGAGCAGGAGCTCTTCCGGCGCTGAAGTCGCCGTGGACATCGAGCTGCAGACAAACACTCTGGAACGGATCTCTCTCGTCGGACATGTGACCGCAAGCGACTGCTCCGCTAGGGAAGAGACCATCTGCAGCGACTGAATTAGACCCAGGGCCACACGGCCTCGCTCTGCAAGCTGCCTTGGCCTCGCCGATAAGCCTCCCTGGTGGGGGCAGCGGCACGCGTACGGCTCTTGGCGGCCCGCGCTGACGGAGACAAAAGTTCCGGGATCAACAGCGCCAATTGGCAATCAAGGGCCGTACGGATCAAATGCTGGGTTGCCGTCGGCGCGGAATGCGTTGAGTTCTTCCTTGCTGAAAGCGTCGGGGCCGCCAGCGGGCAGTCGGCGACGAATGAAGGCCATGACCGTGGCGCAAGCCGACTCGTTGCCGGGCGCTTCGGCGAACTCCTTCCACAATTCGTGCAAGATCTTCCGACGCTCGTGTGCGGGCTGGGCTCTGTCGTACCAGATGGCGGAAAGGAGGGACGGCAGATCGATGAGCACGGCCTTTAGGCGTTCGTTCCGCGCCTGTTCCGCCATGCGCGTACGCATCGTGAAAGTGGCAGCGAGAAAACCCGCCTTTTCCACGCGAGCCTCATCTCTTGCCGGGATCCGCACCAAGTGATTCTCCCAGTCCACGAACACGCCCGCGTTGACGAGGATGCCATGTTTGTTGGCGTATGAGGGCAGGTAACGGCTCTTGCTCTCGCATGAATCCGCGAAGTTGGGCGGGCAGTAGCCGAGGGCTTGCGGGGGCGGGGCCAGGTCTCCGGAAAACGCAGGCCTTCTTGGTCTGCCACCCAGCCATTTCCTCACTGCACCTTGCAGGGTGGGCGTATCGGACGGCGCGGGCATGGGCAGGTACGAGATGGGTTTCGCCTTAGCCTTGTCCTCGAAGCGGACCCGGCCGTCCTCCGCGACGTGCGCGTCGAACTTCGGGCCTCGGTACACTAGGCCGTCACCCTCGGGCTCCAGCCAATACGTCTCCGCTTGCTTGTCCGCGACCGGCGGCTGCCAGAGATCAATGTGACCACCGGTGGCGGACTGGGCGAGAACGAGTGCGAAAGCGAACCCGCAGAACACGCGCGAAGTATGGCACAACGTAAACCCCTTAGGGGGTCCCTAATCCTACGATAGCCGCGGAATGTGGAGACGAGCGGGCGGATGGATCGACTTCGCTTGCAATTGAACTCCCGCCGCGAGCACAACACCATCGCCCCGAACGATGAATGCACCATCAATGGTCGCAAACTCCCTGATGGTCTCCTCCGCCCGCCGCCCGAGGCCCGCCCTTTCACGCGTCCGGGAGCAACTTGCGCAATTGGCCCGGACGTGCACCAACGGATTCTATTGGGAGGGCTGTCGCAGATCTTCGGGGCGGGCTGCGCTCGGGGGCGTGTGGCGCGCGATGTGTGACGAGAGCGCTTGCGCTGTGCCTAGGTCAATCGAAGGGGGCTTTCTCGTGCGAGAACCCATACCCCACAGCCGCAGCGACAACCAATCCTTGTTTGCGTTCGGCGCACACGGCGACTCACTTGGGCGCCACTATATGAGAGACATATATAGATGTCGAACGCTACTATGGTGGCCAACGCGCCCAACGGGCTCCGCCCCGCTGGCACGCACAGGCGTACTGTCCGTAGAGGATGCCCAGAGCCCGTCCTACGGCTCCGGTAGGGCGGCTCGTTGCGACGACCGCCGGAAACACCGCCCGGCGGCGGGGTATTGGCCTCGGCAAACACCAGCGGGCTGTGCGGGGTGCTAAGAGGATTCTGGTTGGCCTAGGTTGTGGCGTACCCTCAGCGGCATAGCCATGGCGGATGGACAACAGCCCAAGCGGGTTTTCCTGACCCCGCGTCCGCTTGCCAATAGCGCCATCCATGTCCGCATCCGCATGGGAGCGAGCTATGGAGCACTGCACGCGGCGAGGTCGGCGGCGGTCTGACACCGGGGAAACTGATCGTCCCTCCATTGGTGCTGGTTGTTCCACCTCCACTGGTGCCTGTCGTGGTGCCGGTCGTTCCTCCAATAGTGCCAGTGGTCCCTCCGCTGGTGACTGTGCCGGCTCCTCCCCCCGAGCTGAAGGTGTTTGTTGTCACCCCATGCTGTTCGTCCATGGGTGTCCGCAAGCAGGCAAGCGCGGTGAACGACAGCGCCAGACCGATTGCTAGCCAGCGGCAGTCCCAGATCATGCCTGCCAGATTATCACAGCTGTGTGCACAGACATTCCGCACAAAGGTGTACGCAAGAGCGGCATGCCCAAGATCATTGAGGTTTGGCTGTCCTGGCGAGCCATGACGGGTGATGCTTTGGCGATGCATAGCACCCCCACGAACACGCCATGGACACGCTGCGCATATGACCACCGTCTTCGCGCGGAGCCGGCGCGGTGGTAACAGGCTCGTCTGGGGTTTCCGGCACGTCGTCTGGGTCGCAGTTGCCAGCCTTGGTCTCGTCTTCCTGTCCCTCGTTCAGCTCGTCGAGCAGCTTGCGCAGTCCGAGCTTTTCGAACTGCACCTGGTCTTCCAGCGCCCGCAGTTGCTCCAATGCGCCCTTGTCGAACGCCCCCTGGATCTCCGGGTTGTTCGCGACCAGGTTGGCCATCCGCTGCTTTGTTAGCGAGAGGGCGGTGGCGATCACATTTGGAAAAGAATATACAGTACTTGGTCCCGAGAAGTTCCCCGCGATGAGTCCGTGATGCGGGACTGCACTCGGTGCCCTGGGGTGCTACTATTGGTCGGAGTGGGCATCGCGTGTCGCTTTCTTGTTGGGTTGGCTTGGATCATGGCAATGTCGAGCTGCGGTCGAACGCGACTCGATTCTTCGTCGAATTCGGGCAATGTGTTCGCTTCAAACGAGCCCGGAGGCGCAGGCGGTTCGGCTGGGGTGCAAGGCACCGTAGCGCCTCAAGGCACAGCCGGCACGGCAGGATTCGTGACCACCACGGGCACGGCGCCGATCGCAGGCAGGCCGTCGACGGGCGGCGCCACGAACATGCCGGCACACACGGGTGGTTTTGCCGCCAGCGGCCCCGTCAGTTCGGGCGGTGGCGTGTCAGTGACAGACTGCAAGTCATCCACTGCGGCTGCATTGTCCACCGGTGGTGCCGCGGGCTTGGCCCCTGTATCCTGTACGGGCATGCTGACTTTCGGAGGCCCGCCGATGCTTGCGACTGGGGACGACGTGGATGTGGCAGCAGCAGACTTGAACGGGGACAACAAGCAAGACTTGGTCTTTGCGAATCTCAGTACCGCCACGGTGAGCGTTTTGCTCGGCAAAGGCGATGGCACTTTCGCCGCAGCCGTAGACTATCCGACGGCGGAACCGCCGCGGGCCGTCATCGTTGCCGATCTCAATGCCGACGGTCGCCCCGACCTTGCCGTCGTGAACTACAAGGCTAGCTCGGTGGGGGTACTGCTCGGCAACGGGGACGGCACGTTTACCGCTCATGTGGACTACCCCACCAGCGCGTCGCCAAACTCCGTCGTTGCCGGGGATCTGAACGGCGACGGTAGGTTGGACCTTGCCGTACCCAGTGGCGATGGCTCGGCGGGCGTGGTCAGCGTGCTGCTAGGGCATGGCGACGGCACATTCGTTCCGCATGTGGACTACCCAACTGATGAAATACCTAACTCTGCAGCCATCGGAGATTTCAATGGCGACGGCACGCCGGACCTGGCGGTAGCCGATTACGAGTACGCAGTCAGCGTGCTGCTCGGGAGGGGTGACGGCACGTTTGCCGACAAGGTGGATTACCGGACTGATGAGTACCCAAGGTCAGTGACGGTCGCCGATTTCGATAATGATGGCCGTCTGGATATCGCAGTAGCGGAGATCGATGGCTACGCGAGCGTGCTGCTCGGCAGAGGTGATGGCACGTTCGCCGACAAGTTGGAGTCGTTGACCGACGGGGATGCCGAGACGCTTGCCGTTGGCGATCTCAACAAAGACGGTAAGCTCGACTTGGTCGTGACGCATGGGGCTGTTTCGCCGTTTGCCGTAACCGTGCTGCTTGGCAAGGGTGATGGAACCTTCGTCGTCAGCGCGAGCTACCCGGTCGACTACTTCGCTACGGCCGTGGCTCTCACGGACGCCAATGGTGACGGCAACCTGGATATCGCCATAGCCAACTACGATTCACCAGCGAGCCTGATGTTCGGGCGTGGTGATGGCACATTTGCCGCTCGGCAAGATTTCACGATTGGCTACACGCCAAGCGCGGTGGCTGCTGCAGACGTAAACCGAGACGGCCATCCTGACCTCGTCGTCGGCACGAGCGGCTCGATCGTGACTGTGCTGTTTGGCGACGGCAATGGCGGTCTCGGCCAAAAGATCAACTACCCGAGCGGTACCGGCTGCAACTCCGTTGGCATCGCGGACTTCAATTTCGATGGTTGGCCTGATCTGGCCGTGACGAACTCCGGTTCGGCCACGGTGAGCGTGATGCTCAACGTGGGAGACGGGACGTTCGCCGCCAACGTGGCCTACCCGACTGGCAACGGTCCAAATTCGCTAGCGATTGGGGATCTAAACGCTGACGGCTTGCTGGATCTGGCCGTAGTAAACTCCGGTTCCAGCACCTTGAGCGTACTGCTCGGACAATGTGCAGGCACATTCGCTGCCAAGGTGGACTACAAGACTGAATACACTCCCCAATCGATCGCGCTCGCCGATCTGAACCGAGATCAATTGCTGGACGCCGTCGTTGCCAGCTCAGGTGCCGTGAGTGTGCTGATGGGGCGGGGCGACGCAACCTTTGCCCCTGCGGTGGACTACGTGACCGGTTATGGCACGGCTTCAGTTGCGATCGCGGACTTCAACGGCGACGGCTGGTCGGATCTGGCCGTGGTGCACACAGGCAGCGTGGGCATATTGTTGGGGCAGGGCCACGGAGTCTTCGCACCCAAGGTTGACTACGAGGTGGCATATGACTCCAGCCGCGTAGCCATCGCCGACCTCAACGGCGACGGCAAGTTGGACCTTGCGGTCGCCAACTCCGATTCTGACAGCGTGAGCGTCTTGCTTGGGCGCGGCGACGGCACGTTCAGGGCAAGTGTTGAGTACAGGGCCTCCGACGATGTCTGCGGGGTTGCGGTCGCCGATTTCAATGGCGACGGTAGACCCGACATAGCCGTGCCCAATTGCGGCGCAAGCACGGTAAGCGTGATGCTAAATGGGTGCTGGAGCGCCGGGGCCAGTGGCCCGTAACTGGGGGACAATTCGATCGTGCGCTGGCTATTCATTTCCCTACTCTTTGGGGCATCGGCGTGCGGTAGAACCGGCATCTTCCAATCGCATGATGCCTCGGGCGTTTCGCCTGCGCCGAGCGGTGGCGGCGGAGCCGGTGCTTTCGATTCAGGAGGCGGAACGGGATCGGGCGGTGCGATCATACCCAACGGTGGCGGCGGAACCGGCGCGAGTGCGACGGGCGGGCTGGTTGGTTCGGGTGGCTCAGATGCGTCGACCACGATGCCAGAAGATGACGCTGGCTCCACGTCGTCCGATGCCGGATTGGACGCAATATCGGCCATTACCGTGAGTGACTATGGTCTGGGCGCCTGCTTTCTGACCAGGGACGGCTCTGCTACGTGCTGGCTGGGACCAGCAGCGCCTTCCTCGAGTAGGTTCACTCAGATTGATGCGGGCGAATATTTTTCTTGTGGAGTTGAGACGGACGGCTCCGCGGTTTGCTGGGGATATGGCGGTGTGCAAGTCAGTGACCCGGCACCGCAGCCCCCGGCCGGTACCTATGCCCAAGTCAGCGCGGGCGATCTTCAAGGCTGTGGCATCAAGCTCGACGGCACCGTTAGTTGTTGGGGCGGCGCGTTCTTTGACGAAAACGTCGCGCCCCCAGGGAAATATGTACAGATAAGCGCAGGCTACACTCAGACTTGTGCGATAAGGCCCGATGGCGCTGCGATCTGCTGGGGTAACCCCAATTGGGGCAGTCCACCCACCGGCACCTTTACCCAGATCAGTGTAGGGTTTCTGTTCGTTTGTGCTCTGGCATCGAGTGGCTCGATCACTTGCTGGGGAGATAACGACTCCGGCCAAGCCACTCCAGTTCCTGGTACGTACAAGCAGGTCGCTGCTGGAGGGACATTTAGCTGCGGCATTAGAACAGATGGCACAATTGTTTGCTGGGGTGCCAACTACGAAAACCACACCGCGGCGCCGCAGGGACAATTTACGCAAATTGCGGCTGGGTATGATTTTGCTTGCGCCCTCTCAACGCTCAACAAGATTTGGTGTTGGGGTGGCTACAGTGCCCAGCCACTCTAGCCAGAGTCGGGATCTTCTTCAGCGGCTCCATGCCGACCTGCCTGGTGGTCGCGGTAGGGACGGCCCTTCGCCCATAAGAGACTGAGGTCGGCTTTGGTGTAGTGGTCCGTCGACACACGAGACCTGTCCTTCGCCACCCGAGCTGCGTACGTGGACATTCCACACTTTCGTGTACGCAACAGCGGCAGAGCGGGAATCATGGAGGAATTTCAAGGGCGGGAAGGTCGGCTGGCCGACCGATGCAGCGATCGCAAGACATCGCTCGGTTAGCCGCAAGACGTGCAGCCCGAGCTCGGCTTCGGGCCGCTGTCAATTCAGTGGGCAGGTCGGCAGCCGTGCCGAAGTACATCTCGGTCCGGGGTGTGCCCAATGTCCAGGCGAGGATTTTCCTGGAATAGTTGTCGATGACCGCATGCAAGTAGGCCCCTTTTTCCGTCGAGCAGCTTGAGGACCGTCACGTCGATATGCCAGGTTTCGTCTGGCCGTGTGGCGCGCACGCCGATAGTTGGCTTGGGCGGATGAAGGCGTTTGCGCGGAGGATGCCAGCCGTGCTCGCGGATCAGTTTGGACCAGGTGGTGACGGATGCGAAGACCTTGCCCAGACGCTGGGCATAGACGGCCAGTGTGCCCACGGGCATGTGCCGGTGTTCGGGTGCGAGTACCATCTCCTTGATGGCGGCCACCTCCACCGCTATGAGCTGGCCCGGGCTGGTGCGCGGGCACGAGGAGCGGTCGTCGAGGCCACAGGCCCCAGAAGCACGGCGCCAGGCGTGATATCGCGCGGGTTCGAGGTGGACGATCCGCAGTATCAACGCGAGAAGAAGGAACGGACCCGCGCTGGCGATGGCGCGGAGGATATCGGCCTTGGCTGCGCCTTCAGGGTGTGCCTAGGTCAATCGAAGGGGGCTTTCTCGTGCGAGAACCGATACCCCACGGTGTGTCGCCAGCCCCGCGCCGACCAGTCCGGCGGTGTCGGCAAACCGACGGCAACCGCCGGCACGTCCTGAGCGAGGCTGTCCCGCGCACGAGGCGCAGTCTACCCCATGACGGCCGCACCAAGGTCGTGGTCAGTTGAGCCAGCTCTCGCCGGGCCCCTCTTCGCCACCCGCCACCGCGGCCGTGCCGGGGGGCGGACGCGCGGGATGAAGCTCGGGCACTTCCGTGGGCAGGTGCATCGCCGTGAGAATCTTCTTGGCGACCTCCTCCGACTTGATGAGGGCGACCAGGCGCAGCGGCCCCTTGCACTTCGAGCAGAGGAGCTCGAACCCGAAAGTTTTTCTCAGCAGCTCTGCCCACGGGATGTACCTCGATTTGCCGGCTGGCTTGTCCTTCTCGGTGGGTGCCGGCGTGGGCTCCGCGGGGGCAGGAACGACTTGGCTGCGAGAGGCAGCGTGAGACGACAGTACGCCAAAATATCTGAC
>Ga0182017_10001784_pt1 | contig 16495 bp, 17 predicted proteins | sample 712E3DmetaG_FD_120492 | JGI IMG/M metagenome (GOLD analysis project Ga0182017, IMG submission 120492) | Permafrost microbial communities from Stordalen Mire, Sweden - 712E3D metaG | ecosystem: Environmental > Terrestrial > Soil > Wetlands > Permafrost | place: Sweden: Stordalen | collected... | reverse complement strand
AGTCGATTTTTATGAATGCTCATCATGCAAAAATGGATTATACATTGTAAATGGAAATTGCGAAACTTGTGGGACACAACTTGTTCGGGCAGAAAATAAAGAAGCCTCCATTCAAGAAGCTAGAATAGACCAGATAATCGAGCTAATACAAGAATCCGAAGCCAAATTTTCTCCTTTAGAATGGGCTGATAGTTTTCTTTCTGCTTACCGAAAATGTATTCCTAATGGAAAGCACTTTAAATACTCTGCCAAGGTTTTAATGCTTCCTGCATTTCGCCAGTATTACTGGCTAAAAGTTATCGAATCGAACGATGCTAATGATGAAATTGCTCTTGATGAGATTGTAAAAGAAAATAGCAGCCTTGAACAATTGCATAAGAGAAGAAAAGCTGGTCTTCATGTTTCAGATTTGGAACCGCAGGCATTAAATAGGGAATTTAAAAAAATCTGGGATAATTTAGAGGATCAATTTTGGAACTGCGACACGATTGATGACCTCTTTGAAAAAGTTTATTTGCTTTGCGGAGCAACAAGCAACCATTGGTTATGGATAAATATTTTTTGGTCTACCATATGGACTTCGTCGGTGCTAAGAGCGAATATGTTGTTACCTGAACACGTTCTAACAGAAAAAGAAAAGGATCATTTAAAATTCTTGCTCCAATTTAAGGAAGGCCTTCAAAATATCCCCTTTGAAGGACTATCTGAAAATCTCGACAAAAAGAATCCATTCTCAGATTCAGAATATTGGCGAACGATAAGAGAAAAATTAGAAGATGTTGAAAATAAATCAGCAATGAATAGTTTTCGGACAATAAGCTGGAGATTGCATTTTGTCAGTAACTGGAATGATCTTAAGATTAAAATACTCAATAATAATGATGCCGTCTTAGAATTCTCAAACGGGAAGGAATCCCGACGATTAAATGTGGGCGAAACTTTATGGATTAAAACAAAAGGTGGGGATGAAAAATACACTCTTGAATGGCGATTACTAAGATATTATTTGAATAAAACCTTCTTATCCCAACATAAAAATATTAACCCATGCCAAGGAAGTATAGCTAATGAAAAAACTATTCGAAGCAAAATTAATAAATGGTTTAAGGAGGAATTTGGATTAAAAAGTAACCCAATTTATGGAGGGATACAAAAAACAAAAGTGAATTTACGATTCAAGGTTGAATTGGAAAAAGATCAATGGAAAGATATTACGTCGGACTCAAAAAATACAAAGTCTTCGGGCAATAATTTAGATACTTTTGCCCTTAGAAACGATGAACATTGCTTGAATGATAATGAATTTGAGAAAGCCGAAGAAAGAATCGATAATACTTGGAAAAGTAAACGAAAGTAAATAATTGAAATAATAAAAATGCCTTAATTAAGCAAAAAACGTTGTTTTTTGATAATAAAGTAAATTTTACCCCTATCAAGTAGAAAGCCTGATAGAGGAAGAAACCCCTGTTAGGTTTTTCACCCGACAGGGGTTTTTTATTTATCTAATGGGAAAAAAATGCAAAATTCCACTTTGAGCCAAATTCTTTTGAATTTAAGGCAATCAGCTTCGAAGGCCCCGACAGCACTGGACCAATCCGCAAATCCCAATTCACTTGGCAGTTTGGCCCTTGCCTGGATTAATCAACACCAACAAAACGCGAAATCAAAAGAGCAGAAGGTCGCAGAATATAACGCCCAAATTGCCGACCTGATTAGCGGAAAAATAAGCCAGCTTATTCCGGAAAAAAAAGAGAATATAGAACCTATCAAAACTACTGAACCAAAGGAAATAAAACCGCTCACTTTGGGGGCGATGTCTTTAACGGCCGGAATACCTTTATATGGACCAGGAACGGGCAAAAATTTAGGTTCCTTAGGTTCAGAAAACCTATTAAAATCTGGCCTTGGGCAGCTTTCATTGGGGAGCAAATCTCTATTAGGCCAATTTTCATTAGCCGGAAATGAAACAGGCTTAGGCTCCTTAGGTCCTGATAAGCCATCTAACACAGGGCCAGAACAAACGCCTTTGACCTAATATTTATTTAATCGTATCGGAAGAAGAAATTTTCATCAAGGGAGGATAAATGGAAGTAAAAATACACTACAAGGTTGAACTTGCCAAACGTGGAAAAAAGATCAAGGGACTTTCCCAGGAGCTTAACATGGATTACGGGCGGGTAAGCAAAATCCTGAATGGCTTTACTGAAGAACCTTTTGATTTTCATAGGCAAGTAAAGACGGTTCTTGAAAAATGGGACCGTAATGAACCGGTGCAAAGATTCTAATGCCTTGGAAAAAACTTTAAAATGACCGAAAAAAAATCAGATCAGATGCGCCCATGCGTAAAATCCGCTTTTGACGAAGGCGCACAGGATAAAGACCATTTAAACAAAATGAGACACGCCATTATCTTTGAATTAAATCGATTGGGCATTGAAAAATCAGAAATCAAAATGAAGCTCTTGGAATGGAACAAAAAAAGTTATCAGGTTTTATCACCTGGGGACGCGACCCGGCAATTGTGTGATTACGTAAATTGGTTTTTCAAACATGAATGCAAACTGAGCTGTAAAGGGTTGGAAGATTATTGCTTTTTTTCAACTGGTGGATGCGCTTTTAAGCTTACGCAATACGGGGGAGAAATAGGACTGCCTTTTTCACTTTCAGAGGCGATGATTTTTCTTGAAAAAGAATATCGGCCGCATGGCTACTTGATGGGACTTCTTTTGAAAAGCCTTTTCAAGATACAAAAGGAAAAAAATGCAAAAAACATTATTTACGTGGGTATTCGAACGCTTCAGGCCCGGCTGTTGGAAGATGACCGCCGCAATCTTGATCCAATGAGCCTTTTAAGAGCACTCAATAAATTGGAAGCGGCAGGACTCATAAGAATCATGCACGGCCAGTCTGGAACGTTCGGAACTCGCCACGCCAACGGCTACACGTTTCTACCATGGAAGCCGCCATGACCCATAATAACCCATTTGTGTAACAAAAAATAGACACAATAATGTGTAACAAAAATGATTATCGATAAAAGTTAATGGTAATTTAGGGCCGAAAAAAAATAAAAGAACGATACGCGCAGGCGCGCGCGATCCTACATCAAAAAACAGGTACGGTATTCCTATGTTACAAAATCAATATGCGCATGCACGCGAGCGATCCTACATCTGTCAAAAAAGGAAAACATCATGACTACCAAGCAAAACATTCTTAAAGCAATCCGGCAGCAATGCGTCGAATGTATGGGCGGGCAATTAGGCGAAATATCCCTTTGCACAGCTCCAAAATGTTCGCTTTTGCCGTATAGAATGGGTAAAGACCCTGAGCCTAACCAGAATAAGGGCCGGAATCTTCGAAATGATTTTAGAGCAGAAAACCATACTGGAGCCATGCAATTATTGGGAAAAATCATTAAATGAAAGGAGCTAAAATTATGCAAACACAAGAAGCTGGAAACCAAGAACCGGAATACCTCACAGCGACGCAAATAGCCCAAAAGCTTTCTTGTTCGATTAAAGCAATCCAGAAATGGACTGCACAGCGCCGTATACCCTGCGCCAAGGTGGGATATCATTGGCGGTATCCGGTAACCGAGATAAACAAAAGGCTTCTTTCCGGGCAATTGCTTACACCAATGACAAAAGAGAAAAAATAAAGTATTCTATGTGTTATTGTAGTATATTAATTGCCGTGTGTGGTGGTGTTCATGGAGGAAAGGAATTTCTCCCATGAATTTGAAACCACTTAGCGCGGACCAATGGTTCCTTGATGTCCGTATCAAGAAGAACGGCAAACAATACAGGGCTCGGGAAACATTCACCGGGTGCCGGAAGAATGCTGAACTTCGATACTGGACGTTAAAAAAGGAACTGCAAACCGCGGCCGAAACCGGTCAACGCTCTTTCTCATCTATCACTACTTTCAAGCACATAATCGACTACTATCTTGCCCGGAATACCATTGACACGGATTCACTTTGTTATTTTAACAAACTGGTTGAAGACTTGGGAAACGTCCAGGTATCGGAAATGCGGGATAAGTTTGATAAATACCTTTTGCTTTTGAAAAAAACAAAAGGCCGATTTACCGGCCGGCTGCTTTCAAACCAGACCATAAACCACTATTTGAAATGGTCAAAAGCAGCGTTTAATTTTGCTGTCCGGGCCGGTATAACGGATAAGAACCCGCTCCAATACTTTCAGAAACTTCCCACAAGGCCCAGGGATAGGATGCTTTCCGAAGATGAAAAGGCGCGTCTTATTGAGGTCGTGAAGAATGGAGCGCCGCATTTATATCCTATCGTTCTTTTTAGCCTTCTGGTTCCCTGTCGGCGCGGGGAACTGCTTTCATTAAAGCGGACAGATTACAACATGGTAACGAATACAATCCATGTTCCCGCCGAAATAACAAAGATGAAACGCCCATGTATTAAACCCGTGCCCGATTGCCTTACGGAATACTTCAGGAATATTCCGACAGAATGTCCTTATCTTTTCTTCCGTCGTGAAGGCGTGAAATATTATACTCTGGGGGATTTTCGCAAGGCCTGGAAACGATGTCTTAAACTCGCGGGAATAGAAAACTATCGCTTCCATGACCAAAGGCGCGGCGCCTATACCGATCTTCTCTTAAAAGGCAATGCTCCGCACATAGTCATGCAGGTATCGGGTCACGCTACGGACATGAGCAAAGTTTACTTTGGAAGGAATGAAATGAACGCGGCAAAGTCGATAAATTTTAACGAAAAGGGTACACTTCGGGGTACACTTGAAAGTAGTAATGTTATGCAATCCGCTACTATGTAGAGGCTTACATGAGGTAGAACGCTGGCCTGTCAAGCCAGAGGTCACGAGTTCGAGCCTCGTCCGACCCGCCACTTAAAAAGCCTTAAAATCCTTTAGAACAAGCGGTTTTGGGGCTTTTTTATTGCCTTGGCATAACCTTACTACTCCAAGAAATACTTCCGAATACTACCCCAAGTTCGACAATAGAAAAAACTTTTCAGTAAAAATTGCGGAAATTATTCTTGAATCGCCATACCTCTTGGACAAGGGCAGGTGAACCGCATTGATAGTGCACCGTCGGGTAAACTCTCATCTCAAGCCCTCGACCGCGGTGTCAATCGTCTTTCTTTCTGCCTTTTGTCTTGGGGGCGGGGTGTCTTTGCGGGCGGAGAGGCAAAGGCAGGGAAAAGAGTAGAAAATTATGGAGTGTGTAAAGGAAAGTTTTCTTTACAGATTCCCACACCCCAAAAAAGCAATTACCTATCAGCTAATCAATCCCGAATGCACCGGATGCTAAAACCATTAGTCGTGACATCCAAGAAGCTGTGGAGGTATGGGTTAACGGAGCTTATGGAGCGCCCCCATATATAATTTTCAGTCATAGACGCCGTGGAAGACCACCAAGTCCCGTAACTGCCAATGGAGTAGAAATCTCCAACATCGTCACGTTCACCTCCCGGAAGCGCCGAAAAACCGGTTTCATTGGTTGCTCCGGTATTGGGGGATTGCCAGTGGGCCAATCCGGCTTCTTTCAGTTTACCTCCTGCTACGCTATCGCCTCCAAGAAAGAACGACAGCTCACTCCATTCAAAGTCTGTCGGCACATGCCAACCTTTTGGGGCTAATTTACCGGTGTTCACGCAAAACCAGTTGTATAATGGTCCATACGTTGCATTGGCAACAGAGTCGTTGCTATACCAACAATATCCCGGATTTGAAAGGTAATTTATCCCGAGTCCGGCCCACGCTAACTGAGCCGTTACCAGCGGTATTGCAGTGCTATCGTTTAACCTGGTTGTTCTTAGGTTTTCTACCATCCAAACTTGTATCCCTATTGCCACCTCGTGATAAACATTCCCCTCAACATCACGAATTTCCCACTTTGCGTATAAAGTGATCGAGGCGGTTATCGGAGAAGAAAAGGTAAAAAGCGTTGTCAATGCCGTATCGGAATACCACCCGGCAAAAGTATAGCTGTTCTTCGCGGGTGCAGGGGGCGCCGTCGTCGTGGTCCCATAATTTACCGCCTGAGAGGTCACCACGCTTCCGCCCCGAGAATCAAAAGTCACGGTATCGAGGGCCATCAGCAGCCATTTCGCATACAACGTTATATTGGCAGTGATCGGACTAGAAAAATTAAAAACGGAGGTAAACGCCGAATCTGAATACCAGCCGGAAAAGCGATAGCCGGTTTTGGCGGGCATGGACGGTGTTATCGCAGGCGTATTACAGGCGGTTTTTTGGCTGTCAACCACGCTCCCGCCGTTACTGTTAAACTTGACAATATACGTTTTTACCGTCAGTCTTGCCCCGGAACTCAAAACCGTATCGCCCGCCGCATCGGCTACTAGACAAGTATAGGTGCTGGTATCGCTTATCAAGACGGAGTCTATGGCGATAGTATTTGTCGCCACGCCTTTGTAATGTCCTCCGGTCAGGTTACCCGAGGAGCTTTCCCACTGATAAGTCAATGTCCCTGACCCGGCGGCAGTGACGGAAAAGCTTGTTGGCGCTCCGAGACACGGTTTTTCATCCGCGGGGTTGGCCGATAGGATTAGTTTAGATGTTTTACCGGGGGACACCGATTTTTCAGTACAGGAAATATATAAAAAAAGCGAGGCTGTAAATATAAAAGCCCCCCACATTACATGTCGCATTGCACGAGACATGAAGCCTCCTTACGGTTAACATCATATCATTTCGTTAATACAAAAGTCACCCTTGAAGTTTTACTATTCGCGTCCGTAATTGACATCACGTAAGTTCCTGACGGAAATCCCGTGGCTGATATGTTCAGGGTGCCATTTCGCAAGGTGGTTCCGGCTGAATACATCCGTTTACCGGAAACATTGAATATCGCCACTTTCATTTGGCATAGCGAGGTCATAAGCGGCACTTTCGCGGGAATGCAGTTGTTTCCAATATTAATTTTAATGCCGCGAAAGTCAGCCTTGGTAGGGCCACTCATCAATACAACTCCGACATTATCCGCCTTGGAGGTTACTATTGTACATTTGGTTCCCACGGCCACGAACATATTGTTGCCATAAGTCACGGAATAAAGAATGTTATTGGTGACCGAGGAGTATTCCTTCCACGTCACGAAATCAGGCGACGTAAAGATCACTCCATAACCCACGATTACAAGTGTGCCTGCTTGGCCCGAAATTGGGCCACTAGTATAGAATGAGGAATAAAGGATACAATCCGTACCCGTGTTGTTTACCGTCCATGTCTTTGCATCGGGGGAAGAAAAAATTTTACCATAATTGCAGGCGACCGCAAATTGGCCGGCCTGGCTGGCGAAAAAGTTATTGACGTAGATCACGGATGTCAGGGCTATGCCCTCGGCATTCACATCTCTTTTTGTCCACGTCACACCATCGGGAGAGCTCAGGATTATGCCGTTAGATCCCACGGTCACAAACTGACTGTCGCCATAAGTCACGGAATTGAGGTAATATGAAGTTCCAATATCTGTTGCCGTCCAAGTCGTTCCATCGGGAGAGGTCACGATCAGGCGACCGGCGCCAACTGCAACAAACATGTTGTTTCCGTATGTCACGGAAATAAGAGGGGTGGTTGTACCGGATTTTTTTATGGTCCACGTTGAACCGTCGGGAGAGGTCACAATCGTACCGCCAGCACCTACGGCAACAAACATATTGTTAGCATAGATCACGGAATTAAGAAGGCTAGTCGTATTCGATTTTTTTAATTCCCACGTTGTGTCATCGGTGGACATTAAAATAGCGCCAGAACTTCCCACGGCCATGAATTGGCCTGCTTGGCCAGAAGACGGACCGTTGACGTAAATCACCGACCTGAGCGTAATTGTTGAACCCGGATTTTTAATCACCCATTCAACGCTGTCGGAAGACATCAAAATCATGCCTCCGTCTCCAACGATAACAAAATGATTATTGCCAAATGTCGCGGAATTGAGCAAGGCGGTTGAACCCGAATTGTTTGTCGTCCACGTCACGCCATCCGGGGACGTCAGGATCGTGCCTCCGTCACCTACAGCCACGAACCGGACCACCTGGCCATCCAACTGCCAGTCGCCGTACGCCACGAAATAGAGAGGTTTTGTTGAACCCGAATTTTGTATTGTCCACGTTGCTCCATCGGGGGACGTCAAGATCGTGCCTCCATCGCCCACGGCAACGAACTGTCCGGCATGGCTTGCAGACAGGCTGTCGCCGAAGGTCAGAGAAAAAAGATATTTTATTGAGCCCGAGTTACCTGCTGTCCACGTCGTGGCGTCGGGAGAAGTCAAGATCGTGCCGTTAGATCCAGCGACCACAAAAAAATTATTGCCATAGGTCACTGATTTCAGGTCTTGACTAGAACCGGAATTTTTTGGCGTCCACGTCGCACCGTCAGGGGACGTCAAGATCGTTCCGGAATATCCCACCACAACGAATTGTCCGTTGCCGTAAGTCACGGAATAGAACGGGGCCGTTGAACCGGAATTTTTTGGCGTCCAGGTCGCGCCATCAGGGGACGTCAGGATCGTGCCGTAAGCTCCTACGGCTACAAACTGGCCGGCCTGGCCGACGGACGGACTTTTGCCGTATGCTACGGCATTGAGAGGATACGTTGAACCTGAATTTTTTGACGTCCACGTCGCGCCATCAGGGGACATCAAGATCGCCGAGTATTCTCCCACGGCCACGAACTGGCCATTGCCATAGGCCACGGAATAGAGATCATTGCATTGAGGCCGCAAGGTTCCCCATTTCCAAGTGGATTGACCGAAACACAACCCTGATACTGCAAAGAACAACAAAACAGCGCTTTTAAGGCTGGAGAACAAATTCAATTCGTGAAGCAATGACATGATAATGCTCCATTAAATTAATTTAAATTATCCATATTTTGTATCGCTGGAAAATTAATTGTATCATTTTTAATAGTTAATGTCAAATTCAGGGAACACGCTCTTATAAGTTTGCAATAGAACTATTCATTTTCGTCGGCCTGGAAAAATCATCATCCGCATCGAGAACGCCATCCCGATGGAAAAATATCCTCAAGCAACTTTCCTAACCCAAAAAACATCTGTAGTCCGTCATGCCTCAATTGTCAATTATCGGGTAGGTCGGAGGCTTTTCAGCCTCCTTCCCCCCTAAGAACCGTACTTGATAGTTTCCCATCATACGGCTCAAGCATTCCAAAGATTGCCCTTGTTGAACAATCCAGCAGTATTGCTACCGCCTTCACGATACCGCCCCGCAGTCTTCTAATGTAATGTTACCATTGCATTAATGAGAGCACCAGTCTTGCGACCGTCATTTGCATCCTCATTTTGAAAGATTCTCCGGTTTTTCTCGCGATGGAACACCCTCGGGACGTCTGCACCTACTTCTTGATGTAAGTCAATTTCCGGTTGAGCCATGTTTCATGCTCTATCCGCTTCATTACAAAACGGCATTTGCTTTTTCCCGAATCTCAACGCCCCCGCTCCATGAGCATGCCTTACGGTTAGCCTGCCCGCCGGCACGCAGGGCGGAGTGCAGCTTTTCCACGTTTCGCATAGGTAATGGTCTTTGATACCGTAGGTGAACCCTCATTCGCCGGGGACAACTCAAGTTTCCGTGCCGGTAAGTTATAGACCGGCATCTATATCCCGCATGTAAACACAAGGAAACATGCCGAAGGCCTGTTAGTTCCCGTAGGTCCGCATTTTGTGACGACGCTTAAAGATCTTCAATTTTTTTCACCATAGTGTCTGCCCAAGCCCTTAATCCCGTGGAACTCGGGAAGGGGAGGCCATTTCACGATTTTCTCCCAATTCGGTACAGTGTCGGACGGGCTTCACACCCCTTCATCAGCGCGAAGGCAGCATGCCATCCCAGGGTGCCGGTGGAAACACGCCGGATAATGCGTTGCTGTTTATCTCGTCGCCCGGTGTCGGATGTCTTTGCCATTCGTATTTGTTTTGATGCATCGTCCGATGGTGAAAACATCATCAACATTGTAGAAAATCGCTGGCGGTTATGAGCTGTCAGTTGTCTTTGGTATTTTATTAGCTAGTGAGTTATGACAGCTTGACTTCGAGTTTTCGCCCTACCGATGCAGCGAATTTTTCCAAAGTGGATAGCCGGATATCCTCGGCATGGTTTTCGATTCGAGATATCGCCGATTTCTGCGTTCGCAGAATTCGAGCTATTTCGTCCTGGGTATGCCCGGACGCCTTTCGCGCCTGCCGAAGTAATACACCTATTTTAAAGTCATTATAGCCGGATTCATAACCCTCAGCAAATACAGGGTCTTTTCTCTTCCTGTTCGCGATATATTTCTTAAGGTCGCTCATGGTTATCCCTTTCTCCTGAAATAGTCATTTTTTCGTTCTTCCGCCAGTTAAAGTTAACATATATGTGAACAAATTGCAAGAAGTATTTACATTAATCGGTTATTTGGCAAAATTCTCCGGCACTGCGAATTATGGCGTGAATATATTCCGCGTCCGCCGCCAACTAAAAGCTACGTCGCTTTTGGAGGCCCAAAACGAGAACAAGGGGATTTGCCAATTGCGAATGCAGGCCCTCTACTTGACTATAGTTTATTAAACAGACCTGTGCATATTTCCATTTATTTATCTTATTACGGTGAGGCTAAAAATTCTCTGGTGATTTCGACGAATTTATCATAACAGTTTCCTATCAACACGTGAGCGCAATCGAGCATCTCGAACCTTGCTCCAGGTATAGCATCTGCCATTTCTTGAACCTGTGCTCGGTTAAAACAGATATCTTCTTTTCCACAAAAACAAATGGTCCTACTTTTAATGTTCTTGACTCTTTCGAGAGAATCGAAACTAATGGCTGCGTCGATAAGCGCAATATACCCCTCTCTGGAATAGTCCATTGATTTGACAAATGCATTTATCCAGTCATGATATTCCTTTTTATTTTCATAAAACCGATTATTATTTACCCATAGACAGACTTCTCTGGCAAACATTTCATCATTCCCGCCGGCTTTCAGCTCTCGCCACAACTTCAACCTTTCCCGGGTCCTTTGATCAGATTTGGCCGCAGACAACGCAAGCACAAGTCGGTCTACAATCTCAGGTCTTAAAATCGCCAGCTCCTGGGCGATGTGACCGCCTAGAGAAGTTCCTATTACATGGGCTTTATTAATGTGCATGTAGTCGAGCAATGCAGCCGCATCCTCAGCAAGAAGTTTGATGGTATAGGGTCCGGGTGTTACTTGGGATTGGCCACCACCCCTTGGATCAGCGATAATAACTCTGAATTTATCCGAAAAAGAATGTATCCAATCTTTCAAATGGCTTATGACACATCCAAGTGGCAGGAGTATGAGCAAAGGGAATCCAGTCCCAGTTTCTTCATAATAAATTCTGATTCCGTTTATATTTGTATAAGGCATGAAATTTCCTTATTCAAAATCAAATTTTCATTGTTTATTGAAGTTGATTATAAATATCTACAAGCGAATAATAAAATATTCTATGAACCTTAACCTTACCTATGGGCGTCGTAAGCGAATCAATTAAATTCCCATCATACCCGATTAACACGATCTTGTTGGCTATCTGAGACTTGTCTGTATTGCCCCGGAAAATATCATAGAATGAAATATATTTTAATGAATCTTTTTGGGGATACTTAACCAGTACCTCGCCGTATTTATTTATTGCTACCTTTTTCTTTTTAAAACCCAAATATTTACCATTTGTGTAAAGATTTGGAAGTACATATTGAAGAATCGAAAACCAAAGTGATTTATAAATCGTATTTTGATATTTAACAAATATTAGATATTATAATTCCGTAAATCGCTCTGCTTGCTGGTGGAAAGGTCCCAAGATGTTCCTCTGTAATAGAATCATACATGACCATTATGAAAGGATTGCCTGCAAAAACCGGCTTAATAACGATAAATAAAGTTGTTAATAATACAAAAATATATTTCACAAAATAGTATTCCTAAATTTTGCCGAATATTTCATTTTTGTTTAACCGCCGTCTGGAGGGCGGTTTTTTCTTCAGTGCCATTTGTGCATTTTTTTTGCGCGGCGAACAAACATTTGATTCATTAAAAAAAGCCCCTCCCCCCGCAAAACTACTAAGCGCGCCCATCTCTCCGCAACCAAAACTTCCCCTCTTAAAGAATCAATGGCAATAAATTAAGCGTGCCGATCGATATGTTTTTTTATTGTTGTTGCTCAAAAAACAGTCATCTGTATCGCGAACCGTCATCAAGATTGAATAGGATCATTAGGCATCTTGGTTTTACCCTAAAACCTTAAATTTCTATTTGCATCTGTCAGCTTGTTCTTGAGTGCAACCGGATGGTTAGACGGCCCTGGCCGGTATTGTACGCTGGCAGAGAATCGTCGGTTTGCAAATGAAGTATCAGATGTCTTTATTTGCGGGATATAGGTTTTGGGCATAAACCTATCCTTAATGTATCAAAGAGAAGGAATTATAGATAAAGCTTCATGCCGCTTTCCGTTTAAGAAGCTTGGGGCCGCGATGGACAATGAGGGAGTTATATTTGTTTTCTATCTCCGTCCATCGTCTTTTAGTGCCCAAGGGATTTTTAGATAAATCTTTATCCAGCTTTTTTCTAACAGACCGCAATTCAGAAATTATTGTATTTATCATAAGGCACCTTCCATTAATTCTTCGGGTGTAGTAATTTCAGGAGTTTCATATCCGAGTTTATCGTTAATTTCCCGTAAAATATGTCGTATTGTTGGGTTGGCTATATGTTTAAAGTTCCAATTGACAATTATGTCAATCCCGTTTAAAACCGCACAAGCTAAATGCAAACTATCATACATCGCATGGTCGGGAATCCTCATTGTCCGGAAATATTCCTTTGCCAATAAGGATATTTCATCGGATGCTGGTAAAAGATTGCAATTTTTAATTGCCTTAAGCCTCATTTCAGATGCTGAATGATCCCCTTGTGAAATCTCATCGATCACATATGTTGAGACGAATAATTCTACCGAATTTGAATTACGTTTCCACCAGTTTTTGGTTATCTTTTGGCGGGCAGCAATAATTAAATCCCGATTTTCCTTGGCCATTAAATATGAAATGACGGAGGATTCGATGTAAACGGATTGTTTCTGAGCTTTTTCAGTCATATTTTAAAAATAACTCGTTCAATTTTTAATCACTATTCATATTTTTCTTCATTGCAGGAGATATAAATTCCCTTGCAAGCTGTCAAAGCCAAGCGTCATTGTCAAGCACCTAATTTTATCATTAAGACCGAGCGTGCGCATCAAGTTGGATTTTCTTGTCTTTGCCGGAAATTAATCATCCGCATCAAGAACGTCATCAAGCTAGAAAAGAGCATCAACCGGCTTTGTCTTTAACCCAAAAAACCTAATTTGCTTTCCGCATCCTTTAGCTCGTTTTATAGACTAACAATAAAATTCACCCGAAACGCGCATCGCGTTTTCGGCGTGCAATTTTGTGGTGTACGCCCGACACGGGCGTGATCTTAAGGGTGACCTGCCTTCGCCAAAGCTACGGCAAGGCAGGAAGTCCCTTGTGGAGGCGCTACCCTTTGTTAGGAGTAATATAGCAAAAGGAAAACCAATAGTCCAAGGCAAGGGCGGCTTCGCGAGGAACCGTCTGAAGGAAGCCTGGTCGACGAAACCGCGAGCCGATGAACAAGAACCGCATACAAGGCCGACCGCTTGGGGACGAGCAAGCACCAGACTGCGAAGTCCCGTGAGCGAACAAGGGGAGGTAAATGCGGCGGTTGCGCGGGGAAGGATCACGTTTTTATTCGGGGATGCCTGCCTTTTAAGAATGAAGCAGTTCATTCTTAAAAGGCCTTTCGGCGGCACGGTCGTTTATGGTAATCCGGACGTAGTGTCCACGACGAAAGGAGTGGGATGTCTTCCGGTACCTGGGAGCGATCAGATGCAGCGCCTGTCGGCAATAAATCAAAGAAACCGGCGGGTGACAGGCAGGAGTCAGCAGAGGCCATAGTAGCCAAACGCCGCAGGGAAATTTGCGGACACGACGAAGGGCCGAATCCGGTGCAAGGAAGAGCCTTGTGCTGTTCGCAAAGTGTATTGAAGCCGTATGGCTGAGCTACTTTGCGGCGCATGCGCAAGACACCATCCTTGACGAATCTAAACAATTCGGTAAAGTAGCCGGAAACCGCCGGATATTGGCGTGACCGAAGGAAATCCCTGGAAGGGAGACCCGCATGTCCGGTGGTGTGGGCTTACTATTACCCACAAGTTTCATATCTGAACTGCAAGGTTCCAGCCTTCGGTCAAGTTGGCAAGTCGCTTCCAACCTCTCCATAAGGCGATCGTTCCGGGAGGGCCGTCATTTTTTCGGGCCAGATAGCCACCAAGTTTTGCAACCCAGATGACGACATCACCGATAGGAGGTGGCTTTTCTGGCGGCGTTTTGTTTTTGTGAACTTTCAGGAACAATACTTTCCACTCATAATCAGCAAGAAGCGTTGAGCAAGATACAGCGGGATTGGTTCTGGCAATCAGGGTAATCATAAACAGCCGCCAAGCCACTATACTCATAACCGTAAGGTACCTTGCCAATCTCTCCGCGTGTCCTAGTCGGCATGCTTCAACCTGGAAACCGGATTTAAGAACTTTGAAATACATTTCGATTCGCCAACGCAGGCAATACCACAAGACCTTTTCGCAGGCTTCATCAAACGATCTCACTGGCACATTGGTTAAGAGCATCCATTCGACCGGTTCCTCGCCGTGTGGGGCATTCGTTTCCATTATGTAAATAGCATTCATCTCGATGTCAGGTAGGTTCTCTTGGTTGTGTTTCACATTGTTGCGCGGAGGATTGAAGTGGAAGGCCCCGAACCTCACCGTTACAGTGGCAGTGCGGGCCACCCTCTCCTTGGAATGTTTGGTTCTGGACTTCTTGGGGATATTTATAGTAAAGGAACCTGCCTCTGGATGTTGACACATACGCTCCCATAGCTTCACAACGCCCTTTTCTGCATATCTGGAGTTGCGGTCGATGGTTCTATCAACATTTGCACGCACAAGAACGGCAGTTCCTATCTGGCAACTGAACTTGAAAAAGTCATAGAAATCGGCTTCCCGATCACAGACCGTGATTATTTCGGTATCTCCCATAACCTCCTTGGTTTTTGCCAGCGCTTCAAGCCATCTGTAACTCTCCTTTTCCTCAACCGGCAGATAGTCGTGGGGGTTGCGGCCTTTGCATCTGCGCCTCCTATGCGATCGGAGCTTTCGCGAGAAGATTTTCTGATCCAACAAGCCAAGCGGTAGCCCTTCCGTGGTTACTGCCAAGCACGTATGCACTAATAGGCCGTTGGAATAAATCTTCTTGACATTCTTGCCTTTCTTCAGCGACATCTTGCCCAGTCCTTCCGTTTTTTGGTGACTGGTATAGACAAAGTAGCTGGTATCCTGCACCGCCAAAACCATCTTATGATTCTTGGCGCGCTTAGCCGTCTTGCAGCGGTGGGCTCCCAGAATCTCGGCGATATCAACGTTCTCGTTCTGAAAGAAACGGTATGCAGCTTTGGTCTCTGCCCAATCTCTGCATGCCTGATTGATAGGGCTTTCTGGAGCATCTGAGAACCTGTCGCACAGTTTTACGAGTCTTGCATCGAGTCTTTTGTCACCGAGACTAACATCCACAAACTCCTCAGTTGCCCAACTCGTCTCGTATTCACCCTTCATTTTGCTCCTCCTTTTGGTTATTGCTTTTTCTTGTAGTAGATGTATATTATACATATACTTTAAGCGAGGAGATGTGTCAATGAGGGTCTTACTTAAAAAACGAAATATGCTATGGACAAAAATCGATCAATACTCGGAGTTCGTTCGGGGCTCAATCAACAGCATCTGCGCAACATGCAAAAGATCATACTGCATCTGTCGGAAGAAATCTTCTCAGAGGGCATATCGTCTGACCTATAAGGATCGCCAGCAGAAAACACGAATTGTTTACATTTCTCGATCACAATTACCCAGAATAAAAAAGATGATTGCTAATTATGCCCAACTGCGAAACCTCATTGAGCAACTCCTTGAAACAAACATTAAAATATTTAAGCAGGAAGTGTATCGATGAAAAGGACTTGTGGGTAATAGTAAGGTGGTGTGGGGAGGGGGAGAGAAAAACTCCTCCTTACCCGCTTGTAAGAACGTTGCTGATCGTCCTTGGCCTGATGTCCGCAGTCGAGTCTATTGAAAAAGAATTACTTCAATCTTTTCGATGTTTTAACTGGATCTTGGCGGCAATCAAGCACCGCATGAACAAGAGCTATGTTATTTTGAATAGTGTAGTAAACCGCAAAAGGGAATCGCTTTGCTAAAAGGCGATTTTTTCCGAAGTGCAAACTGTGTATGCCAGCGAATACCTGAAGGGAATCAATGTCCGAGAAAAGGGAATCTAAAAAATAGCCGCCAAGTCCTTTCTCTTGTTGCTCGTAGAAGCGGTATCCTTGGAGCAAATCTT
>Ga0182017_10001783_pt1 | contig 16500 bp, 14 predicted proteins | sample 712E3DmetaG_FD_120492 | JGI IMG/M metagenome (GOLD analysis project Ga0182017, IMG submission 120492) | Permafrost microbial communities from Stordalen Mire, Sweden - 712E3D metaG | ecosystem: Environmental > Terrestrial > Soil > Wetlands > Permafrost | place: Sweden: Stordalen | collected... | reverse complement strand
GGGCACGCTGCGGATGCTCTCCAACGCCATCGTCGCTCCGGTGGCCGATGCGGCCTGGCTGCGCGTCTCCGGCCCCGCGATCGAGCCCCGGCTGCAGTTCGAGGCAGGCACCGGCGCCTAGGGGTGCCTGCCGTGCGGAATCAAGAAGCGGCCGGCCCCCGCTGCCCCATCCTGCGCGGATGAGGCGCGACGCGCCGGCCGCGTTCTTTCTCGTTGCCGCCTAGTTGACGGTCAGGTCGCCCGCCGCGACTTCAGTTCCGTTGTTGGTCAGCGCGAAGTGATACGTGCCCGGACCCCAGCCGGACAGCTTGCTCAGATCCGTCGTATCGCCGAAGCAGTCCAGGCCCTGGGTGTCGGCCGTCGGGACGGCGGTCACCGGGATGAATACCGCGCCGCCCTTGGTGACCGCGAGCGAGATCTGCTCGCTGCCGGGCTTCGCCTTGAAGACGTAGGTCGCGTACACGGACGTCGTGGCGCTCACCGAAGTCACCGGGCTGGTAGGTGCGCACTGGCTGTCGGCCGTCGGGATGTCCGTCCCGAATAGAACCGTGCCGTATTGCAGATTGGCGCCGCAGCCGTAGCTGGCGAGGGACAGGGCCAGCAGGACCACGACGGCCCCGGCGAGGCGAGGCAACCGGCGTCGACCATTTGCCGTGAGCTTCGACGCGGTCAGCGTGTTCGAATACATACTGGTCCTCTCCATGCGGGCGCTTGTCGTGATCGACGCGCTCCAGGAAGGCTATCACCGGCAAAGCCGGCGTTAATGGGCCATCTGTGGGGATGGCCGGCCCTGGTGCTGAGCCCTTCGGCGTTCTCGGCGGGCCGTCGAGGCGTTTTGCGGGTGAGTCTGAGTTGTCCCCATACGTGGACAGGCGGTGGACAAGTACCGCGGCGATTCTCCAACTAGGTGGAAAACCCAGTTGAACGGGCAGGGGCGTTCCTCTAACGTTGTTCGCACGCCCGAAGGTGCCGAGCGTCTGCTAGCGGCTGCGATGACATCAACGCTCACGCAGCGAGTAGGTTCCTTCGGGCGTTTTGCTGCGCGCGGCAGGGCCCAGAGGGGGCGACGATACGATCGGGGCGGCTCGAAACGGGATGCCTGTGGCAAACGTCGAGGCGGTGTCCTGGGAGAGCTGGACGCCGCCTCGGCATTCTCGCGAGACCAGGGTGGAGGAGGAGCCCTGGGCCTCGCCGATGTTCTGGTATGCGTTCGACAGCTCGGCTGCCGACGGTCTTGTCAGGCGGGCCGGCGCTCGGCCTCGCCCCAATCGTTGTTCGAGTAGAGCGCACGAAGGAAGAGCAGCCGGTTGACCTGCGAGAGCGACCAGCGAGAGTCGCAGTTCGCCAAGCCAACGACATAGCCGATGAGGGCAGCGGCGTCCTCGCCGGGCAGGCCGCTGGCTATGAGGAGTCGGTAGGCGGCCTGCGTCGGAAGTTCGCGAGGCAGCAGATCGGGCGGGATCGGCGCCGTGGGGGACGGCGCGAGCTCGGAGGGGCCGCTGGGCGTGGAGGATCCCTCGACGTCGATTTCGACTGGTACCGGGACGCGAGCCGGCCGACGAGCGCCGGGATTTGGGCGTCCGGCGGCCAGCCGCCGGGCCATCGGTCCGGTCTGGCCTGTGCTGCTTCGATCCGCCTGTCCAGCCATCTTTCGCGCCCCTGTCGGTGCTTCGAGCCTGTATCTGAAAAGTCGGTTCAGGCGCCTGCGGGCACGAGGCCCTGCGGGTCCGGAGTCCTTAGTACTTGCGGTCCAGCCCTGGTGCGTTCGGATTAGTGGCGGCGGCCCAGCCCGGTACGCCAGCGGATACGCACTCCGCCACGAGTCGCGTCGCCTGACGGCCCGAGCCCGGCTAGACTGCCCTGGTGCGTGTCCGCCAGTTCGAGCTACGGCTGCTTGCCGTTGCCCTGACGCTTCTCTGGGCCGCGGGGGGCGGCATCGTTCTGACCGCCTATCGACCCGGCGGTCCCGTCGACGTGCTCGTCGGTGTGGCGGCGTTCCTGCCCCTCCTGGTGAGTGTCGCCTCGATCATCTGGCCGCCGCTCGTTCGAAGCGACCGAGGTTCCGCCGGGGTCTTCTGGCTGGGCCTGGTGGCGGGCCTGATGCTCGTGCCGTCGATCGCCGGCGTGGCCGGCCAGGTCATCGAGGGCGGGTCGCAGCCGTTGCTTCCGTCCCTCGAGGTCGTCTATCCATGGGTCCTCGCGCTCCTGGCCACGAGCCTCTTCGCCGGACTGGGCATCAGCCGGCAGTTCATCCCCGAGATCGGGATTGGAAAGCGGCGCCTGGCGGCATCGATCGCGTTTGCGGCGGTGGCAACCTCGATCATCGGCGGCGTCTTCGCCGGCGTCAGCCTGGCCGACGACGCGGCACTGCGCGACCAGCCGGCCGCCCATTCGAGGTTCGCGCCGACCCGGCCGCTGGCCTTGGGGAGTGGGTCGGTGGCGGGCTCGACCGATGCGGCTCTCTCGCCACCCGAATGCAGCCGCGCTCTCGCGACCGCCGGGTCCGGGAACATCGAAGCGGATCTTTCGGCCAGCGTCGATTCGCGGGCGGTTGGGACGGTAAGCCTGACCGGCAGCCGCTCCGGCTCGGATGTGTCGTGGACGGCCCAGGTAGTCCGCAGCGATCTCTTCGGCCAGTACGGGGCCGTACGGATCGGGTCGTCGAACTGGACGATGTCGCCGGGTACGGGCTGGGCCGCCGACGCTTCGGCCCCGGTCTCCTCCGAGTTGTTGGACCTCACCGTCCTGTCCGGGGCGCTATCGCCACGGAACCGAGCGACTGCTGAGGACCGTGGATTTGAATACGTCGAGGGCGCCCTCGCACGGCGCTGCCGGGTGGCCGTCGACGGAGCGACCTTCGCCGCCTCGTTTCCGCAGCTCACGTGGCTCGTCGGCACGGCGAAGCCGACTCCGTGGCGAGGCGAGATGGACTACTGGGTCTTCCTCGACGGCGAGGTAGGCATGGTTTCCGGCAGCGTCAACGGCGACGCGCAGGAGATCCTGCCCCACGGCCTGCAGGCCACGGTATGGGTCCGAATGACCGTCACGGATCGAGACACCACGGTAACAATCACGCCGCCGCATAACTGAAAGATCCCAAGATGACCCCGGCGGCAGATACCCAAGACACCACAAAGCGCGATCGACTGGCGCGTTTCTACAGGGTCCTGCGCTATCTCGCCGCGCATCCCGAGGGTGCGACCGTCGACGCCATCGCCGGTTTCGTGGCCATGTCGCGTCGCACCGTCTACCGCGATCTGCAGGCCCTCGAGGGCGAGATCGGCATCCCGCTATGGAGCGAAGCAGGCCGGTGGGGGATCGTCGAGGGCGCCTTCCTGCCGCCTCTGCGCCTGACCCTGGACGAGGCAGTGGCTTTCTTCCTGGCCGCGCGCCTGACCGCCCAGTTCGCCGATCGATACGACCCGGACACCGGCGCCGCCTTCCAGAAGCTGGCCGAGATCCTGCCGCCGACGGTGGCCCGGCATCTCGAGCGGACCGTCGATGTCCTGGCCAGTCGCCCGCCGGACGAGCGGCTGACGCGCAACCTCCGAATGCTGGCCCGCGCCTGGGCCGATCGCCGCGTCGTCGAGCTCACCTACGACGCCGCTACCTACAGTCCCGGCCGGCCGCCGCGCCGGTCGCGGGTCCACCCGTATCTACTGGAGGCCTCGGCGACGACGCGGGCGCTGTACCTGATCGGATTCGATGAATCGCGGGGTGCCGTTCGGACCTTCAAGTTGCAGCGGATCCTCGAACTGTCGCTGACACCCGACGGCTTCGAACCGACCGATCCGGCGGCGCTCCAGGAAGGGCTCGGTCGGGCCTGGGGCGTGATCGCCGACCAGGAGGAGGTGGAGGTAGAACTGCGTTTCGACGCTGCCATCGCCGGCCTGGTGACCGAAACCACGTGGCATCCCTCGGAAAGCGTGACCCGCGAGCCCGACGGGTCGGTCACGTGGCGGGCGCGGGTGCCCGGCACGCTCGAGATCAGACGCTGGATCCTGCAGTGGGGAGCGCAGGTCGAGGTTCTGGCCCCGCCCGAGTTGCGCGACGAAGTCGCCGCCACATACCGCAAAGCGGCCGCGCGATATTGATCCTCACCGCGCCTCGACTCCGCTAGGCTTGGCCCATGCACGACGACACGGTGGATAGTCCCGGAACCGAAGCCACGACCGAGCCGGCGGACTCCGGGGCCCACCCGCAGATGTGGGCCGTGAACCTCTTGAGCGACCCGATCCACGGCTACATCGAGCTGACCAAGCGGTTGACGTCCGAACGCGCCGATCGTCTCGGCCTGGGTCCGGAGGAGGCGGCCGAGGGCGATCTCCTCGACTCGGCGTGGCTGCAGCGAATGCGACGGATCAGTCAGCTCCAGAGCGCGCGCTGGGTCTTTCCGACCGCCGAGCACAGTCGCTTCACCCACAGTCTCGGAGTCATGCACGAAGCGGGGCTGTGGGCTCGCCACCTGTACCCGAGCCTCCGCGCGGCGCTTGCCGCCGCGGAGCCGGGCACGCCGGCCCCCAGCGAGGGGCTGGTCGTTGAGACATTGCGTCTGGCCGGACTCCTGCACGACGTGGGCCACGGTCCGTTCGCGCACTTCTTCGACGAGCACGTTCTGTGCCACTTCCCCGCGCCGGCCGACCCTCGCCGCAAGCACAAGAGCCTGACCCACGAGGATCTCTCGCAGCTGATCATCGAACGCGAGCTGGGCGAGCTAATCGGGGGGATCCGGCGAGCGCCCGGCCTTGTGCCCGAGCGCGATGCCCTGCGGCCCCACGAGTCGATCGACCCGGGCTGGCTGTCGTTCCTGATCTCGAAGCCGGCCCTGGCCGACCCGTCCATGCCGCGCTGGCTGCGCTGGCTCCAGCCGCTGCTGTCGGGTGTCTTCACGGTCGACAACCTCGACTATGTGCGCCGCGACGCATACCTCATCGGCGTCTCCACCGGCCCGGTGGACGTGGAGCGGCTGCGCCGCTACAGCTTCGTGGGCCCCGGCGGCCTCTCCCTGTACGAGCCGGGCCTCGGGGCGTTGGAGATGTTCCTGACGGCGCGCCTCTTCCTGTATCAGCAGATCTACTACCACCGCTCGGTGCGCGCCATCGACCTCGATCTCGCGGAGGTCTTCCGTCCGAGCATCACGGCCATCTTCGGCGACGGCTCTCCGGCCGATGACCTGGGCCACTACGCCGACCTGGACGAGTATGCCCTGCTACATCAGGCCGCCCTGTGGGCGCGGAGCGAGGCGCTGTCGGACCGGCCCGCTCCCGGCGACGGGACGGTCACGCCCGAGGTCGGCCGGGCGTGGTCGGCGATCTTGCTGAGGCGGCCGCGCTGGCGGGCCGAGACGGAGCTGCGGCGGAGCTACGAAGCGGCCGGGCGGGCCGCGGCGCTGGCGGAGGCCAGGTCGGAGCTGGGGCCGGAAGAACCGGGTCGCGTGGCGGTCGATCTCGCCGAGATCGACGCCCGCCCCGCCGAGGCCACGGCTACCGATTCGCTGCTGGCGGTGGTCGGGCGGGACGGAGCACCGGCGCTGCCGCTTAGCGCGGCGCTGGCCCGATTGCCGGCGTACTCGCTGGTTGCCAGGCGGTACGGCCGCGCGGAGTAGCCGGCGTGGCGCTACCGGACTCCCACGCCGGTTGGGGCTGTGGTCGGGCCGGGAATCGATGCGCCGGCGGGCGACTCACCGGCCTCCGGACTCGGCGTCGTGAAGACGGGGCAAGGAGCGGCCTCGACCGGCCGCACCGCTCGCATATCCTCGAACTCGCATCGGAACGGCAGGACCAGGAGCGGGTTGATCCGGGCGATCTCCTCCGCCGGCATCAGGTCCGCTTTGACGACGGCCGGATCGAGCTCGAAGGTCGCCCTTTCGGTCGGGCTGAAGAGACCGAAGTGGACGTGGCAGCCTGACGCATTGCCGGTCTGCCCCTCGTACCCGATGACCTGGCCGGCGGTGACGTGCTGCCCGGGCGCGACCGTGACCTTGGATTCGTGGGCGTAGATGCTGCGGTAGCCGTCTCCATCGTCGATCACGATCACTATCGGCAGACTGTTCCACCAGCGCTTGGTGTCCAGCAGGTTGTAGTAGGGCGCCAGACTGCCGACCCAGCCCATGTAGTCGTCGTACTGGCGGCCGGCGGCCAGGACGACGCCGTCGTGGGCGGCCATGACGTTGTCGCCGCAGGCGGAGGCCATGTCGACCCCGTCGTGGAAGCGCTGTCCATCGACGAAGAACTCGCCCCAGCCCGATGGCCCGAACGGGAGCGTGATGGTCGGGCCCGACAACGGCCAGACGTAGCCGGTCAGGCCGAGATGCGGGCTGACGGAGACGGCTGGGGCGACGGTCGGAGCGATCGCCCGGGAGGCGGTCCCGAACGGGGCGGCCGAGTCCGGCGGCGGAACATCCGCGCTCTTCGCCATTGTCGAGCGCAGCATCAGGCCGCCCACGACCACGACCGTCATCACGACGCCGATGACGAAGATCGGCGGGATGCCGCTGCCCGCCCTCCGGCCCTCGGTGGACCGCTCGATCGGGGGACTGTCGGGGAGGTTGGACACGCTATCGTTTTAGCACTTCCGGGCCTTGGGGACGCGGGAAAGGCCGCGGTTCTCCTCGTGGGACCCTTGTCGGGTTGCGCTAGCGGCCGTTGGAGCGGCAAACTGACACCGATGAGCCTCAGAATCGCTTCGCGGAGAGTTGCCCGGCTGGCGATTGCTGCCACGCTGTTCGCCGGCGTGATCGTCTCCGCTCCGGCCCAGCAAGCCCAGGGCGCATCGGCTCAGCCCGGCACCTGGACGGCCACCGGGAGCCTGAGTCAGGCTCGGGCCTTCGCGCCGGCAGTCAGACTCGGCGACGGCAGCGTGATCACCGCCGGAGGCAGCACCGGCCTTACCTTCACAGCCACGGCCGAGCGGTGGACTGCCTCGGGCGGGAGCTGGGCCGCGGCCGGCTCGATCGGCCAGGCCGTTGGGGGCAGCGTGGCCGCGCTCCTTCCCAGCGGCAAGGCCCTGTTCGCCGGGGGGGCAGGCGATGCCGGCTACTACGGTTTCGGCGATCTATACGACCCGACCGCAAACACGTGGACGCGCACTCCGGCGATGGCCCACGCGCACGCCTACGGCGCAGCCGCCCAACTGGCCAACGGCGATCTGCTCGTGATCGCCGGCATGGACGGCGGCGATGCTCTGACAACCAACGCGGTCGACGTCTATTCGGCCTCGGGCAATACCTGGAGCGCCACCGCGCCATTGCCCGGGGCCGGTCGCTACGCTCTTGCGGCCGTAGCGCTCGGCGATGGGCAGATTCTCGTGGCCGGGGGCAACGACGGCACGAGTGGCGGCACGGCGGCGATGTCGGCAGTCGCCATCTACAAGGCAGGAACCGGTTGGACCCAGGCCGAGTCGATGCAGGTCGCGCGCTTCGACGGCGCCGCGGTCCGACTCGCCGACGGCCGAATCCTGGTGGCCGGTGGGTCGAACGCCGTGGGGACTGCGCTCTCAAGCGCCGAGATCTACGACCCCACGACCGGTCACTGGTCGTCGACGGGCAGCATGGCAACGGCCCGCTACGGCTTCACCCTGACGGTGTTGAGCAACGGCTGGGTCCTGGCCTCCGGCGGTGTCTCGGGCGGCGCCAGCACCGGTTCCAGCGAGATCTACGACCCTGGGATTGGGGGCTGGTCGGAGACCGGCACGATGACCTCCGCGCGGCGATATCACTCGGCGACGTTGCTGGCTGACGGCACGGTGCTCGCGATCGGAGGCCGCGGCGCCGGCTCGGAGACCGCCCTCGCAACGGCCGAAGTGCTCACACCCCCGGTGACCTACGCGCCCTCGACCTTCCACCCGCTTCCTCCCACTCGCATCATGGATACGCGCTACGGCAACGGCCTGTCTGGTCAGTTCACGAGCCGAACGCCCCGCATGCTTCAGGTCGCCACCAGGGGAAACGTCCCCGAAGGCGCGCTGGCCGTCACCGGTATCGTGACCGTCACGAACCAGTCGACGTACGGCTACGTCGCGGTGACCCCTCAGCCGACGAGCCAGCCCACCTCGTCCACGCTCAACTTCCCCCAGGGCGACAACCGGGCCAACAACGTCACCGCGGCGTTGGGCGACAAAGGCCAGCTGGCTTTCGTCATCTGTCCCGGCTCCACCTTCAGCTCCCCCGGAGTCGCGGATCTGATCTTCGACGTGACCGGCTACTTCACCGCGGACGACAGCGGCGCCAGATTCAAGATGCTGACGCCCGTGCGCTTGCTCGACACCCGATACAACACCGGCCTGCCTCGGCACTTCGTATCCGATGTGGTGCGCACGCTCCAGGTCACGGGGTCGGATGTCCCCTCGGCTGCGATCGCGGTGACCGGCAACCTCACCGTCGTCGGTCCGACAAGCGCCGGATGGGCCCTTGCCGGGCCCTCTCTCCCATCCAACCCCGCTACCGTGAACGCCTCCATGGTCAACGCCCGAACGGGCGAGATCAAGGCGGACGGCGTAACGGTCCAGCTGGGAACCGGAGGGTCACTTGCGCTCGTTTGGTCGGGCACCCCGGGATCCACGACCGACATGATCTTCGATGTGACCGGCTACTACCTCAATGGGACGAGCGGTGCGCGCTTCGTGCCGATCGATCCGTTGCGCGTAGCCGATACGCGCCTCGGCAGTCCGAGCTGGGGGCCGGTCAAGACGGCTCATCCGGTTCCGGTGCCGGTGACCGGTCAGGGGCACATCGACAGGAAGGCAATTGCCGTGTATGGCAACCTGACGGTCGTGGGCCAGGATGCGCTTGGCTACCTGACTGCGGCCCCGGTGGCTTCGGCGACCCCGACGCCGACTTCCACGCTCAACTTCCCGATGTACGACATTCGGGCTAACGGCTTCGCCGTCGGTCTGGGCCCGGACGGCAGCGTGGGAGTCGTCTTCTTCGGAACGCCGGGGTCCTCCACGCATTTCGTCGTGGACATCACGGGCTACTACGTGCCCTGAGCGGCTCTCTTCGTCCCGAGCCGCGCCACACCCGCGCACCGAGCCCTTACTCCACGATAATGTGAAGCAAGGGAGTGCTAGTTTCTCCGCCTCGGTCGGTCGGGGGCCGACTGTGATGAGCGTCATCGTCACGGATCCGGCCGGGCGCCGAAAGCTCTCCCCGCCATGCGAGGAGAGCGCCCGTGGATGTCGTTGAGCTGGATCGCCTTCAGTTCGCCCTGACCATCAGCTTCCATTTCATCTTCCCGGCAGTGACGGTCGGCCTCGCCGGGCTGATCGCCCTCGTCGAGACGCTTCGCTGGTGGACGCGGCGCGACGTCTACGATCGGCTGTCGGTCTTCATGACCAGGATCTTCGCCGTCACCTTCGTCATCGGAGTCGTGAGCGGCATCGTCATGGAGTTCCAGTTCGGGACCAACTGGTCGCGGTTCTCCGGGTTCACGGGCGACATCCTCGGCACACCGTTGGCGGCCGAGGGCATATCGGCGTTCTTCCTCGAGTCGGCCTTCGTGGGCATCGTGCTGTTCGGCAGGGACCGGGTCGGCTCGACGGTTCGCTGGATCGCCGGGCTCCTCGTCTGCCTCGGGACCACCCTCTCGGCCTTCTGGATCCTCGTCGCCAACTCGTGGATGCAGACTCCGGACGGCTTTCGGATCGTCACCGATTCGAGAGGGGTCGAGCAGGCTCAGGTCGTCGACTGGTTCAAGGTGATCTTCAATCCCTCGACCCTGCCCCGCTTCTTCCACACCGTCGCCGCCTGCTGGGTAGTCGGGGCCTTCTTCCTGATGGGCATCGCCGCCTGGTACGTCCTGCGCCATCGCGACTCCGACGCCTCGGCCATCGCCCTGCGACTCGGCGTGGTCGTCGCCTTCCTCGGCTCCGCGGCCATGTTCGCCACCGGCGACCTCCAAACGCGGGAAGTCCAGGCCAACCAGCCGCTCAAGTTCGCGGCCATGGAGGGCATCTGCAAGACGCAGACCGGCGCCGGGCTCTCGCTCATCGGCATTCCGCCCAGCGAGGACTGCACCACGACCGGGGCCATGGTCGAGATCCCGTACGGCCTGAGCCTGATGTCCGACTTCGACCCGAACGGCCAGATCAAGGGCCTCGACCAGCAGCCCGACCAGGCGCTCTGGCCGCCGGTGGCCGAGACATTCCTGAGCTACCACCTCATGGTCGGGCTGGCCGTGCTGATGCTGCTGCTGATGCTCGTCGGCGCATCGTTCCTCTTGCGCGGCTCTCTCGAGAAGCATCGCTGGTGGCTGTGGCTGGCCGTCTTCGCCATCCCCGTACCCATCATCGCCACCGAGCTTGGCTGGATGACGGCCGAGGTCGGCCGCCAGCCGTGGATCGTCTACGGCGTGATGATGACTTCGGCGGGGACGTCGCCGGCCGTTTCCGCGGGGGACGTGACGATCTCCATCGTGGCCATCCTGCTGCTTTACGCCCTCCTCTTCTTCCTGTGGATCTACGGCGTCACCAAGGAGATCCGCCACGGCCCGGATCTCGGCGACGCGGAGGCAGTCGACCCGAGCTCGCCGCCGAGCCCACCGGCCCCGACCGCTCAGTCGGACCCGACCGCTCAGTCGGACCCGACCGCCGCGACCAAGGGAGGACGCTGAGATGCAGCTGTCGACTGTCTGGTTCATCCTCATCGGCTTTCTCTTCGCGGGCTACGCGATCCTCGACGGCTTCGATCTGGGCGCCGGCGTGCTGCACCTGGTCGTCGCCCGAGATGACGCCGAGCGGAGAGCGGTCCTTAACGCCATCGGGCCCGTGTGGGACGGCAACGAGGTCTGGCTGATCACCGCCGCCGGCGCCCTGTTCGCCGCCTTCCCGCTCGTGTACGCAACGGTCTTCTCCGGGTTCTACCTCGCCACGATGTTCCTGCTCGGGGCTCTCATCCTGCGGGCCATCTCGATCGAGTTCCGGAGTAAGGAGACGGCGCGACTGTGGCGGCTCGGTTGGGACGTGGGCTTCTCGGGCGCATCGGCCCTGGCGACTTTGCTCTTCGGTATCGCCCTGGGCAACGTTCTCCGCGGGCTGCCGATCGACCCCGACGGTACCTATCGCGGCGGTTTCGGCGGACTGCTCAATCCGTTCTCGCTCTCCGTCGGCGTGCTGACGCTCGGATTGGCGATGCTGCAAGGGTCGACGTGGCTCGCGCTCAAGACCGAAGGCGCGCTCCAGGACCGAGCCCGATGGGCCCGGATCGTGGCCGTGGGCGTCGTTTTGGGAGCATCGATCGGGTCGACGGTGATCGCCCGGACCGACGCCCCGCGCGTCTTCGCCAATTTCGGGAATCCGCTGGCATGGGTCGGTCCGTTCATGACGGCCAACGCCATCGTCTTCCTATTGCTGACCCTTCGGTTCAACCAGGAGGGGCGGGCATTCCTCTTCTCGAGCTTCGTGGTGGTCGGCCTGGCAGCCACGGCCGGAACGGCGCTCTATCCCAACCTGGTTCCGGCGGTCGACGCGGCTCGCAGCCTGACGGTCGATGGGGCCCATTCGTCCGACACGGCTCTGACGATGATGCTGATCGTGGCCCTCATCGGCATGCCGATAGTCCTCGGCTATACGAGCTTCATCTACTGGAAGTTCAAGGGCAAGGTGCGGGTCGACGAAGCGGGGTATTGACCGGCGCCGAGCGAACGCCACGCGACCCTCTCGCCGGCCGCGCGCCCGGCTACCAGTCCGGGTTGATCTGGCGGTCGAGCAATTCGGCCGGGGTGATGCGCGGCCGGATCAGCTGCGCTCGACCGTTGTGAACGGCCACCTCGACGGGCGTTGGGTGTGACAGGAAGAATGGCATCGATTCGGTGAATCCATAGGCGCCCGCGTCCAGAGCCGCAACGAGATCGCCGACCCGAGGCCGGGGCAGCATGGCCTCGGTCGTGAAGACATCGATGCCCGTGCACAGCGGGCCGGCGACGGTCGTGCGGACCAGCGCCCGCACGGCATCCGTTGCGAGGACCGCCAGGCGGTGCTCGCTGCCTACAAGCGCGGGCCGCAGCAGGTGGTTGATGCCGCCGTCGAGGATGGCGACCGGTGCCGAGTCCGGCCCCTTCACATCGACGACGCGGGCCACGTAGGCGCACGCCGGCCCGACCAGGAACCGGCCCGGCTCGAGGAGGATCTCCATCCCGGCCAGCGCCTCGTCGGCGTCCCAGCGCGCCCTCATCTCGCCCAGGCGCCGGCCGAAGCGGGCCAGGTCGAGCGGCCGCTCGCCGTCGGAATAGGGGATCCCGAGTCCGCCGCCCGCATCCACGAGACGAAGCCGAATGCCCGTCTCGGCGGCCACTCGCCGACCGATGCCCACGAGCTCCGAGACGTGGGCCGCCAGCTGCTCGGCGTCGCGCACGTTGGAGGCGCCGAAGGCGTGCACGCCGATCAACTCCACGTGCTCCGATCGGGCGGCGGCCCGGGCGGCTTCCATTAGCGTCTCGAGTGGCATCCCGAACTTGCCCTCGACGCCACCGATGATCCGGACGGTCTCGAGGCCGGCGTCATCGGTCACTGCCAGGCGCAGCAGGATCGGCTGGCGCCGAGCCGTAGCCGCCGCGATGGACTCGAGGCGGCGCAGCTCGCCGGGGGACTCGACCGTGATGACGCCGATCCCCGCCTCGACCGCCGCGGCCAGCTCCGCGTCGCGCTTGCCGGGCCCGGTCATGGCGATCAGCGCCGGATCGAAGCCGGCCCGCAGCGCCGTCTCCAGCTCGCCGCCCGAGGCGACGTCGGCGCCGACGCCGCAGCTCCGGAGATGGGCAAGGACCGCGAGCGACGGATTCGCCTTGACCGCGAAGGCGATTCGGAAGCCGCGCGGCAGGACCGCTCGCAGCGCTTCGACTCGCCGGCCGATCAGGTCCAGGTCATAGACGAAGAAGGGCGTCCCGAACTCTTCGGCGAGTGCCGCCGGCGAGAGGCCGGCCAGATGTCCGGCGTCCAGGATGCCGTCGATGCCGCCGACGCCGGTGGTCGATCGGTCCGTAGAGGCGGGCGTCATCGCAGTGCCTCCTCGAGGGCGACTCGAGCGTCGGTGCGCCCGTCGCGGTATTTGACAACGATCGCGGCCGAGAGCGCCAGACCGTGCTCGGAGGCGAACTCGCCACTTGCGCGACGCGTACCCGGGATCACGACCGCCCCGGGCGGCACGCAGAGCGGCTCGTCGGGCGTTCCGACGATGACGCGGCCACGCTCCAGGTCGTAGAGGCGGCTGGTGCCGGTCAGGATGACGCCGGCGGCGATGACCGCGCCGCGCCCCACGAGGACTCCCTCCAGAAGCGCGGCCTGGGCGCCGACGAACACGCCGTCCTCGACGATGACGGGTCGACGGCCGGGCGGCTCGAGAACGCCGCCGATCTGGACCCCGGCGGAGAGATGGACCCGGGCGCCGATCTGGGCGCACGAACCCACCAGAGCGTGCGAATCCACCATCGTGCCCTCGCCGATCCAGGCCCCGACGTTGATGAAGGTGGGCGGCATGATCGTCACTCCGGGCGCCAGATAGACGCCGGCGCGAACCGAGGTCCCGCCCGGGACGACGCGCCACGGCTTGCCGGCGGCCAGGGCGGCCTCTGCCTCCGGCGAGCCGAGGAGGTCCTTCACCGGCAGACCGACGCGATCACGGAACTGCATCGCACCGTCCAGATCCCAGGTGCGGGTCTCGCGGTTCGCGAAGAGCCCGAGGATGGCCGACTGGACGCCGGGATTGACTCGCCAGCCGTTCGGCGATGAAGGATCTGGTTCGGCGGCCCGGCTCTCGCCCGAATCGAGCGCACGCAGCGTCGACTCCATGCTCACGCCACTCCCACCCGTCCGCGCGCGACCGCCGGGGTTGATGCGGCTTCCCCGTCCTCCCCGAGGAGTCCGAGTGTCGCAAGCAGGATCTGCATCCGGCCCCGGTGCGGCTCGTCGAGCGGCATGAGCGGCATTCGCAGCGTGTCCGAGCACAGCCCCATCATCGACATCGCCGCCTTCACCGGTACCGGATTTGGACCACCCACGAAGTTCGCCTTCATGAGCGGCAACCAGCGCTCGTGGATCAGGCGAGCACGCTCCCAATCGCCGGCGAATGCCGCATCGCACAGCTCGGCCATTTCTCCGGGGATCTCATTCGCGCAGGTGCAGATGACTCCGTCGCCGCCGAGCGCCAGCATCGGCATCGTCCAGGTGTCGTCGCCCGCGAGGACCGAGAAGTCGGCCGGGCGCTCGGCCAGTATCGTCGCGATCTGGTCCATGTTCGCCGACGCTTCCTTCACCGCCACGATGCGGGGATGTTCGGCCAGACGAAGGAGAGTCGCCGCCTCGATGTTCACACCGGTGCGGCCCGGGACGTTGTAGACGATGATCGGCAGGTCGCCCTCGTCGGCCACGGCCCGGAAGTGCGACTCGAGCATCCGTTGATCGGGCTTGTTGTAGTACGGCGCGACGACGAGGGCGGCGTCCACGCCGAGCTTCGCGGCGCGGCGGGTCGAGTTGATCGCGGTCGCGGTGCTGTTGGAGCCGGTTCCGGCGATGACTCGGACCCGCGCCCGGCTCGGCCGCTCGGAAGCGACCTCGAGAGTCGTTCCGATCACCCACTCGTCCTCTTCGTGGCTGAGCGTCGGGGTTTCGCCCGTCGTGCCGCACGCCACCAGGCCGTGGATGCAGGAATCGATCTGGCGGCGGACGAGCGCCCGGAAGGCAGCCTCATCGATTGCCCCGGCGGACGTGAAGGGCGTGACGAGAGCCGTGAAGGCTCCGCGGAACTGGCGACTGAGCGGCATCCTGGTTGCTCCTTGGCGGTTGGGACGGCGGCGGTTGGCGATCTAGAGGCGGCTGAGGTTGGCGGTGACCATCTCGGCCGAAGGTGGGCTAATCAGCTGGAGGCGCCTGACGACCGGACGCCGGCCGACGGGCGACCGTTCGGTCCGGAAGCCGACTCTCTGGCGATGATCGAATCGACGACGTCGTCGAAGCTGTGGAAGCCGGGAGCACGGGGCTCGGCCAGCAGCCACTCGGCGGCCGTGACGGCGCCGGAGGCGTAAGCCGATCGATCACGAGCGGTCAGGCGCATCTCCAGGCTCTCGCCGGGGGCGTCGAAACCGACCAGATGCATGCCCGGCGCGGCGCCGGCCCGGATGACCGACACGTCCAGCTCCTCGGGCGCCGGGGAGCCGTGGACCATCGGCTGGGCCACGCGGGTCTTGCGGGGATGGGCGGCGATCAGCCGGCGAGACAGCTCGATGGCGGTGCCGGACGGGCGATCGGCCTTGGTGCGGCGGTGCCACTCGACGATATACGGGTCGTATTCGGCGAACGGGCCGAAGAGCCGGGCCGCATCCTCGACCAGGCGGGCGAAGAGCATCACGCCCAGGCTGAAGCTGGCCGAGGCCACGGCCGACCCGCCGCGGTCTACCAGAAGGCCCTCGACCGCCGGGCGATCGTCGGCCCAGGCCGTCGTGCCGATGACGAAGCTGCGAACCCCGGCGTCCAGCGCCGCGCGCACGTTCGGCAGCACGGCCTCGCCGACGCTGAACTCGAACAGCACGTCGGCGCCGCCGAAGATCTCCGGCGAGTGGCCGGCGGCCGAGCCGGGCATGCCCAGGATCGCACGTGGCGGCGTGCCGCGGCCGGCGAGCGCGGACGCGACCGCTCGACCCATGGCTCCGTCTCCGGCGACGATACTCAGCATTCCGACTGCCTCCCGTGTGTCCCTCTGGAAATGGAAAGCCGCGGCACCAGACTCTGGTGTCGCGGCCCCTGGGAGCCTCTGCCCATCGGCTCCGCGGCTTGCTACAAGCGCCGCCGAGCCCTAGGGCCGTGCCTCCCGGCAGGGCCGCCAGCGCTTCGACTTCGGCTTGGCGAGCATCTGGATGAACATTGCCGGCGGATTATGCACCTTTGGCGACCAGCGCGCAACTCTTGCGGTGGATATGCAGTCTGCATACCAGATGATGCATAGACCGCATTCATCGCGGATAGGGGAATTGCGCTGCGGTCGGTGGCGTCCCCGACCCGGCGCGAACTCCAGGTCGTGCGGCTCGTGGTCGATGGCCGCAGCGACGACGAGATCGGGGCCGCTCTCGGTATCACCACCAAGACGGTGGAGGGGCACCTGCGCCGCCTCTTCGAGCGGCTCGGCGTGCAATCTCGTACGGAACTGGCGGCGCGGGCGCTCCGCGAGGCCTGGCTCGAGGTGCCGTAACCGGAGAGAGGCGCGGGCAGCCGTTCTTGCCTAATTCTCACCACGGATACATTGGGCGAGACTATCTCGGGCGCAGGTACTTTGCCGAGCTGCTCCCGGCGCCCCGACGACCGAAATCGGCCCATTCGGGCTCGATTTCGGTCCCGCACCAGCGCCACACCGTTCGCGTTCGGCCGGCCCCTTGCCTAAAGTCATTCTCTTGAGCATTAGCCCGGATCCACCGATGAGCGGCCGCTGGCGGCTCGATGACGGTCCCGAGGAGATGATCGACTCCGTTTCGGCTCGTGACCGAACCCTGACCTGGGCGAATGCGGGCCAGATGGCGGTCG
>Ga0182017_10001781_pt1 | contig 16506 bp, 12 predicted proteins | sample 712E3DmetaG_FD_120492 | JGI IMG/M metagenome (GOLD analysis project Ga0182017, IMG submission 120492) | Permafrost microbial communities from Stordalen Mire, Sweden - 712E3D metaG | ecosystem: Environmental > Terrestrial > Soil > Wetlands > Permafrost | place: Sweden: Stordalen | collected... | reverse complement strand
TATGAAATTTAAAGGACAAATAAAAGAACCTTAATGTTCCTTTGTGACAACCTTTGTGATCCTTCGTGGTTAATGGATTTTATTTTAACCACAAAGGGGACTAAGGACGGGACTAAGGACCTCACAAAGGGATACAAAGTAAATCTATCATCTAGAAACTTTTTTTTAAATGAAAGGCCCGGTTAAAGTACTGATAGTCGCGATTAACGGATATGGTCATTATTATCTTAAGACACTACTTGAAGAAGTTGACTGTGAGAGAGCAGTTCTGGTTGGTGTTGTTGATCCGGAAGCAGAAAGATCATCTTATTATAAGTCTTTCAAAGAATTTGGAATCCCGGTATGTACTCGCATGAATGATTTCTATTTGTCAGGAGGAAAAGCCGATCTGGCAGTGATTTCCTCTCCTCCTCACTTCCATGTTCCTCAGAGTATCCTGGCGCTTCATCATGGAACAAATGTGCTATGTGAAAAACCGATAGGAGCTCTTATAAGTGATGCAGAATCTCTGATTCAAGCGCGCAATAAATCAGGAAAATTTGTGATGATCGGTTATCAGTGGTCTTACTCTGAAGGGATTCAGTTACTTAAAAAAGATATCCTGAATGGGAGATTTGGCAAACCACTAAGAATGAAATCTCTGTGTCTCTGGCCGCGCGATTTTGCCTATTTTGCCAGGAACAACTGGGCTTACCGGAAGAAAGATCCGGAGGGGAATATTGTGATGGATAATATATTCCAGAATGCTGTATCCCATTTTATTCATAACACGTTTTACTTATTTGGTGACACGATGGAATCATCCGCAGAAGCAGTTGAAATTGAGGCACATATTTCAAAGGCTTACCCTGTTGAAACCTACGATACTGGTGCATTCAGAGCTTTTACAAAAGCAGGAACTGAATTGCTTTTTTATGGATCACATGTTCCTGAAAAACGGGTAGATCCCTGCTTCAGAATTGAATTTGAAAAAGGATTTGTTGAATTAGAACCTCGATCAAATCAGATCGTTGCAAAAATTTCAGGTAAGAGAGATTTCAGTTATCCTTCACCTGATTCAGGCCATCAGTTCAGGAAACTTTTTATTGCAATAAACAATGTAAATAAGCCCGATAATATCATTTGTCCTCCAGAGGCTGCTATATCCCAGACGAAGTTTGCCAATGCAATAGAAAAATTATGCGGTGATGCTCCAAAGATCCGGGATGAACAAATAGTGAAAACCACTGAACGGCTTTTTGTTAAGGGTTTGGATGATTTGTTTTTATCAGGCTACAGGGATTTTAAACTGGTAAACTGGTAAAAAAAGTTAAAACCGGATTTCTACAGATTTTATCTTTTTTTTAGCCGCTGTAATAATTAAATTGCACTTTGAAATTTTTTTAGAAGAGGTTGTCTTATGAACAAAAGATATTTGGTGATTCTGATCTTTTCCTTTATTCCGGTTATTGTATATAATCAGTCACGAACACTGGATTTTTATCTGGATGCCGGCATTCATAACAGCCCATTGCTGAAGGATTACAATAATCAGATCAATTCTGCATTGATTGATAGTCTGCTGATAAGATCATCCCAAATGCCTCAGGTGGAAGCAAGTTCACAATTATTATATGCTCCCGTTTATGGAAATTTTGGATATGATGAAATTGCTACCAATGGAGGTAATTATCAGGGGCTTATAAGTGTTAGCCAGAATATTTTTAACAAGAAGGTTCTTAATAACAAATTTCAATCCGTAAATATTCAGCGACAAACGGCTAATAATGAATCAAGGATTTCCATTGCTGATCTGAAACGGGTAATTACTGAACAATATCTTGCAGCTTACGCAGATTATAACGAGCTGGCATTCAATAAATCATTTCTTGAATTCGGATATAAAGAGAACGAAATAATCCGCAAGTTCGTTTCCCAGGGATTATGCAAACAGACTGATTATTTATCACTTCAGATTGAGACACAGACACAGGAAATTCTTGTAAATCAATTAACCAGTCGGTTCGAAAAAGACCTGCGCCAGCTTAATCAGCTTTGTGGTATCAATGATTCGGGATTGTACCGGCTCACTCTTCCGGTAATAACCATTGCCGGCTCACAGGATATTGATAATTTACCGCTTTTCGTAAAATACAGGTTAGACAGTCTGAGGATCGAAAATGAAAAGGCTGCGATAGACTTAAAATATAAGCTTAAAATGAATTGGTTTGCAGATGCCGGATTCCTTACAAGCACTCCATGGAATTTCTACCAGCATTTCGGATACAGCGCCGGAGTCAATCTGAGCATCCCTGTTTATGATGGTCATCAGAAAACCCGGGAAAAGCAGAAACTTTCTCTGGAAGAAGATACAAGAAGCGGGTACAAAAATAATTTCAAAAACCAGTATAATCAGCAAATTCAGCAGCTTTATGGCGAATTGAAATCATTACAGATAATGACAACTCAGCTTGAGAAGCAACTATCAACATCTGAGCAACTTGTTAATACATTAAGAGGTCAGCTTGAAACAGGAATAATACAGATGACTGAATATATAAATGCCATCAAGAACCTGCGCTATATAAATAAAAATTTAAGTGATAATAATATTCGTATTCAGCAGGTTATTAACGAATTAAATTACTTTCTGGCTCAATAATTATAAAAATTCCTGAAAATGTCAAAAAGAAAAAAAACTATTTACTTTTTCTGTTTACTTATTTGGATTGTAATAACTTCCATGTCATGCAACAATGCTCCTTCATCTTCTGAAGCGGAAGCAAAAGTGATAACTCCTGTAACTGTAGTACCGATATCCTTTAAACCGGTGACCGAAAGCATAGATTTGCCAGCAGTTACAACATTCATAAATAAAAGTATTGTACGGTCAACAACAACAGGAACGGTTGAAAGCATTTCGATTACTATCGGAGACAACGTGAAAAAAGATCAGCTTCTTTATACGATCAGGACACGCGAGGCATCAGCAATAAGTAATTCATTAAAAGGTGACAGTACACTTTCTTTTAGCGGGAAGATAAATATAACCGCATCAAAAGAGGGGATAATAAGCTCCGTTTCCCACCAAAATGGCGACTATGTGCAGGAGGGCGATGAGCTTGCTGTTATTTCAGATCAGAACAGCCTTGTTTTTATTCTGGATACTCCTTTCGAATTTGTTAAGTACGTTGAACAGAATAAAACCTGTAAAATTCAGCTGCCTGATAATCAGATTATAACCGGTTCAATAACAGGAAAACTGGCAGAAATGGATTCACAGGCCCAGACTGTCAGGTATGTAATAAAACCAGTCTTTTCCGGACGTCTTCCTGCAAATCTTAACGCCGTCGTGAAAATTATTAAAGGCAGCAAAGCCAGGGCAACGATACTCCCTAAATCTGCCGTTCTTGCTAATGAAACTGAGACTGAATTCTGGGTTATGAAGCTTATAAATGATACCATCGCAATAAAGGTTCCGATTACAAAAGGATTTGAGAATAGTGAAGAGGTAGAAATTATCAGTCCGGAATTTCTTCAGACTGACAGAATTATTTTCACAGGCAATTATGGATTACCTGATACAGCCAGAGTTAAAATAAAGTAGCTCACAATGAAGAACTTCTTTCTTTCGTACAAAAACCCGATATCAGTTATTCTGGCTGTAATAATTGCCGGAGGCCTGTTTCTGTATGGACAGATTCAGGTTTCTCTTTTCCCTGAAATAACTTTTCCCAAATTAAAGGTCATTGCAGATAATGGAGAACAGCCTGTCGACAAAATGATGGTGACGGTTACCCGGCCTCTTGAAAATGCGATAAAGCAGATTCCCGATTTGAAAATGCTCCGGAGTACTACAAGCCGCGGTTCATGTGAGATCTCTGCATTTCTGAACTGGGATGCCGACATAAATGTAAATCAGCAGATGTTGGAATCGCGCATTTCACAGATAAAGAATGATCTGCCTCAGGATGTCCGGATTGAAGTGGAGAAGATGAATCCTTCTATTTTGCCGGTAATAGGTTATACAATTGAAAGCGATAAAAAAACTCCTATTGAGCTGAATCTTTTAGCTACCTATACCGTCAAACCTTTCCTTTCGCAGGTTGACGGAGTCTCTCAGGTCAGAATTATCGGAGGGAAGACAAAAGAATACCGGATCGAGCTTAACCAGCAGAAGATGAGTTCTTTTTCCGTTACACCAGAGATGATAAATGATGTTATAAACCGGAATTATTTTATCAGTTCAAACGGCTTCATTTCAGATTATAAAAGATTATATCTGACAGTTACCGATGCCGGACTATATAATCTTGATGATATCGGAAATGTCATTATACGGAATGACGGGAAAAGAATTATTAAGGTTAAGGATGTCGCAAGTGTCAATGTCAGTGAGAAAACCGAATATACCAGAATAAATGCGAATGGTCGCCAGGGATTGCTGGTCGCAATTCTGAAACAGCCCAATGCCAATCTTGTTAATCTTGCAAATAGCCTTACTGATAAGAAAAAGGAACTTGAGAAGATACTGCCTGCAGATGTTCATGTTTCACTCTATTACAACCAGGCTGATTTTGTAAACAGAGCCATAAAAAGTGTAAATGACAGTCTGTGGCTGGGACTTGTTCTGGCAATTCTTGTGGCAATAATGTTTCTCAGGTCGTTCAGAGCCAGTGCAACGATTCTGGTTGTAATTCCAATAACACTGTTACTGACAATTATTGTTCTCTATAGCGTCGGGTACACACTCAATATAATGACTTTTGGAGCGATAGCCGCTGCAATTGGTTTGATAATTGATGATGCAGTAGTAGTTATAGAGCAGATACACAGGACACATGAAGAGTTTCCTGACCGGCCATCAAATCAGCTTGTTTATCAGGCTGTCAGATACCTGATACCATCCATGATCGGATCTTCAATAAGCACTATTGTAATTTTTGTCCCGTTCATGCTGCTTGGCGGAGTTGCGGGAGCATATTTCAACGTGCTTACAAACACCATGGTTATCACTCTTGTCTGTTCTTTCCTGGTGACATGGATCGGACTTCCTGTTATCTATATCTGGTTCTCGCAGCTGAGGTCTCTTTTTCCTGAAAAGAAGAAAGAAGTAATAAAACTGACAAAAACCAGGAACTGGGTAAGCTTCTTTCTAAGGAGACCATTAATCAGCATTATGGTTGTATTATGTCTGATCGGATCAATTCTTTACATCCTTCCGCACCTGGAAACAGGCTTTTTGCCAGAAATGGATGAGGGTTCAATTGTTCTTGATTATTGGACGCCTCCGGGAACCTCTCTTGAGGAGACTGACAGGATCCTTCAGGAAATTGAAAAAATTATCGTGAAGATACCTGAGGTAGAGGCATATTCGCGAAGAACAGGTACTGAAATGGGATTCTTTATCACGGAACCCAACAGGGGAGATTATCTTATTCATTTACGGAATGAAAGAGATCGTACAACCGAGGAGGTGATAGATGATATCAGAAAAAGAGTGGAAGCGACACAACCGGCTCTGCGGATAGACTTCGGACAGGTGATCGGGGACATGCTGGGTGACCTGATGGCTTCTGTGCAACCTATTGAGATAAAGATTTTTGGTATGAATCAGATAGTATTGAACGAACTCGCTGAGCAGGTTGCCGGTAAGATCGAAAAAATTGACGGTATTGAAGATGTATTTAATGGTATTACAATTGCAGGACCCGCAATTGAGCTTGTTCCCAATCACCAGGAACTGACCCGTTTCAATATTTCCCCGCAATCTTTTCAGTTCCAGGTTCAGACAATGATGGAAGGAAATATTGTCGGTAACATACTTGAAAAAGAGCAGCTTACCGACATCAGAATGATCTATCCTGGCAGTGCTGAAAATTCGCTGGAGAGCCTTAAGAACCGATTCATTTTTTTGCCGGATGGTAAGCTAAAACCTATTTCCACTTTTGCCTCAATTAAGATTCATGAGGGAGTTGCAGAGATTAACAGGGAGAATCTTAAATCCGTTTCAATAGTCACTGCAAGACTGAATGGGAAAGATCTTGGAAGCGCTATGAAAGAGATTAAGGAAATAGTAGGCAAGGATGTCTTTCTTCCACAGGGATATCATATCGAGTACGGCGGAGCATATGCTGATCAACAGAAATCTTTTAATGAATTGCTGATGATCTTAATACTGTCGAGTCTGCTTGTTTTTGCCCTCATGCTGTTTCTTTTCAAAGATTTCAGAGCTGCATGTGCAATACTGTTTATTGCTGTTCTTGGTCTTTCAGGAAGCCTTATTGCATTGTTCATTACAAACACACCTCTGAATGTAGGAAGTTATACGGGGCTTATAATGATTGTGGGAATAATTGGTGAAAATGCAATATTTACATTTCAGCAATTCATGACAAACCGCGAAAAAGGTTCTGTTGACGAATCTCTTGTTTTTGCAATATCCACCAGGTTAAGGCCAAAATTAATGACGGCACTCGGGGCTATCATAGCATTATTGCCTCTCGCCGTCGGTGTAGGTACAGGAGCTCAGATGCATCAGCCTCTTGCAATTGCAGTAATCGGTGGGTTTGTTATGGCGCTGCCGTTATTGCTCATTATTTTCCCGACTATACTACACATCATTTATAAGAGGGATGACAGGAAGAAGCATGGTGAGATTGTGGCGATATAATAATTTGGAAGTTGCCGCTCTCTAATTAGTGTATCAACTGTCTTTTATCCATCAATTTACTGAAGAGATTGCAATTATCTTTTCTTTAATCTACTTTTATGTAATACAATGATTGAATGAATTCAAAGGAACTTGTCATCCGGACACTTGAGTTCGATTCTCCGGACCGAATCCCGAGACAATGCTGGGTATTGCCCTGGGCTGAAAAAAGATATCCCGGGGAAACGACAAGACTTTCAAATGAATTTCCCGATGATATTGTTCCTGCGGCCGGTATATACACAAAGCCGCAAAAATATTCAGGAAACAGGTATGATGAGGGATATTATACCGATGAATGGGGTTGCCGGTTTTTAAATATCCAGGCTGGCCTCATCGGTGTTCCCACAGAGCCGCTAATAAATTCATGGGACCAGCTGCCTTCTCTTAAACCACCGGAAGAAATGCTTGCTGTTGATTCAGACCAGGTAAATGCTTTCTGCAAAACCACAGATAAATTCACTTACTCAAATTCATGGGTCCGCCCGTTTGAACGATACCAGTTCATCCGCACAACAGAACTGGCGATGATGGATATTGCCCTTGATTCTCAGGAGATGAAAACACTTATAAATGTTATTCACAGTCATTATCTTAAAGAGGTTGAGGCATGGGCTAAAACAGATATCGATGCGATCGGCATAATGGATGACTGGGGAATGCAGAAAGGAATGATAGTATCTCCCGATTATTTCAGAAAATACTATAAACCGCTTTATAAAGATTATGTTGAGATAGCCCGACATTATAATAAATATGTTTTCATGCATTCAGACGGGAATATTGCGGAAATAATTCCCGACCTGATTGAAATCGGCATTAATGCTCTTAACAGCCAGCTTTTCTGTATGAATATTGAAGAGCTTGGGGAAAAATTTTGTGGTGAGATTACTTTCTGGGGAGAAATCGACCGGCAAAATATTCTTCCAAATGGTAAAAGGAATGAAATACAAAATGCAGTTAATCGTGTATATAATAATCTCTACGCGAATGGAGGTGTGATAGCCCAGTGTGAATTTGGACCTGCGGCAAAACCTGAAAATATTTTTTATGTTTTTGAATCTTGGAATAAGGTCTTAAATAAATAATATCATGAAACGTTTATGCTTTATCTTCTGTGCTATTTCTCTCTCTCTCTCGGTATTGTCACAACCGGTCAATAAGATCCCGCTTAAGAAATATCTTGAATTTTCACGAGCTGCGGCAGACTGGACATGGGATAAATATGATTCTCTTGAAAAGGCTTGGGTAAAAAGCATCGACCCGATGAATGTTTTCGGCTATCGTCCTCCTTCAAGATATCTTGAGGCCGCAACTATTTATGCAACATTGTTTGAACTTGAAGGCAATAAAAAATATGCAGAGAGAGCAAAGACAATCCTTTTAAAATATGATGATTATACGAAGTATTATCCTGAATCTGCCGCAAAAGCATGACCCGATTATTCAGAAGGTATACCTGCGCTACCCGACTTTTTTACTACAATGAGGTATATAAAACCATTCGAGATTCTGAAAAGAAAAGGTTACCTGACCAGCACCGAAACCGGACATATTACGAAAGTGATAATTCATAATATCAACTACCTGCTTCAGGCGCAGGAGTGGGGGGCAATGAACAGATCTGCACTTCGTGCCGAAACTTTGGGATGGGCTGTCCGAGCATTACCGGATATACCTGAATCTGAAAAATGGAAATCTTACGAACATGCAATAGGTTATGATAACTGGGGTCACTGGGAAATTGAAGATGCAATGCTTTATCATGCTGTCTGGCTTTATTCCATGATCGGCTATGCTGATTCGAAGCAACAAATCAAAGAGCTATTCAAAACGCCGGTAATGTATTATTATTCGTATTATTTTCTTAACCTGATGGCGCCTAATGGAATGATTGCTGCTTTTGGTGACTCAAGAATGAATGATAACTGGGACAGGTGGCTTGTTTATTTTGAAACAGCTGCCAATATTTATTCAAATCCTGAATTAAAATGGGCAGCTTCGATAATCGCAAACAAATTCATTGACTTTAATAATAAGACAGCTACAGGTCTTGCTTATGAGCTGCTCGACTGCTACAGGTTAGGTTCAGACAATATTGATCCGGTCGTTCCGAACAATCTTAGTCAGGAGGTGATGGAAGATGTTCAGGGAAAGAAAATCGTAATGCGTGACGGATGGGATACGAAATCCTCATTTTTACTCCTGAATTATAAAGATGAAGGAGATGGCGGGCTTATCTACCGCAATTATCTCCGTGATGGTATTCCGGTTGAAGAGGAAAAAATGACACATGGACATGCTGATGAAAACAGCATTGCACTTCTTATGGGTAACGGGTCTGTTTTACTTGCAGACGGTGGGTATCGTGATTACATGCCAAGTGGTCCTTTTGGTGCATATCGTCAGGATTATTTCCATAACAGGCTGGTAGTCAGACCTGAAAAGATTTTCATGGGGCAGAAGCAGGGGGAAACAAGGTACAGTACCACAAATATGGCACCGGTGCAGGGCCAATCAATTCTGGATTTTGTCCATAATGCAGGTTCCTACAGGCAGGTACGGACAAACAAAGTGGACTTCATAACATTATCGGATTTCGATTATAGCCGCACAAGAGTTACTGATGAGACAATGGGTTATGAATGGGACAGAGTAATAACATATATAAAAGATCCGGGCCTTTATATTGTATTTGACATAATGAAAGGGAGAAAAGAGCAATATTTCACTGCCGCAAATATGTGGCACACGCGAAAGATTCTTTCTTCGGGTGCTCATTGGTATGATACTATGTATGATTCTGTTTATACCTATAAAAACAACACTGACAATCATTTATGGATTTATTTCCCGAAAAGTCACTACAGGTTAGAATCTGTTGAAAATGAAAAAAGAAATTTCACCGACGAGCTTCTCATATCAGAATACACCGGACAGTTCTTTGAACTTGGGCAACATATCGGGTTTATAACAGTATTAGTGCCTCATCGGAAAGATGTTGATGCCTCAGCATGGAAAGACCGGATAAGACTAGTTGAGACTGGTGAGGCAGAACCCGGATTGTCTGTTGAGATTACTAATGGAAATGAGATTATACAGGTAGGAGTAAAATCCGACCTGCGGATGGATATGATCAGGGATTATCGAAGACCTAAATATACTTATGAATCGGGGAAAATAGTTTATGATAAGGTTGAAACGAATGGCGATTTTTTCATTACAAGAAGATCAGGAGATAAGCTTTCATATACAGCTGTAAATGTTACTAAAATTCTTTATGGCGGAAAGCTTCTTTTCGAACAGAAACCCTCATATTTTGGTCTTGCATTCGATGGCAGTCCTGATGTTCAGGGTGTAGGCAAAGCAAGGTATTGGAGAGAAACTATAACATTGAAATAAACATTCCCTGGATTTTGAATTACAAGTTTTCCAAATAGATTCTTACTTGGGTATTAGCCCCTAAATCCACTAAAGGAGACTTGTTGATTATCTGTATATTAAGAGCCCCCTTTAGGGGGTGGGGGGCATAGTTATCGTTTTTCTCTTAACAGATCTACATACAGATTATAGGTTCTGTCAACTGCGGTCTGAGGATTGAAATCATTCAGTATTCTATCTCTGGCTTTTTCTCCCATCGAATGAAGATTGTCTCGATTTTCATAACATTTTATAATCCTTTCAGCAAGAGCCCTGGCTGATTTAACGGGCACAATATACCCGTTAATGCCCTCGTTAACAAGCTCTTTTGCACCTCCTTTATCCGTCACAATGACAGGCTTTCCGAGACACATTGCTTCTATGACAGATCTGCCAAGTCCTTCACTGACAGAAGGTTGAATATAAAGATCACAGATTGAAGTATATACAAGAGGCTCATCCGAATAACCGATTGTAATAAAATTACCAGAGTATTTTGTTTTCCTGATCATTTTCCTGACTACCCCTGAATCAGTTTTGTCGCCGACCAGAATAAACCAGACAGGCAAATTATCAGGTAAATAGTTTGCGGCTTTAATCAGATATTCCACCCCTTTTATTTTCCTGATATTTGCGACACAGCATATCACCATGGAATCATCCGGTACATTGAGATTCTTCCGGTTAACGGGAACTACAATATTCAACCATATCGGATCGTAACCTTTATATATCCTTATAGTTTTATCCTTCATCCTTGAAGGCGCCTGTTTCAATACATGTTCCTGAACAGCGTCACTCAGGCATATTAATTTATCTATCCTTCGACTAAGAAATGAAAAGTATGTGAAGGGATCATGCCAGTGAAGACTCAAGGAACCCAGAAAAGCAATTATTTTGATCTTCAGACCATGAGATGCAATTATTACATTGGTTATTGCTTTGCTGTATGTGATATGAATTATTTCATAGTTCTCCGTTTTTATTAGCCTTCTGAGCTTAAGGATGGCAGGAATGTCAAACTTTCTTATAATAGGGATGTATACTATTTTAATCCCCAAAGATTCCAGTTCAAGAGATTCAATTGTTTGCCAATGAGTAATAACTGTCAGATCAACTCCCTTTGCCTGTAATCCGCGAAACATATTTCTTTCAGGTAAAGTTGCTGAATAGCCCTGGCCAAGATTGATGATGAACAGAATTTTCATTGAGAAGATTATCTTTTTAGGTAATCATCATATACTGCCTGAAGATATGATTTTCCGTATTTTTCAGTCAGTTCCGGATTATTTCCCTTTTGAACGACAACTTTGCCTGCTGTATGATCATAAGCCACATAGGAAGTATCAGTCACAAAAACGAATCCTTCAATAAATGTATAGAAAGCAAATGATTTTGAATTCTTTGCCAGAATATTTTTAGCAAAAGGGAATTCTTCTTTAAGCCCAAGTTGACCAGCCAATGTTTTCGCTATATCTATCTGACTTCCAATCTTATCGATAGTAATTCCTTTTTTCACTAAAGCGCCACCTAACCAAAGCATTGGTATCTGGAAGATTTCATCAGAATAGGCTGGTGACTCAGGTGAAAGACGACGGCAATGATCTGCAACAAGAATGACGACTGTATTGTTCCACCAGTTAGTTTTCTTAGCTCTGTCAATGAATGCCCCCAGGCAACTATCAGTATAGAAAATAGAGTTTTTAAATTTTGCATTTACAGAGGTTCCCTTAAAAACTGTTTTCATAGGAACTTCGAATGGTTCATGACTGCTGAGAGTAAGAACTCCTTCAAAAAAGGGTTGTCTGGCATTGTTTAACGAATCATAAAGCACATTTAAAACAATCCCGTCATGGATCCCCCATTTGGAGTTACGATACTTTTTATCAAAGCTAGACTCTGTGATTCTGGTCTGGAACCCGGAGTTGATGATATCTGAACTGAAGTTAGCAAAATTCAGATCTCCTCCATACCAGAATCTTGTTGTATATCCCTCTTTAACAAAGAGTTTGCCGAGACCCGGAAGAAACTGCGTTTTTTTTGGGTCTTGAATAATTGAACTTTTCGTCAATGAGGGATAACCATTTAATATTCCGGGAAGTGCCCTGTCAGTACGGTAACCGGCAGAATAAAAGTTTTTAAAAAACACTCCCTCTTTTATCAGTTTATTGAAACAAGGAGCAATTATTGAATCATTCTTCTGTACCCGAGTCATTGCACTTCCGAAACTTTCAATAATAATTAATAAAATATTAGGCTTCCCTGCACGAATAATCGTATCCGTTTCACCTGAACTTTCAGTAAGCATTTTGACCCTGGCATAGGCTTCGTCAAGATTCCCAAAGCTGTAGGGGTTTTTATCAGGCTGCCTGTAAATTGCTGAATTACCGAGATTCCAGACCACATTAATAGCTGTATGATTTGGGAATGGTTTATCGTTAAAATAGACAAAACCGGCATTCATTGCTGCCACACTGAATCCTCCTCTGATGGGGATAATCATTGAACCAAGAAGTACGAGGAACACTACAGAATGTAAGTACCAGTATTTTAATCTTTCGAATTTACTGAATGTGCTATAAATGAGTTTTTTAAATAAATATATTGAGAGTCCTGCGAACGGAAGAAATGATATAACAAAATAAAGCACCAATCTTGTATCAATAGAAGCCATTGCATCTTTTGGGGTTTTCAGATAGTCGAGCAATGAAGAGTCCATTCTGAATCCCCAATATGTGTAAAGCTCGGCATCAACTACTATTATTATAGTGAAGAGAATTATTAAAAGATATGTATAAAACTTCATAAAAACCTTGTACCAGCGGCCATTAAAAAAAGTTCCCGGAACAGAAAGTAATAATGGGATTAAAAGAAGATACCCAGTCACCGAAACATCCATCTGGAAACCATGCCAGAAAGTACCCAGTATTTCTACCGGTTTGCACATCAGGGTTTCCTTGAACTGAACAATTAAAAAGAAAACTCTGGCAATGATGAAGAAACAAAGCCAGAATATTGAGTAACAAGCGATTGACTTAAGTCTTTTTATCATTAAAATGTAAAATTAGGGATCAACTAATAATTTATTGATGTTTCATTTGCCATATTTGTCAAAGCTATAAATATCATCTTTGCAACATCTTCCATGATATCGATAGTAATTGCATCAGGATCATCTCCGGGAAGATGGTAATATACTTTTTTATATCCGTTTGTTGTTCCGATTGCCATAGTACGATACCCTTCCATTTCGAAGACAACGCCATCACTTCTCGGGCGACCATAAAACGCACCTGGCACTGGAGCAGATGTTTGCATAGTCCGATGAATATATTTTGTATTAGCCTGTTCAAAATAGGTCAGCAAGCCTTTATAGGTACTTCCCGCACTTACTGCCAGTCCGGTTCCGTTACCAACCATATCGAGATTAATATATGAAACAGTTCTTTCTTTTTTGAAAACAGGTTTTTGAGTGTAAAGCTTACTTCCAAGAAGACCATTCTCCTCCCCGCCAAAAAAAAGAAACATGACAGATCTTTTCAATTGAATTCCTGAGTGTGCCATAGCTTTGGCAGCACCCATTATATCAACCACTCCACTACCGTTGTCGAGGGCTCCGTTTACCACTTTCCCGGCGTTACCAACAGCATCGAGATGGGCGCCTATAATTATTACTTCATTTTTCAGAACAGGATCAATACCTTCAATTATTCCGATTACATTACAGCCTTTACCCTCAGGATGTCGTGTTGTATTGGCTCTTATGGTTACCTTTTTACCTGTATTGAAAGAGCCGGGTTTTAATGTTTTGATAATCTTATCAGTGATTTCTTTGTTGGATGTTTTCAGACCTGCAAAGATGTCTTCAAGTGGTTGAGGTCCAATCCCGCATACGATTATTGAAGGTTCGTAAGAAATATTAGGATTTGCCAATGCTCCATCAATATACAGCATTCCGGCCGCGCCATGCTTTACAGCATTTTCAAGTTTATACTGATGATAACAATAACTAACCCATTTCTTATATTCGGGATTACGGGGATCGGTATATGGTACATCCCTGTTCATGATAACTATTTTACCTTTTACGTCAATCCCTTTGTAATCATCATAATTAAGCTCCGGTGCAGTTACTCCAAAACCAACGAATACAACTTCTGCTGTAATCTCTCCGCTTCCTGAATTCATTCCGGGATAATAATCATCTGGATAATTATAACTCTTCTTAATGATTGATCCCTCAGACACCGGGATATTAAGTGTAAGACTTCCAATATCATTTATAACAGTGTAAGGATGATCGAACCATTGAAAATAGCTGCCCTCATCCCCACCTGGTTTAATGCCCCATTCTTTAAGCCGGTCAGCGACCCATGCGGCACTTGCCTGAAATTCAGGAGTTCCGGTAAGCCTTCCGTTAAATTCAGGCGAACAAAGTTTTTGAATCCAGCTCATCATCTCTTCGCTGGTTATTGTATGAAACTGTTTGAGAAGTTTTGATTCAGCTTCATCCTGTGAGTGAATCAGAGTTAAAGATGAAAGAAACAGAACAATTAGAAGAAAGTATATTTTTTTCATTTATGTTAACATTTTTCATGGTCAAAATTAGCTTAAAATTGGTCGGAAATATATGTCGTTCAATAATTATTTCATGACGGAAGATCCCCAAAGACTTAATCCCTGAAAAGATAAAAACAATGTCAGCTTGTAAAAGAGGAATAAAGGTTTGGAAAATTCATAAATGATCATAATCTTGTAACGACTAATTAATTTTTATTATGAATAATGATATGACTAATACAGGGGACAAACAAACGCTGGTTTCATCAGGTTTTTTAATGGCATTTATTCTTATTACCAGTCTCTTCTTTCTTTGGGGGATTGCTCATGGAATGCTTGATACTTTAAACAAACATTTTCAGAATATGCTGAATATGTCAAAAGCTCAGTCAGGGATGATTCAGTTTTCTGTCTACACCGCCTATTTTGGTATGGCATTACCAGCAGGATATTTCATGAAACGATTCGGATACAAAAGCGGAATAATCCTGGGGTTATCTCTTTTTGCAAGCGGTGCATTTCTTATTGCCGCAACTACTACATTCGAATCTTTCTGGATCTTTCTGATCTGTCTGTTTATAATGGGATGCGGTTTAGCAACCCTTGAAACTGCAGCAAACCCTTATACCACAAAACTTGGACCAAAGGATACTGCAGAACGTCGTATTAATTTTTCGCAGTCATTCAATGGTTTAGCCTGGGTTATTGGACCGCTTATCGGCCTTTTTATTTATGGTAATAACAGTACAGTTAAAGGGCAGAAACTCAGCTCAATGGTTTTACCATATTGTGTCATTGGTGCAGTGGTTTTGCTGGTTGCTCTTGTCTTTGTTTTCACAAAACTGCCTGAAATTAAGGATGAAGAAATCACAGATAAGGACTTATCCCCGGATTCCCCTGATGCTGCTTTCAGGAATATGCCGCTTACAAAACATCGTCATTTTGTGCTGGGCGTAATTGCTCAATTCTGCTATGTGGCGGCACAGACAGGCGTTTTTAGCTATCTCATTAATTTTGTAACGGATGTTAATCAGGAACCTCATTTTGAAGTAGCTCATGGACCATATTTTCTTTCTATTGGATTTGCCTTGTTTATGATTGGACGAATGTCCGGAAGCTTTATTATGAGGAAATTTAAACCAACCAAGATGCTGGCAATTTATGCATTGATCTGTTGCCTGTTGTTACCGGTTGTGAGTATTAAAGCTGGATGGATTTCGCTAATTGCCTTGTATGGAGTGTTCTTCTTTATGTCAATCATGTTCCCGACTATTTTTGCTCTGGGGATTAAGGATCTAGGACCAAAGACAAAAAAAGCATCTTCATTCCTTGTAATGTCAATAGTTGGTGGAGCTGTCTTTCCACCAATAATGGGTTTAATTGCCGATAAATATTCAATGTCGATCGGATTTTTTGCACCGATCCCTCTTTTTGCTTTTATCCTATACTATGCTGTTAAAGGGAGTGCTGTGAGATTGAATCCATCCGAATAGAAAAAGAGGCTAAGTGCTTATTACCAGCAAAATATAATCATTAATAAAAGCATAATGCTTTTTAAATTTATAAAATTTGGAGTTGTTGGATTTACGGGTTTATTAATTGATTTTTCAATTACATATTTTCTTAAAGAAAAAGTCAAACTTTACAGATATATTGCCAATTCCATCGGATTCATTGTAGCTGCCAGTTCAAATTATTGGTTCAACCGGTTATGGACCTTTAAAAGCACCAATTCACAAATTATAATTGAATATAGTAGTTTCCTTATTATCTCAACGATCGGACTTGGGATAAATAACTTATTTCTATATTTATTTGAAAAAAGAATGAGGTTT
>Ga0182017_10001779_pt1 | contig 16524 bp, 13 predicted proteins | sample 712E3DmetaG_FD_120492 | JGI IMG/M metagenome (GOLD analysis project Ga0182017, IMG submission 120492) | Permafrost microbial communities from Stordalen Mire, Sweden - 712E3D metaG | ecosystem: Environmental > Terrestrial > Soil > Wetlands > Permafrost | place: Sweden: Stordalen | collected... | reverse complement strand
TCATTTTTATTGCTTTTCCTTTTTTTAAGTTTCGAAAAATACGCTTTTTTTTTATTATTCTGTGAAGAATGTATGTTGTATATTCGCAATTTGTTAAATGTTTGACAATATAAATAATTATTGAAACTGATAACATTTTTGTCATTTCTTTGTTATCAGTTAAATGTACTTCAGTAATATTATAATCCCCTTCGTATGAAAATTATTTATTACGATTGCTTCTCAGGAATAAGTGGAGATATGAATCTGGGGGCAATGATTGATCTGGGTATTGAAGAAACTTTTCTTGTAAACGAACTCAACAAATTGAACCTTGAAGGTTGGAAACTGGAGGTTACAACTGACCAGCGACATGGGATTAAAGGGACAAAAGTGACTGTAAAACAGACCAGGCAGGAACATGCCCACAGGCATCTGTCCGACATAGAAAATATTATTGACAGATCAGATCTTGATGAAAGTACCAAACATCTGAGTAAAGAGATTTTTATGAAAGTTGCTTTAGCGGAAGCAGCAGTTCATGGAATAGCAAAAGAGCAGGTGCATTTTCATGAAGTGGGAGCTGTCGACTCACTTATAGATATAGTCGGAGCTGCTATATGTTTCAATGCACTTAATGTGGATGAGGTTCATGTCTCGGTTGTCGAACTTGGAGGAGGTATGGTAAAATGTGACCATGGCGTTCTTCCCGTACCTGCCCCTGCAACGGCAGAGATAATTAAAGGCATACCCTCAAGAATAGGAGGGGTTGATTTTGAGGCAACAACTCCTACCGGTGCCGCAATAATTGCAACTCTTGGAAGTGTATTTAATTCAGCTCAAACTTTCAAGATTATCAGGACCGCTTATGGCGTCGGACAAAAAGACCATCCAGATGTTCCAAATCTCCTCAGAGTTTTCCTTGGAGAAACTCAGGATACTTTAGAAAAAGGTCATGAAGCACTCCTTATTGAATGTAATATCGACGACATGAATCCCGAGTTTTTTGATCATATATCAGAAAGACTTTTCACCTCAGGGGCATCAGATGTCTTTCTTACCAATATAATTATGAAGAAAGGCAGACCAGGTATAATACTGAATGTAATTATTGAAAAAGAATGTGCTGAAACTGTAAAAGAAATTCTCTTTACTGAATCCACTACCTTAGGTATCAGAACCTTTCCTTTCAGGAAGGACACACTGGTAAGAAAATTTGAATCTATTGATACGATTTGGGGAAAAGTAACAATAAAAAGATCTTTTTATAAAGGTAACGAGGTCTCATGTAAACCAGAATATGAAGAGTGTAAGAAAATAGCCGCTAACCTGGGTATTCCTGTTAAGAAGGTTTATTATTCGATAGTTTCCGAAATAATTAAAACTGGGAAAAATTGAAGAAATGTTAAATAAAAAATTAGAAAATCTTGATAACATCCTGAAGGAACTGAAATCATTTGTGGTAGCCTTCTCAGGTGGAGTGGACAGTACATTTTTGTTGCATCGCGCCACTCAGATAAAAAAGCTTAAAATAACTGCTATCACAATAAAGACGCCATATATTCCTAAGAGAGAGATAGATGAAGCTGTCGATTTCTGTAAAACGCATGGGATAAGTCACGTAATTCTTGATATTATCCCTCCTGAAGAGATAATTTACAATCCTCTGGACAGGTGTTATTTGTGTAAGAAATTACTATTCAGCCATATCAAATCATTTGCTGAAAAAAATAACTATCTGCACGTTGTCGATGGCACCAACGCTGATGATAATGGTGATTTCAGACCCGGCTTGAAAGCGCTGGAAGAAATGAGAATACGAAGCCCGTTAATGGAATCAGGTCTCATAAAACATGAAATAAGAGAGTTATCCCAGAGAGCTGATCTCCCTACATGGGATAAACCAGCCTACGCATGCCTGCTGACAAGAATTCCGTATGATACAAAGATTACAGAAAAAGACCTTAGGATGGTTGAGAATGCTGAGCAATTTCTTTTTGAAAAAGGTTTTCCCGGAACAAGAGTAAGGATTCACGGTGATGTTGCAAGGATTGAATGTATGCCCGGATATCTTAATAAGATAATTCTGGAACCGAATAGAGACCACATTATAGATAATTTGAAAAAGATTGGATTCAGATATATATCTTTGGACCTTGAAGGTTACAGGACAGGGAGTCTCAATCCAGAAAAAATAAAATGACCAGCAAAGAACTTGAGCATCTCCTCGAAGAGGTTAAAATCGGAAAGAAAAGTGTAAACGACGCTCTTGAGTCGTTAAAGTACTTCCCCTATTCAGATCTTGGTTTTGCACGAATTGATCATCACAGGGAGGTAAGAACAGGCTATCCTGAAATTGTGTATTGCGCAGGAAAGACGGTTGAACAGGTTAAAGAAATATTCAGGGTCATGTCTGAGCTGGAGAATAACGTGTTTGGTACCAGGGCTGATGAAAAAATGTTTAAGGCTGTAAAAAGCATTATACCGGAAACTAAATTCTTCAGAGAGGCAAAAATAATCAGCATCAGAAAAAAAGAACCTGAAATACCTGATACAAAGATAGCGGTTATTACAGCCGGCACTTCCGATATTCCGGTTGCTGAAGAGGCAGCTGTCACTGCTGAGCTGCTTGGCAATAAAGTAGTACGTATTTATGATGCAGGTGTGGCAGGAATACACAGGCTGGTTGATAAGTTGCCTGAGATAAGAAACTGCAGGGTTATTGTCGTTATAGCAGGAATGGAGGGTGCCCTTGCAAGTGTTGTTGGCGGACTGGTTGATAAGCCGGTTATTGCCGTACCAACCAGCATTGGCTACGGTGCAAATTTTGGCGGAGTTTCAGCACTGCTTGCTATGCTTACCAGTTGTTCCTCGGGTGTTACAGTAGTGAATATTGATAATGGTTTTGGTGCAGGTTTTTCTGCCAGCATGATTAACAGGATGAAATAATTATGGCATAATGGTTGAGAAAATTCTGCTTTCGACAGCTTATTTTCCTCCCTTGCATTATATCTCTCTAATTTACAGAGCTGAAAAAATCTTCATCGAAAAGGAAGAAAACTATCTTAAGCAAACATACCGGAACAGATGTACAATTCTTACTGCTAATGGTCAATTTTCTCTGTCAGTTCCGGTTTTGTCGGAAAGGTTTATAAAGAAACCTGTTAAAGATATAAAAATTGATTATTCAAAAAGATGGCAGCAGGTCCACCTGAGAGCTTTGGTCTCTTCATATAAATCATCAGCTTATTTTGAATATTATTTTGAAGATTTTGAAAAAATAATAGCCGGAAAGCCAAAATATCTTCTCGATCTCAATCAGGTTATTCTCGATACTGCACTGAGAATCATGGGGATATCAAGACATATAGAATATACCAATGTTTTTGAACCGTATGCAGACAATAAAAATGATTTCAGATACATTATTGCACCAAATAAAGAGATACAGGGCAAACTGCTTTATACAGAATATTACCAGGTATTCTCTTACAAGTTTGAATTTGTACCAGGACTGAGCATAATTGATCTGATATTTAATGCTGGTCCCGATTCTGTCAATTATCTGTAATTTATTTTATTAGTATGGTATTTATTGACAGTATACCCCTGACAGTCTGAAAATCAATTGCTCAGAATTTAAATCCCATTGTTATCACAAAAGCATTTCTTGAAGTCGTAATAGTGGCCGGTTGAAGGCTGGGATCATTATACATAAAATATTTACTTGTGCTGGAAAGAGCCGAATAAGCCAGGTCGCAATAAAAATTCTGCTGCCTCATTCCAATACCAAAAGAGAAAACATTATAATCAAGGTTATTATTCACTTCACTGGGGTTAAAAGCTTTTCCGTAATAACTGTAACCGCCTCTGAAATAGATATTATTTATACGGTATTCACCTCCTACTCTTACGTTTGAAGATGATTTCAGAATATCCTGAATTCCCTGATTTTCTGCTGTATAGGGATAATTGTCGCTTGCGTTGCTGAATTTTGACTTTCTGTAATCTACATATTCATAATCAACACTTATTATAGCCGATTTCTTAATCTGTAATGCCACGCCTGCTAATACCCGCATGGGAGTCGTGAGAGTATAATCGTACCTCATAGAAGGGTTCGATGCTTCATATCTGTCGACTCCATCAACCGCGATATCAAAATTTGAAGTAATATTATCATAGTAACTCTCATTTACCCTGTATACAACCGGTGAGTGAAATGCCAGGCCTATCCGTAAAAAATCGACTGGTTTAATTATGGTTCCAAGATTCAGGGAATATCCTGTCCCGGTTGCGTTAAGATGGTCAGTGTATGTAAAATTCTTAAAATCGTAAATAACATTATTATCATCGGATTCAAGGTGTTCAAAATGACCTGTATAATTTAGAGTACTTATATCAAAAGTTGCTCCGAAGAAGTACATATTGGAATAATTGGCTCCTATTGAGATTGAATGTTGACCTGTATATCCATCATTTATAATTATTCGCCTTATATTCTGCCCATAGGTAGAAGAGGTATTATCTCCATACTGCGAAAAGACAGTGCCATATTGCTTACTTGATCCGGAAAGGGTATCGATTAGCCAGGTTTGATTTGCTGCCCATGCTGCACCGGTCAGGTCATTTTTATAACTGCCGTTTGCCTGAGAAGCAAAATCATCAGCCATTGAGCTGTTATTACTAATTCCCTTAATGGTAATATTTTCATTGAAGTTATTGCTTCGGTTGAACGAATAAGCGAAATTCAGATTCACCAGTCCTGTCTCATTACCAGAAGAAATGAGATTTGCAACAAATCCTGCCTGATTAAGATTAGTAGTGTATCTGAAGTCAGTTGCCCTGGAATTATTGAAAACCGCAGAGGTATTATTATAGAATAACTGAGGAGTGATACTGAATTCGAATGATCTGAACACGCCCGTACCTGCAGGGTTCAGACCGATTGAAGAAAGATCACCTCCAAGCGCCGTGAATGCTCCTCCCATGGACATGAATCGTGCTGTTCCACTATAGAAAACCTGAGAGTATCGTAATGCATCATCAACGTTCTGAGAAAAACTATTCTGAAACAATGCACATACAAATATCAGTATTAAGCTTGTTTTTTTCATTTTGTCTGTATTTAATGTAAGACTTTCCATTTCAATCCGCGCTGGAATGATTTTTTATAAGTAACGTTGCCAATATCAATTATTATCTTCTACCCGTAGATGAACTTCCTGATGAACCCGATGAAACTGATGAGCCTGAAGAGCCTGAGGAAGATGAAGAGCCTGATGACCCGCCGCTGAACGATGATGAACCTGAAGAACTTCTAACCGATGATGAACCCGAAGAACTTCTAAAAGACTCTGAAGATCCACTGTATGAAGATCTTCCACTATTTGAAGAAGAATTACTATAAGATCTGTCTGATGAAGATCCAGATCCGTTAATTATGTTTCTTATTATCGGTATAGTATAGCTCTCCGATCTGCCGGGGACAGAAATCATTGATCTGATCCGGCTCAGCGTACTTGAAGAACCGTTCCTTTCTGAAAAATTGGTTCCTGAGTTATAACTTCCTGAATTTGATCCTCTTCCGTTGTTTCCGGTATTAGTCCTGGAATTATTCTGTACAACATTTGAGTTTGTTCCACTTTGTATTCTGCTATTATTGTAAGAAGGCCTGGTGCTCATCCTTGGATTGTTATAGCTGGGAGTATATGTCCTGTCGACAGATTTATATGCAGGCCTGGATGAAGGAGAAACCTGATTTGAACTATTTGAATTGTCTCTCCTGGTTTGTGTCTGCTGGTTATATTTATTCTGCGGTAATGTTGTCTGTGACTGCCTGCTATTAATGTTAACAGAATTGGGACTCTTCGTATTGGTCGATAGACCCTGGGAAGATACACCGGCTCTTCTCGATCCTCCATTTACACCAGTTCCGTTATCGGTGTAAGATTTCCTGCCGGGTGAAGATGGATTATAGTTATTTGAAAGTGTACTGGATCTGACCCGTCTGGCAGTCGTCCAGGATGAATAATCATTACCGTAGTAATAACCAGGGTAATATCCAGGGTAATAACCAGGGTAATAACCGCCGTAATATCCACCATACATACCTCCGTAATAGTCTCCGTAATAACCGCCATAATAATCCCCATAATAGTATGGATTATAAAATCCGCCTCCCCCAAAAGGATAACCAAAGCTAAAGCCAAAGCCCTGGCCGAATGAAGGATATCCATAACCATAGCCATAAGAAGCGTCCCAGTAAGGATCAAAATAATTACCGTAAAATCTTCTTAATCTGTTTGAGTATGAAAAGTCGTCTGTATATTCAAAGGGGCTGTTATTTTTATTATAATACATGGAATTATCAAAATCAACAGCATCATTATATCCATCTGCGACTAAGGTATCATTGGAATAAACATTATTATAGTACTGTTCCGGTTTTTGATTTCCTTCTGCAATCTGCTCAGGCACACTCTTTTGAACACTTACTACCGGTTTATCAGAGGGTGAATAATAAAGATCATCTCTTTCTCCTCCGACGTAAAGGCCGGTAGCACATGAGCTTAGGATAGCTGTTGTAAGAATTAGTATATAAATAAGTGCTTTCATTTTTAACCTCCCATGGTTTTCTATCATTGAAACAAATATTATACCAAATAACCTAAAATATTAATAAACTTATCTTTCTTTTTCAAAATCAGCGTTAATTATAAAGAATCTAAACTAATATATCCGGATTGACCTGAAGTGGTCTATTCTTTTTTGCTTTTCTCCTCTGATGATGACTTTCTCGTTGCATTAGATCCAGTTTTTGAGGAGGACTTTTTACTTGTAGAAGATGAAACTGATTTAGAAGGAGTTGAAGAACTCCTGGTCCCGGTAGTTACAGATCTCCCTGACCCTGTTTTGTTTTCCGGTTTAACATTTGACCTTCGATCAGAAGATGAGACATATTCTGATCTGATAAGAGATTTGTCTGTATTTGGTTTCCCGTTCAAACCAGGATGTAATAATCTGTTAGAAACATTACTCTGCCTGCTGTCAGGTGATTGTTCAGATCTCCTGTTTATCTGACCATTAGAAGAATTTATTGTCGACCCGTTAGAGTTACTGCCATTATTATTTATACTTCTGTTAACATTGACAGGAGCATTGTTGTCTGAATGATTCACACCTCTTCTGGTTTCAACAGTATTATCACTATTATGACCATAATTGCCGGATATATTCTTGTTGTCCCTGATTATCTCAGTCTGTGTATAGTTTGAACCTGGTCTTCTTGGGACGGTATTATTTGCAGACCTATTATTTTCAGATTCACTTCGTTTTGAGATATCAGAATCTGAATGCCGATTATTTGATCGGGAATCGCTGTAATAGTTGTTATTGTGATTGTTGTAGCCTGGCCTATAATAATAATCCCATCTATTGGCGCCCTGCCAGCCAGAGTAATTATGGTCCCACCTGTTCCAAATTCCTAAATTTATTACAACTGGCGAGTACCATCTGTTATAATAGAAAGGATCAAATCCCTGGTAGTAGTATCCGCTATAATACGGATAATTCCAGCTGTAATCGTTATAAACCGGATAATTATAAGAAAAACTCAATCCAAGTCTGGTGCCACCGTAAATGCTTAATCCCCATGAACTTGGTTCGTAATTGTACCAAAAGCTATCTGTGAACAGAGGAGCATAGTAGTTAAATGTCAGGAAGGACCTGTGAAACCTGTTTATTCTGGATGAAAAATAGTAGTCGTAATTATAGTAATTATTTATCACTGTTCCAGCATCATCATTTCTATAGTCTCTCGAGTCAGTAACCTGAGCCTGAGCCATGAAACCAGGAAGTATTACTGCAATTATTATTCCGATGTACAATTTTGCTTTCATGACAAACCTCCTGACGTTTTTAATTAACTAAGTTTTTATATATTTTTGCGAAATCTATTTCTTTAATACAAAATAAACAAATACCATACCAAAAAAATGGCGAAGTTTTTGACAAACAAGGATGAGAATTATGCGCAATGGTATAACGATCTGGTAATCAAGGCGGATTTAGCTGAAAATTCAGCAGTAAGAGGATGCATGGTTATAAAACCTTACGGATATGCAATATGGGAAAAAATCCAGGCAGAACTCGACAGATTATTTAAAGCTACCGGCCATGTTAATGCATATTTTCCACTTTTAATACCAAAATCCTTCTTCAGTAAAGAGGCCGCTCATGTCAAAGGCTTTGCCAAAGAATGTGCTGTTGTCACTCATTACAGACTCAAACTTGATGAATCCGGCGGGATAGTTGTTGATGAAACTGCAAAGCTCGATGAAGAACTTATCATAAGACCAACTTCCGAAACTATTATATGGCATTCATATAAAAACTGGATCCAATCTTACAGGGACCTTCCCATTCTCATTAATCAATGGGCAAATGTTGTGAGATGGGAAATGAGAACAAGACTCTTTTTAAGGACAGCTGAATTTCTCTGGCAGGAAGGACATACAGCGCATGCAACACGTGAAGAGGCAGTTGAAGAGACAGATAAGATAATAAACCTTTATGCCGGTTTTGCAGAAAACTCGATGGCAATTCCTGTAATAAAAGGGTACAAAAGTGAGAATGAAAGATTTGCGGGCGCTCTCGATACTTATGCAATCGAAGCTATCATGCAGGATGGAAAGGCTCTTCAGGCTGGTACCAGCCATTTTCTGGGACAAAACTTTGCTAAAGCATTTGATGTTCAGTTTACTGATAAAAACGGGAAACTTGACTATGTATGGGCAACCTCATGGGGAGTCTCAACCAGACTCATGGGGGCTTTAATTATGGCACATGCTGATAATCATGGGCTGGTTATACCACCTAAGCTTGCACCTCTTCAGGTGGTAATTATTCCTATTTATAAGGGTGATGGACAATTGGAAGGACTGACGGTAGTTGCTGAAAAGATTAAAGCCGGGCTAGAAGCAAAGGGAATAACTGTAAAATATGACAATAGAGATACGCATAAACCAGGTTTTAAGTTTGCCGAATATGAACTGAAAGGTATTCCCGTAAGGATTGCAATAGGTCCAAGAGATCTTGAGAATAAAACTGCGGAAGTGGCCAGAAGAGACACACTTACAAAAGAGACTATCCCGGTTGATTCGGTAACCGAATATATTCAGAGGCTTCTCATCGACATCCAGGATAACATTCTTAAGAAAGCGATCATCTTCAAAGAAGAAAATACTTTCTATATAGATAGTTGGGATGAGTTTATTAAAACGCTCGATGACAAAGGTGGATTTATTCTGGCTCACTGGGATGGGACTGCCGAAACTGAAATGAAAATTAAAGAAGAGACAAAGGCGACAATCAGATGTATACCATTTGACAGCCCTGAAGAGGAGGGCAAATGTATTTATTCAGGTAAACCCTCCAAAAAAAGAGTATTATTCGCAAGATCCTACTAAACAATATCTTACAAACTCGTGAAATCAAAAGAGCCGGCTAAATACCGACTTTTCCTTTTGTTAATTAAAATTATTACATTAGATGCCCGAAAACATCTAAAAGCACGGTATAATGGCAGAACTTGATGATAAAAAGCTTCTGATAGTCGGATCTCTTAAGGACAAATCCTTATTGAAGCAAAAGGTATACGATAATACTTTTCAATCATTTGGGAATATTAAAGATATACTAAAGAACTTATCAAAGGAACTGAATTTAAGCATTGGAGGTATTGATTCCAGGATCAGGCTTGAATACACTGACAGAAGTAATTTCGATGCCCAGATTAAAGTAGCTGGCGACATACTGTTATTCAGCATGCACTCAAATATTTTTCAGTTCGACAGAGAGCACCCTGCCTGGAAAACTCCTTACATACAGAAAAATAAATTTAATGCCTATTCGGGAATTATCAATATCTATAACTTTCTTGCAGATTCCTTTAAGTACTCACGCCTGGATGACCTTGGTTACCTTATTGGAAGGATATTTATTAATCATGAAAATCAATACTTTGTAGAAGGTAAAAGACAGATGGGGATGCTGTTTACCAATTACGGCAATGAAGAAATCAGCAAATTATCTCTCCAGAATATTATCTATACAGCAATACTTTATGCATTGGAATTCGATCTGCTGGTACCACCCTACGATACTGTCAAGATAGCGACTGTTGGCCAGGCAGAGGCAAAAATACAGCATTCAAGGGTAATAACCGGCAAGCGGCTTGGATTCCAGTTTAATTCGGATGATGTCCTGGGTAACAATTCGAAACAAACCTGATGTCCCATGCAATAAATAAGAAAAAGATACTGCCTCAACCTTTTATTATTCTGGTTGTCTTTTTTTTTCATGAAACCGCATTTTCACAAATTACTGTAAAACAAGATACTACATTAAAAATACCAAGGGGAACTTATATACTGTCCAAAGATATCAAGACATTTGTACCAAAAGACACGGTTATTCAGATATCTGGAACTCTCGTTAAGGTCGACTCGTCAAGAAAAGACAAAACCATTACTTTCTATGATTCTCTTAAAATAAGAGCTTCAAGGACAAAATTAACCAGAGCCCTTTTTGATCTGGTTATTGTCTCTCCTGACACTACCAGCAGGAAGAAAGTGGCCAGCAATAGCCAGGAAAACTTCACGGAATATTCAGGAAAGAAGATAAGAAAGATCCAGATTCAACGATTAAATGTGTTTGGAGCAGATGTTAATAACCCGGGATATTATAATCCTCATGGAGTGGAAAGATTATTAAATAGTACCCATGTTAATACAAATGAGAACATTATAAGAAAATATCTTCTTTTTTCGGAAGGAGATACATTGTCGCCCCTTATATTGAGTGACAACGAACGAATTATCAGACAGTTACCATTTATAAATGATGCCAGGATTATTGTTATACCTGTTTCGAGTGAAGAGGCCGATATTGTAGTTGTCACCAAAGATGTATATTCACTTGGAGCTGATCTTGTCTTAAGGAGCGCATACAGCGGTACTTTCCGGGTGTTTGAGAAGAATATTTTTGGTATTGGACATGAGTTGGATGTAGCAATCCCATACTCTAAAGGCTCCTCTGAATCTCCCGGTATTGGTTTGAATTATATTGTTAAGAATATACATAAATCCTTTATTGACCTGAATCTTAACTATTATAATGCACTTGGAATGAGGACATACGGCATAGGGGTTACAAGAAATCTGGTAAGTTCGGCGACTAAATATGCGGGTGGCGTCTCTATATTACAAACGTTTACAACAGAAGACCTTGACACTTTACCAGTACCACAACCCTTAAAATATACTTACCAGGATTACTGGCTTTCGCGATCATTTCTTATTAACAAGGAACCTGCCACCAGGATAATAACAGGAATAAGGTATACAATTAATAATGTCTTTGCAAGGCCACTGATCGATCCCAATTCATTTCATTCACTCCAAAAATATCAATTTTTAATTGGTTCAGTGGCTCTTTCAATCCAGAAGTATTATAAAACCAGTCTTATTTACAACTATGGAAGGACAGAGGATATACCTGCCGGAATGTTATTCAGACTCTCGGCCGGCAAGGAGTTTAATGAATTCTATAGCCGGATATATTCCGGATTGGATCTTTCATATGGATATTCATCAGAAGCCCTTGGCTATTTCTACACATCAGCCGGATTTGGAACATATATCAGGCAACATCAGACCAATCAGGGAGTCTTCGCTCTGCAGATGAAATACTTTTCTAACCTTCTATTTCCTGGTTCCCTGAAAATACGTAATTTTGTAAATATCTCTTATACAAGAGGTTTTGACAGGGATAATGAAGAATATCTTTCAATTCCTAAATCAAATGGATTTTCAGGGTTTTCAAATGATTCTTTAAGGGGTGACCAACGGTTAATCATTGACCTTGAATCGGTGGTCTTTAACCCTATCAATGTGTTAGGATTCAGGTTTGCATTTTTTGGCTTTGCTGATGTGGCTTTCCTTGCAGCCACTAACAGGATCATTGACAAAGGGGATTTTCTTACCGGAATTGGAGTTGGAATAAGGATCAGAAATGATAACCTCATTTTTAATACTTTTCAGATCAGAATAGGCTACTTTCCCAATCCTCCGCCATATTCTACAATCAATAACTTAATTTTGTCAGGAGAACAACTGCTGCGACCGAATAATTTTGATCCGGGACCTCCTACCGTTATTCCATACCAATAACTATGAACAAATTCATACAATATTTGTATTATATCTGAATTATTTTGTAGATAAATAAATTAATAACTCTATTAAAAATTACAATTATGGCAGTATTAGTAGGAAAAAAAGCGCCGGCGTTCACTGCAAAAGCAGTAGTCAACGGTGGCGACTTTGAAAATAATTTTTCACTCGAACAGTACATCGGGAAAGAATATGTTGTGTTTTTCTTTTATCCCGCCGATTTTACATTTGTCTGCCCGACAGAACTTTTGGCCTTTCAGGATAAAATAAAGGAATTTAAATCAAGAAATGTGGCCGTGGTAGGCTGTTCTGTGGATTCTCACTTTTCGCATTGGAAATGGCTTCAGACCGATCCGAAAGATGGCGGAATTAAAGGAGTCAAATATCCAATAGTTTCTGATCTTTCGAAGACAATTGCAGAAAATTGGGACGTTCTTGCCGGCAATTATGAATACTCCGAAGAGGGTGAAATAGTCTTCAACGGTAATCCCATGGCTTACAGGGGGCTGTTCCTGATTGATAAAAACGGTGTGGTAAGACACCAGGTTGTAAATGACATGCCTTTGGGCAGAAGCATTACTGAAACGCTCCGGATGGTGGACGCACTGCAATTCTTTGAAGAGAACGGCGAAGTATGCCCTGCCGATTGGCACAAAGGAGAAAAAGCAATGAAAGAGACTCAACAAAGCGTTGCAGAATACCTTTCAAAAAAGTAACCTTATTAAACTTTTTTATATAAAAGGTGTCCCTTGTAAGGATACCTTTTTCTATTTTTGTCAGACAGATCTCTTCTAATGGTTGAAGAATTCAAAAAATATATCGAGGAGAATAACCTGTTTAGTCTATCAGACAGAGTTTTACTAGCTGTCAGCGGAGGCATTGATTCGATGGTTATGTCCCACCTTTTCCTTGCAATAGGTGCCAATACGGGAATTGCTCACTGCAATTTTAATCTCAGAGGCCCGGAATCAGATGAGGATGAGGCATTTGTAAGACAATCCGCTTTAATAAATAAAATCCCGTTCTTCTCTGAAAGCTTTGATACAATTGGTTTTGCATCAGAAAAAGGGATCTCGATCCAGATGGCTGCAAGAGAATTGCGTTACAAATGGTTTGAAGAAATCAGGCTAAGGAACAATTTTTACTGCATTTCCGTTGCCCATAATCTTAACGACAATGTGGAAACCTTTCTGATAAATCTTACAAGGGGTAGCGGTATTGCAGGACTTACCGGAATGAAACCAAAACACAAAAATCTTATCCGTCCATTACTTTTTGCTTCACGTAACTCAATCATTGAGTACTGCAATATTAATAAAATCGATTTCCGAGAGGACAGGTCAAATGCTGAAATAAAATATACAAGAAATAAAATCAGGCATGTTATTATCCCCCGTTTCAAAGAGATTAATCCCTCATTTGAAACGACAATTGTCGAGACCGCTGAGAGACTAAATGAAATAAACGAAATTATATCCGGTCATATTTCCGGAATCAGGGATAAAGTTTCAATTATCAGTATTAATTCGATATCATTCAAGATCAATATACTACAAGCCTTATCCCCAAAATTGACACTGCTTTATGAATTGTTCCGACCATATGGTGTTGCAAAGAGACAGCTGGATGATCTTGTAAATCTGATCAATGGTAAAACCGGAAGCCAGCTCAATACACCAGGTTACAGATTAATAAAAAACAGAAAAGAGTTAGTGGTTTCAAAAATTGAAGCTGATTCTAAAGACCATTTTGAAATATCAGAAATTGAAGATTTTATCAAATTTCCCGGTTATATTTCTGCCGAAATACAAAAGATAGGAACAGGATTCAATATCCCCGATTCATCAGATATTGCCTGTCTTGATGCTGACAAAATCTCATTTCCTATGATTATCAGAAAATGGAAATACGGAGACAGTTTCTATCCTCTCGGCATGAAACAAAAGAAAAAGTTAAGCGATCATTTTATTGACAATAAATACTCAGTGATTGAGAAAGAACATTGCTGGATTCTTGAATCTGAGGGCAAAATCGTCTGGATATTCAATGACAGAATAGATAACAGATTCAGAATTACATCCGGTACAAAAAAGGCACTGATTATCAAGGTAAGAAGTTTAGTATCTGATAATGGAGGGACCTACCTTGCAACATGAATACCTCTGTCAATCATTAACAAATCGGACAAAGCAATAGCTGCAGCTGCTTCCACTATAACAGGGATCCTCAGAGCAATGCAGGTATCATGCCGGCCGGTTACCTGAAGTTTAGACATTGATTTCTTCCTGAAATCATAAGTTTCCTGTTCCAATCCAGTCGATGAAGTCGGTTTAACGGATATCCTGAATATCAATTCGTTACCATTGGTAATTCCTCCATTAATACCCCCTGCATTATTAGAAGATGTTTTTCCGGTTTCGTCAATAATCGGATCATTATGTGCTGAGCCTTTCATCTTTGCAGATGCAAAACCTGATCCGAATTCAATACCTTTGACAGCAGGTATTGAAAATATGATCTGACTTATTGCCGATTCAGCGGAATAAAAGAAAGGTTCACCCAGACCAATCATCAGATTTTTTATGCGGCATTCAATAATTCCTCCGATTGTATCTCCCGATTTCATTGCATTATTGACAGCGCTATCGACATCCTTTGAACCTCCGGCTTCAATAATTTTTGCTGCTATATTAACATTATGAAGGACTTTTTTTGCAATTACTCCTGCCACGACCAGACCCCAGGTTATCCTCCCTGAGAAATGTCCGCCGCCGCGATGATCTGTAAAGCCAGAGTACTTGACTTTCGATACAAAATCGGCATGCCCCGGTCGCGGTAATGAATCAGCAGCATCATAAACAGATGGATCCATTTCCGTATTGCGGGTAATTATGGTTATTGGAGCTCCAGTAGTATATCCGTCTTTAACACCGGTAAGGATCTCAGGAATATCTCCTTCTTTCCTGGGCGTAGTTCCTTTTCTGCCACTCTTCCTTCGGGCAAGATCAGATGTTAAATCCTCAGTTTTCAGTGGAATACCCGGTGAGCATCCGTCAACAGTCACTCCAATTGCAGGACCATGTGATTCTCCAAAGAGAGAGACTCTGAAAACAATACCAAAAGTATTCATAACTTAATAAATTATAATAATTTAACTATCCCTCCCAGCTTCCGAAAATCATCAATGAAATTTGGATAGGATTTATTTATGCACTCCATCCCTTCTATAATAACAGGTGAATTGCAGATTAATGAAGCAGAAGCCAGAGCCATTGCAATCCTGTGATCATTGTTTGCACTGACTACTCCTCCATTTAATGAAATCCCACCATCAATTTCTATTCTGTCTTTATAGTTTCTGATTTTCGCTCCAAGTGATGAAAGAGTATCCTCCAGAACGAAGCCACGGTCGCTCTCCTTTGAAGAAAGTCTGCTGGTTCCGGTGATTATGCTTTCTCCATTGCTTGCAAGTGCTAAAACCACAAGTGGCGGAGCCAGATCGGGACAATCAGATATATCATAGCAAAAGCCTCGAAGATCCCCTTTTGAAATCATTATGGAACCGTCTGATGAGCTTATATTCGCACCTGATATTTTTATTACATCAAAAATTGCTTTATCGGCCTGTGCAGAATATAAATCCAGGTTTCTGACAATAGCTTTCCCTCCTATTGCGGCCATAACCATAAGAAATGCAGCACCACTCCAGTCTCCCTCTACAGTAAAATCTCCTGCAATATATTTTTGTTTTCCATTAATTTCAAATTTCTCGTAACTATGATTTTGAATATCTATGCCAAATTTTTTCAATATTTTGATAGTTAGGTCAATATATGGTCTGCTTACAAGGTTATCGACAAATATCACACTGTCCTCATTTACAACTGGAAGTGCCATAAGCAAACCGGTAAGGAACTGCGAACTGACTGAACCATCACAAATTACGTCACCCCCTCTTATGGGCCCCTGGATTTTTATTGGAAGAAAACCATCATTGGTAGTAACTTTGACCCCAAGTTCTGCCATTGGGGCTTCTATCATTTTCAATGGTCTTTTTAGTATAGATCCTTTTCCACTGATTGTTATCTCCCGCGAGTGGAGAGCTGCTATTGAAGTGAACATTCTGGTTGCCAGGCCGGATTCCCCGCAAAACAGTTCGCTTTTATAAGGTTTGAATCCACCATTCACAGTTACAACTTCACCTGAAACTGAAATCTCAGCTCCCAAAGCTTCTGCAACAGCTATTGCTGACATCGAATCATCACATAATGATGATGAGTAAATTCGTGAAACACCATTCGCAAGAAGT
>Ga0182017_10001777_pt1 | contig 16526 bp, 15 predicted proteins | sample 712E3DmetaG_FD_120492 | JGI IMG/M metagenome (GOLD analysis project Ga0182017, IMG submission 120492) | Permafrost microbial communities from Stordalen Mire, Sweden - 712E3D metaG | ecosystem: Environmental > Terrestrial > Soil > Wetlands > Permafrost | place: Sweden: Stordalen | collected... | reverse complement strand
TCCTGGGCAGCCCGTCCAGCGGGAGAAGAGATCATCACACCACCCACTTTGTCCTTTAATTCCAGTATCAGGCGGTCGGCGGTCTTTTTCCCGATACCGGGAATGGTCGTCAACATTTCCACGCTGCCGGAGGCAATCGCCATCGCCACCTGGTCGGCGCTCATTGCCGAGAGCATCGCCATCGCGGTTTTGGGTCCTAAACCGGAGACGGAGATCAACGTCTCGAAAAGCCGTAATTCATCCAGCGAACCGAAGCCGAACAGACTCAGATCGTCTTCACGGACATGCAGGTGGGTATAGAGCTTTACTTCCCGTCCGACCGCGCCAAATTCGCTCAGCACGCCCGTCGGTACGCTCAATTTAAACCCGACTCCATTCACATTCACGATCAAACTGTCCTTACTGACAGCATCGATGATCCCTGTTAAACTGGCAATCATTTTCTACTCCTCTTTGGCTTCTCTCCTATGAGATCGCTAAAATGCGTTTCGCTGATATGACACAACGCCACTGCCAGGGCATCGGAAGCATCCGCTGGTTCCGGCAGTTCAGCTAAATTAAGCTGCAGTTTGACCATCTGCTGCATCTGGTCTTTGGAACTGGCGCCGTAACTGGATACCGCGTGTTTGACCTTGGCCGGCGAATATTCGAAGACCGGAATATCCCGGTTAGCGGCCACCAGGATAGCCACCGCCTGCGCCCTGCCGATGATGAAGGCAGTGCTGACATTATTCGAAACAAACGGCTGCTCCACTGCTACCACATCCGGATCGTAGCGGTCCACTACTTCTTTTAATCCGTAATAGAGTTTACTCAAGCGTTCCGCCGTCGGCAGTTTCTGCGAAGATTTCACCACGCCGTAGGCAACCATTTTCAGATTGCCGTCAGCGTTATCCACTAAACCATATCCGGCAATAATTGTTCCGGGGTCAATTCCTAAAACCAGCATTATCGCCCTTCTTTACATTATGTCAATTATCACGGAGCGAAATAATCTTACCCCATTATAGAGGAAAGGAAGTAATTGGGAAAGGGAAAAAAGGTGAGGGTCTTGTCGGCACTGAAAAAAAGAGAGAAGAAGTATATCCAACATTGTCCTTCCCGCGAAGGCTGGAATCCAGTGAATATTATGGATTCCATATCAAGTACGGAATGACAAAGCAAAATTAAGTGTAAAAAAGGGTGGGCTGATTTAAAATCAGCCCACCCTGCCAAACTACTGATTAATTAAATTGCTAGCCTTTCTCATAAGCGGCCAATGCTGACTCTGAGAAATTAACATTGCTGGCCACGCTTTGCACATCATCCAGTTCTTCCAGCGTTTCCAGTAATCTCATGGTTTGGATAGACTGTTTTTCGTCCAGATCGATCGTTTGCTTGGCGATCATCGATACTTCTGCCGATTCGACAGTGATTTTATCTTTTTCCAGCGCGGTACGGACTTCTTCCAATTTTGCGGGTGCGGTATAAACGGTCACATAATCGCCTTCGACATTGACATCTTCCGCTCCCAGATCTATGGCCTTCAGCGACAATTCATCTTTGTCCATATCTTCAGCCTTGATGTTAATTACACCTCTCTGCTGAAACAGCCAACCAACGCAGCCGCTCTCACCCAGACTGCCGCCGGATCTGGTAAATACATTACGTATCCCTGCCACTGTACGATTCCGGTTGTCAGTTAAAATATTAACCAGCACAGCGCCGCCGCCCGGACCGTAGCCTTCCATGAGCAACTCCTGCATCTGTACGCCGTCCCCGCCGCCGCTCGCTTTGGTAATGGCACGGCTGATATTGTCCCACGGCATGCTGCTGTCTTTAGCGCGCTGTACGGCCAGGCGCAGGGAGTAATTGGAGTCAATATTTCCGCCGCCTTTGCGCGCCGCCACAATGATTTCACGGGTCAGTTTGGTGAACATCTGGCCGCGCTTCGCATCAGTCGCCGCCTTCTGATTTTTAATAGTATGCCATTTAGAATGACCCGACATCGGTAGCCTCCTGCTCTAAAAACGGATATACCCTTATAATATTATCACCCGTTCTACCTTTGGTCAAAGGGCAATCTATAATATTTCCTCCACCTTCGGGGCTAAAGCACGTTCTGCCACGGCGCCAACCATTGTATTTACTGCTTCGCCGTTCTTGAAAAACATCAAAGTGGGCAGGGACATAATGCGGTATTTGGCCGCAGTCCGCGGGTTTTCTGTCACATTCATCCGGTAAAACTTGCATTTGCCGTCGTATTTTGTCGATAATTTGTCCACTATCGGATCGACGATGCGACAGGGGACGCACCCCGGCCGCCACATATCAATAAGCACCGGTTGTTTTGATTTGATTACTTTCTGGTCGAAATCCTGGTCTGTGAGGTCGGTTACCATGCAAACTCCTTCCGCTAAACTTGATTTACGTTATTATGCTAATGCCGATAACTTTCTATGTCAATACCTTTTTGAATGACTTTTCAGCTATTTTTTTGTTTGAAAATTCGATGAATGGGAAGGATATTTAGCATTTACCTGAAGAGTAAAAAGTAACTTATCCATGTTTGCACTCTTCACCGAGCTGAAAGTTTCCCGTAATTATCCCGTTTTCTTGACCTGATATTCACGCATCGGGTATACTCCAGATTAGGGAGAGGTGTAATAATACATTCACCGGCTGAATACCCACACCCGAACATTAAAGTCATCACTACACCTGACACTCCATGAAAATTGAGAATAACAGAAAAGGCGTGGGGAAGACTCAAGCAACCTCTCTCCTCTCACAGATCCGTTCTTTACCCGGCTGCTATTTGTCCGCGATTATCGTAATCCCTTTTTAAAATAAATAGTCAGTCCCTGTTTTTGTTTCAAAACCGGGGATTAATGAACACAGGAGATTACCAGTGCCATACGATGCAAGTAAAATGAAAGAATGGCAGATTGCCGAAGCGGCCGAAGAAAATCTGCCCGGCCCCGACGAATGGCAGGCCAAACTCGGCCTGCAAAAAAGCGAGATGATCCCGTACGGGAAGACGCCCAAGCTGGATTTCATGAAAATCCTTGAACGGCTGAAGCAAAAACCGGACGGTAAATATATCGAGGTGACAGCTATTACCCCTACCCCCCTGGGCGAAGGTAAAAGCACAACATCCATCGGCTTGATTGAAGGTTTAGGGAAACGCGGCAAGCATGTCGGCGGCGCGCTGCGGCAACCATCCGGCGGACCGACCATGAACGTGAAAGGCACGGCGGCCGGCGGCGGCAATGCCCTGTTGATCCCCATGACCGAATTCTCCATGGGACTCACCGGCGATATCAACGACATTATGAATGCCCACAACCTGGCCATGGTAGCCCTTACTGCCAGGATGCAGCACGAGCGCAATTACGATGACGCACACCTGCAAAAATTGACCGGCATGCGGCGTCTGGACATCGATCCGGCACGCGTGGAATTCAGCTGGATCATGGATTTCTGCGCCCAGAGCCTGCGCAATATCGCCATCGGCATGGGCGGCAAGAAAGACGGGTTCCCGATGCAATCGAAATTCAGCATCGCCCCCAGCTCCGAACTGATGGCTATCCTGGCTGTTGTCAGCGACCTGAAGGATATGCGCGAGCGCATGGACAGGATCACCCTGGCCTATGATAAGCAAGGACGGCCGGTCACCACCGGCGACCTCGAGGTGGGCGGCGCGATGACCGCCTGGATGCGTAACTCCATCAACCCCACCCTCTGTTACAGCGCCGAATATCAGCCAATCATGGTGCACGCCGGGCCGTTCGCCAATATCGCCATCGGGCAATCTTCTATTATCGCCGACCGGCTTGGTTTGAAAATGTTTGATTACCATGTGACGGAATCCGGTTTTGCTGCCGATATCGGTTTTGAAAAATTCTGGAACGTTAAGTGCCGCCTGAGTGGTTTAAAGCCAAACGTTTCTGTGCTTGTAACCACTATTCGAGCGCTGAAAATGCACGGCGGCGGCCCGAAAGTTGTTTCCGGTTTACCATTGTCCGAAGAATACACTAAAGAGCATGTACAACTTGTCGAAGCGGGTCTGCCCAATTTATTGCACCACATCAAAACCATCAAAATGTCCGGCGTGAATCCGGTGGTGTGCATCAATAGCTTCACCACCGATACCGCCGAGGAAGTAAAAGTGGTTAAACGGGCCGTTGAAGCAGTCGGCGCCCGCTGCGCGGTTTCTACCCACTGGGCTAACGGCGGTGAAGGCGCCCTGGAACTGGCGGATATGATCATCGATGCCTGCAAAAAGAGCAATGGGTTCCAGTACCTTTACCCCAATGAAATGAAATTGCGGCAGCGTGTCGAAAAGATCGCGACCACCGTCTACGGCGCGGACGGCGTGGACTGGTCCCCGGAAGCGAAGGCGAAAGCCGAATATTTTGAAAACGACCCTAAATACGATGAATACAGCACGATGATGGTCAAAACGCAACTCAGTCTGACCCATTTGCCCGATTTGAAAGGGGTACCGAAAGGCTGGCGGTTGCCCATCCGCGATATTCTGCTCTATTCCGGCGCGAAATTCCTCTGCCCCTGCGCCGGTGCGATCAGCCTGATGCCGGGCACCGCCTCCGACCCTTCCTTCCGGCATGTCGACGTAGACGTCAATACCGGCAAAGTTTCCGGTCTGTCGTAGTATTTATTTTCTTTTGGTTATTTTATACTTACAGAGAAAATAATAGCGACGGGACTAAGTACAAACTCCAGAAGAAGGATTGAGGTAAGTTAAAACCGGTGCGACTGTCAATAAAATAAATTGGACGCAAGGACAACCAATTATAGAAAATAGGATGTGGGAAATCCGTCTCAAGCAAGGCTTGAGTTAGAGGGGCGCAGCCCCTCTAACCACTATTCTCTTCCCTCCATGGGAAGAGAAAGAGATGGGTCGTTGGGCGATTTAGCCGATGTTAAAATTATTATTGTACAAGATATTAAATATCGAATTGACTTCGTCTATTCGTTCAGGAGCACAATATTGACCATTAAAATCGCGGTAGCGGGAAAAGGCGGGTGCGGCAAAACTTCCCTTACCGCCCTAGTTATCCGTTACTTAAAAAAGAACGACAAGGTTCCAATTTTAGCTGTAGACGCCGACCCCAACGCCAACCTGGGCGAAAGCATCGGGCTAAAGGTGGGGCAAACTATCGGCACAATACTGGATGGCTTCCAGCACGATAAGATCAGCATCCCGCCTGGCATGACCAAAGAAGCCTGGCTCGAATATAAGCTGAACGAGACCATCGTAGAGAGTGAGGGCATCGATCTGATTACGATGGGACGCGGACAGGGGCCGGAATGCTACTGCTATCCCAACCTCATCCTGAAAAAATTCATCGAAGGGCTCTCAGACAGCTATGCTTATGTAGTGATGGATAATGAAGCCGGGATGGAGCACCTCAGCCGTAAAACCACCGACGAAGTGGATGCGCTGCTGCTCGTTTCCAATCATTCGGTCAAAGGCATCCGCGCCATTGCGCGCATTTTGGAATTAGTCAGTGAATTGAAACTGCGTGTGAAAAAGAAAGTTATCATCATTAATCTTGTACCTGACACCCTCGATCCGCTCGTCGCCGCGGAACTGCACCGGCTGGGCTTGAAAGCAGACGTCATCATCCCCGAAGATAAAACCATTTACCGCTTCGACCTGGAACAAAAACCGCTGATGGAAATGCCCGATGTTTCCCCGGCGGTACAGGCAGTCGCGAAGATGATGACAGGATTAATAATTTGATAACCATAGATCTTAAAATTCTCTCACAATCTCTCCCATGAAGAGAACGAGACGGGACCTTGTCCTTATGAAGGAGAGGGAACGGCATTCTCCCTCCTTTTTAAGGAGGGATTAAAGGAGAATTATTGAGCAATGGCTACATTTCATTCAAGCTTTATTTTAAATAATTACACATCATCATGCTTTCATTACAAACACTGGTATTTACCACTGGCAAACTTTATAATAATGATACAATTGGAGAACAAATGACAGCTAAACTTATTAACGGTGCTGAAATTGCCCTGCAGATCAGGGAAGAGATCAAACAGGAAATCATCCGGTTAAAAGCCACACACAACGTGGTGCCTGGATTGGCAACTGTTTTGCTCGGCTCAGACCCCGGCTCCCTCTCCTACATCTCCGGTAAAGAAAAGACCGCCAAAGAATTGGGCTTTTATTCGGAACGGATCGACCTGCCTGAAGCTACTTCACAAAAAGACCTGCTGGCAATCGTTGATAAACTGAACAAAAACCAAAAAATTCACGGCATCCTTGTCCAGGAACCGCTGCCGAAACATATTAATGCCAACGAAGTTAATTCCGCTATCGACCCGAAAAAGGATGTCGATGTTTTTCATCCCGTCAATGTCGGCCGGTTAATGACCGGTGACGCAGATTTACTCCCTTGCACCCCCGCCGGGATTCAACAGTTGCTCATCCGTTCCGGTGTCAAGATCGACGGCGCGGAAGTGGTAGTCGTAGGCAGAAGCAATATCGTCGGCAAACCGATTGCGAATATTTTATTACAGAAAAATAAGGGCGCCAATGCCACCGTGACGCTCTGCCATACGCACACACTGGATGTGGCGTTTCACACCCGCTACGCTGATATCCTCATTGTCGCCGCGGGGAGACCGAAATATATTACCGCTGATATGGTGAAAGAAGGAGCCGTCGTTATTGATGTCGGGGTAAACCAGATCGGGACCTCAAAGAGCGGCAAACGCATTCTGGTCGGCGATGTAGACTTCGAAAATGTAAAAGAAAAAGCTTCAATGATCACCCCGGTGCCGGGCGGCGTAGGACCGATGACGATTACTATGTTGATGTTAAATACCCTGAAAGCTGCTAAACTGGCGGCAGGACTTACTGCATAAGGGAGACCTAAATGGCGATTGATATTCCGAAAACTAATTATTCCGGAAAAGTGAAAGAAATCAAACTGGGTAAGGGTGAGAAAGCCGTCACGGTCGGCGGCGAAAACTCCTATCCTTTTTATCTTTTTGAAGGAACAATGCCGCACCAACCCCGGATTGCGATGGAAGTCCCGGACTGCGCACCGGAGGAATGGCCGAAGGCAGCCATCGAACCTTTTCACGATGTAAAAAACGATCCGGTGGCCTGGGCAAAGAAATGCATTCACACCTACGGCGCGGAAATGATTTGCCTGCAGTTGATCAGCACCGACCCCAACGGCCTCAACCGCGGCGCAGATGAAGCCGCCGCATTGGTTAAAAAAGTAGCGGATGCCGTCGATATTCCCCTCATTGTCTGGGGCACGGCCAACCACGAAAAAGATACGCAAGTGCTTACCAGGGTATGTGAGGTCTGCCAGGATAAACGGCTGATCATCGGCCCCATCGAAGAAAAGGACTACAAGAAAATTGCGGCGGCAGCGATTGCCTACAAACATACTGTCGTTGCTTCCAGCCCGATTGACATCAACTTGGCCAAACAGTTGAATATTCTCCTCGGCAACCTCGGCGTCGCCGATAACATGATTTTAATGGACCCCACGGTCAGCGGTATCGGCTACGGCCTCGAATACTGCTATTCGGTGATGGAGCGGATGCGCATGGCGGGATTGACCCAGCAGGACGAAAAACTGCAGTTTCCCATTATCTGCAATCTATCCAAAGAGGTCTGGAAATCCAAAGAAGTAGCCCAGCCGGATAATGACAGCAACATGGGCAACGCCAAAAACCGCGGTATCCTGATGGAAGCGATGTCCGCGATAACGCTGCTGATGGCCGGTGGGGATGTCATCATCATGCGGCACCCGGAAGCGATCAAATTGACAAAAGAGATGATATCTGATTTAGCATCTTAACTGGCACAAAGCAGGTGGATAAATTGGCAGACAAGAAAATTTCCGCGAAACACACTCATGAGGCAGCTCCTCATGTCGATAAAAAACCGTTTACTGTTAACAGTTTTACGCAGGAAATCGCCGCCGGAACGGAATTTTACAGCGGCCTCGCCCGCAAAACAACACAGGCTCTAATCACCGCGGGCAAAGGGCAGAAATCCGGCACAGTGATTAAAGACGAATGGAAATTGCAGCAGATTGCGGCAGAACTCGGCATTCAAACCGGCGGGCGCGATAAAAATGCGATCGCCGTTGAACTCGGCGAACTTCTGTTAAACGAATTCAATAAACAGGAAGGAGAACTCCTCTTCCTGAAACGGGCGCCTTCAAAACGGCTGGAAATCTGGCACAAACAGGAAATCACGCCATCAGGTATCGAGAAAGAGATATCAGCGACAAAAAATTCCGCAGGTGCGGATGGACAAAATCCACTTTCACAGGGCGCAAAATGTGCCCTGGCGAACGGCTGGGGTAGTGACATGATTGCCGCAGAAATCCAGGATATTTTATCCGGTACGCCTGCTCCCACGCTGCAAGGCGAAGGGAAAACAGCAATGGTTACCGGCTTCAGTCCGGAAGCGATTATTTATACGCTGGGAGGTTCGTTCCGCGGTTCGTTACGCCCGCTCATCGATAATATTATCAACGGCAGGATCAGGGGTATTGCCGGCATGTTCAACTGCGGCAAAGATGCTGCTCAGGTTGCTTTAGCTAAAGAGTTGATCAAAAACGATGTGCTGGTACTGTTCACCGGTGATGACGCGGCAGATCTCGCCGCCGCGGGCCTGCTGGTCTACGAAGGCGGACAACTCGCCGGTGAAGGTTTACACTCCGTCTGTGAAGCGGTGGGATTACCGCCTGTTCTGCACATGGGCGCCTCCGTCGATAACTGCCGTATCCTGATCGCCGCTTCGGCATTAGTGAAAGAAGGCAAACTGGGGGACGTTAGCGACCTGCCGACTTGTATCGCAGCTCCCTCAGTGATGAACGAAAAAGCGATGGCCGTCGGGCAGTGTTTTGTCAGTTCCGGTTTTTATACCATGTCCGGTGACTCGCAACTGGTGGGTTTAACTGGGGAAATGGAGAAACTATACGGTGGAATGTGGGATTTTGCCAACGACCCATCGCAAGCAGCGCAAAAAATGATCGCCCGCATCGACCTCAAACGCAAGGAGCTTGGCATCGATAAATCCCGCGAACGCGTCCTTTACGATATGGCCATGAGAAGAGAATTGATGTAGAAGCTATCAATAAACAGCAAATAGCTATCAGACCTCATCCGGGAAGATAAAATCCAGGTGTCTCCGGAGAGGAAATGCGATTCTCCTCTCCCTTGCCGGGAGAGGACCTGCGGGGTGAGGGAGTGAACCCCAAAAAGAGAATTATTTTATTGGTTACAGCACTCTCGTAATGAGAAAGAGAGCTTTCCGGAGGAACAATTAAATGTCCAGGATTATCGCTTCCGTCGCAATCAGCGGCGCTTATAAGATAGTGGAAAAAGCCGAAACCAGGTGGAAAACGGCGATTGCAAAGTGGGGCAAAAACGAACCCATCGGTTTTCCGAATACGGCTTATTACCTCCCCGTGATCTACGGCATGCTCGGTTATAAAGTTGAGAAACTGGGCGATATCGAATTTGTGCTGAAAAAATGCCGGGCGTTATTACCCCCGCGGGTCAGTGAAACCCATCCTTTACCATATTTAGGGCATGCCCTGGACGCCGGTATGGCCACTTATTTTGCCGAAGAGATCATCGAGGCCATTAACTATCGTGAAAACCCCCGTTTTTATCTCACCGGCGAAGACGTCACGCCGGATAATATCTGGCTGGGCGCCGCTGATGATGTGTTATTACGCAAGCGCGGTGTGGAATTCGTCGATGGCACAGCGCCTGGATTTGCCGCGATATTAGGCGCCGCGCCGACCCCGCAAATTGCCGCCAATATTGCCAACGAACTGCAGAAAAAGAACCTGTACGTTTTTATGACCGGAGAAAACGGCGGCAAACGTTTCGCCGAACAATTAGTAGAAGCTGGCGTGCAGATCGGTTGGGGCGTGCGCCTGGTGCCTTTTGGGCCGGATGTTAACGCTACCGTTTTTGCGCTGGGTTTTGCCACCCGCGCTGCGATGTCCTTCGGCGGCATTGAACCCGGTGATTATCATAAAATTTTGTTATATAACAAAAACCGCATTTTCGCATTTGTAATGGCCCTCGGCGCAGTCACCGAAGAATGGGCTGCCAATGCCGCCGGGGCGATCAACTGGGGCTTCCCCGTTATTGCCGATACCGCCATTCCGGAAATTCTGCCGACCGGCATTACCACCTACGAACATATTGTCTCGAACGTTCCCCACGATAAAATTGTCGCACGGGCAATTGAAGTACGCGGGCTGAAAGTAAACGTCACCGAAGTCCCCATCCCGGTCGCTTACGGGCCTGCCTTTGAAGGCGAGCGCGTCCGCGGCGACGATATTTACCTTGAAGCCGGTGGCGGACGTACCCCGATGGTGGAATGGGTCACCTCCAAACGCATGCATGAAGTGGAGGACGGTAAGATCGAAGTGATCGGACCCGAGATCACCGATATTCCCGCAAAATCGCTCTTGCCGATGGCAATTAAAGTGGAAATTGCCGGACGGCATTTTGAAACAGATTACGAACCGATATTGGAAAGGCAGATCCACCACCTGATTAATTACGCCCAGGGCGTTATGCACATCGGGCAGCGGGATATTGCCTGGCTGCGCGTGAGCAAACAAGCGGTCGCTAAAGGCTTTATGCTGAAACATATCGGCGTGATCCTGCATGCCAAATTGCACCAGGATTTCGGCCGGATCTTCGATAAGCTGCAGGTCAAGATTTATACTGATGAAACTAAGGTAAAGCAGATCGTGGAACAGGCCAGGGAAGCCTACGCCGTCCGCGATGCCCGCATCGAGGGGATGACGGACGAAAGCACGGAAACCTATTATTCCTGCCTGCTCTGCCAGTCCTTTGCCCCCAGCCATGTTTGCATTATCAGCCCGGAGCGCACCGGCCTCTGCGGCTCTTATAACTGGATGGATTGCAAAGCCTCATATGAGATCAACCCCACCGGCCCGAACCAGCCGGTGCCCAAAGGCGAAACTGTCGACGCTAAACTGGGACAGTGGAAAGGCGTTAATGAATTCCTGTTCAAGGCTTCCCGCGGAAAGTTCGATCACTATAATTCTTACAGCCTCATCAATGACCCGATGACCACCTGCGGCTGCTGCGAATGTATTGCCGCCGTGCTGCCGATGTGCAATGGCATCATGACCGTTAACCGGGAATACACGCAGATGACGCCAAGCGGCATGAAATTCACCACCCTGGCCGGTACGATCGGCGGCGGTATCAGCACGCCGGGTTTTGTGGGACACGGAAAGTATAATATCTGCCAGCGGAAATTCCTCAGCGCCGACGGCGGCTTGCTGCGCATGGTCTGGATGCCGAAGATGCTCAAAGAAGAAATCGGCGACAGGCTCAAGGCCAGAGCAATTGAACTGGGTGTGCCGGATCTGATCGACATGATCGCCGATGAAACCATCGGCACCACCGAAGATGCAATTCTGCCGTTCCTCACGGAAAAAGGCCACCCCGCCCTCAAAATGGATCCAATCATCGGGTAATAATCAAACTTCAATAGTCAATAATCAAGAAAATATTGAATATAATAATTCTCTCTCAATCTCTCCTTAGGAAGGAGAGAGGATTGTACTCTCCCTCCTTTTTAAGGAGGGACTAAGGGAGAATTTCTAAAAGTAGTCTTCCCAAGAGAAAGGGGTATCCACGTAGAGATTAAATACTACTCTCCCTTTCAAATAATGTATAATAAATCAAATTTAAAATAAATCTAAACTTGAATCTTGATACTTGAAACTTGTTTATTACAACGCAAGGAGTTATCAATGGCACTCACCGGAATACAGATTTTTAAACTGCTGCCCAAGACCAACTGCGGCAAGTGCGGCATTCCCACCTGCCTGGCTTTCGCGATGAATCTTGCCGCCGGTAAGGCTGAACTCGCCGCCTGCCCGTTTGTCTCGGAAGAATCTAAGGCGCAGCTGGCCGAAGCATCCGCTCCCCCCATCCGCCGGGTCACCATCGGTTCCGGCGTAAATGCCTTCAAGATCGGGGGCGAAACGGTCATGTTCCGCCATGAAAAACGGTTTGAAAATCCCACCGGTATTGCCGTGCTCGTAACTGACTCGATGCCTCATCAAGAAGTCGCCGCCAGAATTGATCGCTTCAATAAAAACGTCTACGTCAGGGTTGGGCTGAAGCTCCATGCCGATGCGCTCGCCATTAAAAGCGTATCCGGCAATCCGGCCAAATTTGGCGCATTAGTTGAAACAGTTATAAAAGCCACCGACAGCGGTTTGATCCTGATGAGTGAAAATCCGGAAGTTTTGACAGCCGGATTAAAAATCTGCGCTGCCCGTAAGCCTTTAATTTACGCTGCCACCAAAGCCAACGCCGAAGCAGTGGCTAAGCTGGCCAAAGATAATTCCTGTCCGGTTGCAGTTAAAGGCGCCAACCTTGAAGAAGTCGCGGAACTGACCGGCATACTGAATAAAGCCGGTATCCAGGATATCGTCATCGATTCCGGTGCCAGGACGGTCAAACAAGCATTCCAGGATGAAATCATCATCCGCGGCTTGGCGCTGCAAAAGAAATTTAAACCGCTGGGTTATCCCACCATCGCCTTCCCTTGTGAAATGACCGATAACCCGTTGAAAGAGGCATTAATTGCCTCGATGTTTGTCGCCAAATACGCGGGTATAATTGTCCTTTCTGATTTGAAAGGTGAGGTTTTATTCCCGCTCCTTGTGGAGAGGTTGAATATTTTCACCGACCCGCAGCGGCCGCTGGCCACCACGCCCGGCATTTACGAAATTAATAACCCCAACGAAAATTCGCCGGTGCTGATCACTACCAATTTCTCGCTGACTTATTTTATTGTTTCGGGTGAAATCGAGACCAGCAAAGTGCCCAGTTACCTGTTGATCATGGATACCGAAGGCCTTTCCGTTTTAACCGCGTGGGCAGCCGGGAAATTCGGCGCCGATCTGATGGCCGCTTTCGTTAATAAATCCGGCATCGGCAATAAAGTAAAAAACCACAAGCTGATCATCCCCGGCTACTCGGCTTCCGAAAGCGGCGGGTTGGAAGAAGACCTGAAGGGCTGGGAGATTCTCGTCGGACCGCGCGAGGGCTCGCACATTCCGGCGTATTTGCGCACATTAAAGTTATAGGATAGATGATGAAGCTGATCGGGGAAAACCTGAATATCATCTCTAAAACCTACGGACCGGCGTTGAAAGAACGTAATGCCGCGCCGCTGCAGGAGTTGGCGATTGCCCAGACCAAAGCCGGCATGGACTTCATCGATATCAATATCGGGCCGGCGCGTAAAGACGGCGATAAATTCATGGAGTGGGTGGTCAAGACCGTGCAGGAAGTAACCGATCTTCCCCTCTCGCTGGATACAACAAATCCCCTCGCCATGGAAGCCGGATTAAAAGCGCATCGAGGAAAAGCGCTGCTGAATTCCATTTCACTGGAACGTATGGCCGAAGAACTGCCATTGGCCGTGAAATACGATTGCGATTTCGTGGGTCTGTTATGGGGCAGAGACGGCTTGCCGCGCGACGTCAATGAACGGGGGGCGATTGCCGCCGAGTTGCTTTACAATGCTAACGAAAAAGGTATCGGCGCCGAACGCATCTGGTTCGACCCGATCGCCACACCGGCAGTGAATATCCAATCCAATCACGTCAAACCATGCCTGGAATTTTTGAGCATGTTACAGGACCTTGCCCCGGGCGCCAAGTCGATCGTCGGTCTGTCCAATGTCTCCAACGGCGCGCCCAACCACCTGCGGCCGTATCTGAACCGCACTTATTTGATGATGCTGATGAAATACAACATTTATTCGGCGATTCTGGACGCCTTCGATACAGAGTTATTGGAGATTGCCCGCGGAAACAGGCCGGAACTGGTAAATCTGGTGCAGAAAGCCATGATGGGAGAACAGATCGACACCAATTCCATCAGTCCCGAAGAAGTAAAATACGTAAAAACCGTCAAGGTGCTCCTGGGCGAAGTGCTCTATTCGCACTCCTGGCTGGAATACTAATAAAAAAGGTAAATATTCATCACTCTCCCCTAAAGAGGTTGTCTAAAAATGACCATTTGTAATTATTTATATGGCTTCCTCCCGCACTTCCTTTTGGAAATTGATAGAAGTGTGCGACCTGCGGCGCTCAGGTCGTACATTTGCTTCGAACGGCAACGCAAAGTATCTCCGGTTGCGACCTACGAGGAATGACAAATCGTGAATATTCTATTCCAGCTTTGCTGGAATAGAATATTTGTTTTTGTCATTGTCGGGTCAAGCCCGACAATCCAGGAAATTTCGGACAACCTCAGATACCTCTCCGTAGCAAAGCCAATTCCAAATATTCCCTGCAGAAGAGATTGAAAGAGAATTCATAAAATCAGGGCTACCCAAGTATCCAAGCCCTGTTGTACAATAGAATATCAAGCAGAAATCTATTTAAAATAAGACGTAAATATGCCTGAACAACAATCGAAAAATGACCGCACAGTCTATAATCTAAGCGACGCGCTGACCATCGCGGAAAAGGAATTTGCCGCCGCTGATATTGCCCGGCAGTGTCAACGCAGCGGCGCACTTTGCTCCCCGCAAATCATTACTCTGAACTACCTCAACGAGATTTACCGGATCAACATCCCTTCCGCCGAAGTCGCTTTTGTAGACAGTAAACAACCGGTTCCCTTGCGCGAAAAAATACTGATCCTGCACTATTTCACCCAGGCCAAAGGAACACCGCTGACCGGTAAACAGATTCCCTTCCGGGATTTACCTGGCGGACTGGTTTATTACCCGACGTTTATTAAAAGGACCATCGAGCCTATCTCCGAATATTTTGGCAAAGACCAGGGGGTACTGATTGGTGTGGGCAAAATGCTCGGCGCCAGACCGGGAGAAACAGGGGACGCCTCTTTGGTCATCGATGCCTTCGCCCGCGTGCCCATCAATATTATCCTGTGGCAGGGTGATGACGAACTCAAGGCCGAGGTAAATATCCTTTTTGACGCCAATATCCTCGACTACCTGACATCGGAAGATGTTACCATCGTTTGTGAAACCATAACCTGGCGGTTAATTAATTACGCAAAGAAAGTGTGAGAAATAACATGGATGTAACCGGGATCATTTTAGCAGACGGCAAGAACCCAAACCTGGGTGGCAATAAAGGGACTGAACTGATCGGGGGTGTGCCCGTCATTGAAAGAGTTGTTAAGGCATTGACGCCGATCACCAGCAGGATTTTACTGGTCACCGGCGGCGACACCATCACTTTTTCAACCGTCAAAGGGGTGGAAGTAATCAATGATAACCACAGCATCAAAAGACCGCTGACCGGCATCTATACGGGGCTGTGCTGTTCACGCTCGAAAGCCAATATCGTGGTTACCTGCGACATGCCGTTTCTGAATCCGGCGCTGCTGGAACACATGGTGAAAATTCTACCCAGTTTCGAAGCAATTGTTCCCAGGTGGCCGAATATGCAGAAAGAACCGTTGCATGCCGTCTACTCGCTGGCTTGCCTGCCAACAATGAAAAAACATATCGAGACCAACCGCTACAGCATTATTCATGTCCTCAAGGAAATGCACGTACTGCATCTGAATAAAAGAGGATTTGCCGAGTTTGACCCGGATTTCTATTCCTTCCTGAATATCAACGATCAGGCCGACATCGACCTGGCCAACAAGATCGCCGCTGAACGCAAGTGGTAGAAAAGTAACTCGTCGTCGGAAATATAGTAAATTGAGGGAAAACTACTTGTTTCCTCGCCCCCTGAGATCCGCAGGTCGAAATACTTCCTCCGACTTTCTGATGTAGAAGAAAGTCGGAGGTCCCTTTCGGCCGCAGTTGAAAGGGATTTACCTATTAAAGCAAAATGTACCGGAGAAGGCGAGGGATGAGGGAGAAAGTCTCCTCCTTCCACCGTTGCGAGCGAAGCGTGGCAATCTGCGGCCACAACGGTCTTTGGTAACTGTGAGATTACTTCGGGGTTGTTACATACCCTCGCAGTGGACTCAGTCAGATTATTTATTCCTCTTCTATTATAAAAACTTCTTCGATCGTGGAATTCAGCGCTTTCGCCACTTTATAAGCCAAAACCAGTGAAGGGTTGTATTTGCCTTTTTCAAGATAAAGCATGGTCTGCCTGGTCACGCCGACTTTATCTGCCAGGTCATCCTGGGTCAGATTGTAACGCGCTCTCAGTTCTTTGATTCTGGTATTTATTATTGTCATATTTACATTCTCATGATAATACAATCAGGCTTTCCAATAATAGTAGACAGGCAGGGAAGCCCCGAAAACGACCTACCCGCTGAACAAAATGACAATTATAGCCTGCAGGTTAAATTGTCAGACCCAAATAGATCTGTGAACAAAGCGATGATTATCAATAAAACTTGGTATATCATTTTTCAACTCCCTTTATGCCTTGCGGAAATAATAGAAGTAATATGAAGCAATTAACACTACAAATCCGCCGGCAATCGTAATTATTACCCATATT
>Ga0182017_10001775_pt1 | contig 16542 bp, 13 predicted proteins | sample 712E3DmetaG_FD_120492 | JGI IMG/M metagenome (GOLD analysis project Ga0182017, IMG submission 120492) | Permafrost microbial communities from Stordalen Mire, Sweden - 712E3D metaG | ecosystem: Environmental > Terrestrial > Soil > Wetlands > Permafrost | place: Sweden: Stordalen | collected... | reverse complement strand
CGGATGTCTTTTCGAATGTGAAAACGATTATCTCTGGAAGTAAAGAAATGGCTCAAACGGTCCTTGCTGACATCAGAGGCAATCCCTGAAAATGATCCGTTGCGGGCTTTTTCAATCGCGATACCATCGATATCAGTGCCGAATATTTGCACGTTGAGCGCTTTTTTCGTTTCAGTCAAGCATTCCGCCAGTATAATCGCAACGGAGTATGCTTCTTCGCCGGTAGAACATCCGGGCACCCAGATTCTTATCTGGCCGTTGTCCGGTTTGCTTTCTACAAGATCCAGCAATACGGCCTTCAACTTCACAAATGAGTCGGGATCTCTGAAGAACGTCGTCACCCCGATGAGAAGTTCTCTGAACAGGCTTTCGATTTCAGCGGGGTTCTCCTGAAGCATCCGGATATAGCTGGAAAGATTATCCAATTGAGAAATGGCTATTCTTCTCTCTACGCGACGGTGAATCGTATTCTGCTTGTACTGCGAAAAATCGTGGCCGGTGCGATTCCTGAGCAGTATGAAGAGCTTCTGATAAGTGTCGGGAATTTTACCGGCGGTATTTGCCTTCTCATCCTCCCATAGCTTCATTGTATGGGAAGCATACTTGATCAACTGATCGGGCATTTCCTCGGGGGTAAGAATGTAATCGGCCAATTCGGTTTTGATGGCGCTGGTCGGCATTCCATCGAATTTTGCCGATTGTGGATCCTGGACCATCACCAGACCCATTTCACTCTTGACCGACCTTAACCCCGCAGTACCATCGGAAGCCATGCCGGAGAGTATAATACAGATAGCTTTTTCCCCAAAATCTTCGGCGAGGGATTTGAAGAAGAAATCAATCGGGAGCCGGAATCCATGTGCCTCAACAGGCTCTATGAGCTGGATCACCCCGTGAAGTATTGCCAGGTCCCGATTTGCCGGCGCAACGTACACATGATTGGGTTCAATTGTCATCCCGTCTTCAGCCTGGAACAATTTCATTTTGGTGGATCTTTGAATCAGCTCAGGCATGATGCTGACATGATTTGGATCCAGGTGCGACACGACGACAAACGCCATACCGGTAGTCTCGGGCATGTGTTCAAAAAATAGCTCGAGAGCGTCCAGGCCCCCTGCAGATGCCCCAATGCCGACCACATAAAATGAATTACGCACGGCCGGAATTGCAGCGGGAGCCGCCTTTCTCCTGGCCGGAGGTCGTTTTGGAGCGGCTTTCTGTTTCATAGAATTTCCTCGGTTCCGTGTGATGCCAAACTAATCACTTAATCCAATACAAGCAATCGGAAGATCAACCAGACGGTGGAATAAAAGAAAAAGCCCCTTTGCTCAAGGGGCCTTCTCTCAATGCATGCGGGATCCGCTCTTTACTGACCTGGTTTTCCCGTGAGGGGAGAATCAGTCTTCGTGTAGCCGGCCGGGACACTGAATTCACCGGCGGGCGTCGACCTCTTCTCGACTTTCGTGACGACCATCGTCATCTTTCCCATCATGTCCATGTCCGTCTCCATCGGGAACCCGTCGATCTTCTGATATGCCTCGCTCAACCCCGACATATTCGTCAATGCGGCCGTCCGCTTCCCGAATTCCATCAGGTCTCTCCGGAGGTTGTCAAAGCCGGTCACGTCCTTTGTCACCCACAGCGTCATCATTTCCTTGTCGCCACGTTTCATGAGGTACCTCGTACAGGCAAATCCTGCTATCGTCTTCTTCTCGCCCGTCGCAGAAACCTCAACCGGCCCCTCGGCGCCACCTCCCATCATTCCGCCCATCGCTTCCATTTGCTTCCTCTGATCGGGAGGCAAGTTCTTGATCTTTTCCCTGAACTGGGCCATCTTATCCCCCGCCTTCTTTGCGTACGCCTCCATCTCGGCAAACGTCATCTCAGAGTAGGTCTTCTTTGCAGGATCGATGTTGTAGATCTTCTCCTGATCCATCCTGAGAATCATGACCCCCCCGGGGTTCACGATCTTGAACATCTTCGGCATCGCGAAGGTCTGGGAGAGGTTCTCCTTGTCCTTGAGTGGTCCGCCGGAGGTTGTGGACTCCCAGTAGAGGCCCTGGCTGAACGCCGATCCGGCAAGGAGGAGCGCCAGGCAGAGTCCGGTGAATTGTGTGCGGCTATAGATTTTCATGCGTAACCTTTCTCAATTGTGGATGTGTTTTGTCAGGACTGCTTCGAACCCGGAAGAGGAAGCGGGCCCTCCCGGACAATTTCGATTCCCGGAGCGTTCTGTATCCATTCCGCCTGAGGCAGAACAGACCGTTGGGTCCACCCGGTGGCGACCTGGAGCGATTCCGCGCTCGGGATCATTTCGATTGTCTCCCAGGGACAATATTTCACGCAGAGCTTGCAGCCGATACATATGTCGAGATCAATCTCTACAAGCTTTTTGTGCTGGTCATAGTCCGGGCCCGGGACGGTGAGTATGCAATCGACCGGGCAGAACTCGATACAGACCTCACAGCCCGTACAACCTGCCTGGTTGACGACAGCCAGTTCCTTCGGACGTTTTTTTAGTTTTGCCGGGACCGAAGGGGCAACCGGGCGCACGACTTGATCCGCCATGAAACACTGCTCCCTATATGGAAGAACGGGGTTTCCTGAGCATCAATTAACCACAATGCCCCTTCTTTTGCAAATCCCGAGCACGATTGAGTACGCCCCGTAGGCGAAAAACGGGGCCGCAATAACGTCTACGGTGTAATGGACGTGCTGGAGCACAACGCAGAGTCCGACAAGCACGGTGGCGCAGGCATAGGCGACCCGCATCCCTCTGCCGGGGATCGCCAGAAAAAGAAGGAATGTGGTTGATGTGTGGCCCGAGAAGAACAGATCTCGCGTGAGGGTTTTTCCCCCGCCGAAGAATTCGACAAACGGATCCCTCAGCTCGATGATTCCGGGAGGAGGCTCGAGTGGAGTCAGGTACATCGCCGCCATGCGGAAGAGGGCCATCACCGCGTACGCCTGAAAGACCAGAAGGAGGCGCCGCGGGTTCTGCACGAGCACCACAAGTCCGGCAATGATCCCCGCGTAGATGATCAGAAACGTCACCCAGGTGAGGTTCACAGCGGGGAAGAGGGCAAGCACGGGATCCGGCAGGGTGACGCCGCGCCTCCCCTCGACCGCATCAAGGAAATGCGTCAGGGCAAAGAGAACCGGGACGAGGAGGGCTCCCGTCACGGCAAGCTCCATTCTCCACGCGGGGTCGCGCCATGCATTTCTGATGTTCACCAACATGCGGACAGAAAGGATAAGTGGGCAGAAGCCAAATGGAGAATCGGGTACGCACCGTGGTGAAACTACGGACTCGGGGGCTGAAAATCAACAGGCCCCGCGGCACAAGAGACCGGGGGGCCTGATCTGTGAGATCGCACTCCTCCGGCTACCAGATGCTGGCGCGAAGGGTTTCGGAGCGGACCATCGGGTCGCCGGATTTCAGGCCGAAGGCCTGCTGGAACTCCGGCATGTCCGACAGCGGGCAGTTGACGCGCAGCGGGCTGACGGCATGCGGATCCAGGATGACAAGGCGGCGGAGCTCCTGGTCCCGGTAGTTCGCCCTCCATATCTGCGCCCATGCCAGGAAAAAGCGCTGCTCGGCCGTGAAGCCGTCGATCTGCGGCGGAACGGGTTTTCCCTCTTCGGATTTCTTGAGGGCCGCAAATGCGATTGTCAGGCCGCCGAGGTCGGCGATGTTCTCCCCCAGCGTCAGTTTCCCGTTCTCATGGATCGTGTCGACCACGACACATTCGCTGTACTGCTGCTCGAGCAGATGCGCCCGCGAGTCAAAGGCAATCCTGTCGACAGGTTTCCACCAATCCTTCAGATTCCCTTCGGAGTCGAATTTGTTCCCCTCATCGTCAAAACCGTGCGTCATTTCGTGCCCGATCACCGCCCCCATCCCTCCGTAGTTGACCGCGTTGTCGGCTTCCGGATCGAAGAAGGGGGGTTGGAGGATGCCGGCAGGAAAGACAATTTCGTTGAGCTGGGGATTGTAGTACGCGTTGACCGTCGGGGGGGTCATCCCCCATTTCGTGCGGTCGACCGGCTGTCCGATCTCGTCAAGCTCGCGCTTGAACTCGAACTCGCTGGCACGCAGCATGTTTGCTATGAAGGGGCCCTTGTCGATCGTCAGCGCGGAATAATCGCGCCACTTCTCCGGGTAACCGATCTTGACCTTGAATGAGGCCAGCTTGTTGAGCGCCTTCGCTTTGGTATCGTCGCTCATCCACATGCGGGTCTTGAGCCTCTCCTTGAACGCGGCGCGCAGGTTCTCGACCATTTCGAGCGCCCTCGCCTTGGCCGCCGGCGGGAAGTACCTTTTCACGTACTGCATGCCGAGCGCCTCTCCCAGGTCCCTGTCGGTTACCCTGAGTGCCCGCTTCCAGCGGGGCTGGATCTGCTTCGCACCGGTCATCACTTCGCCGCGGAAACGGAAATTCTCCGTCACGAAAGCGGAGCTCAGCCAGGGTGCCGCAGCGCTTACGACGTGCCACCGGAGATATGTCTTCCAGTCGGCCACCGGCACGTCATTCATCATGGCGCTCACTTCCTTAAAGAAGCCGGGCTGTTCCACGTTGATCGGGCCCGGGCTCGATTTGCCTATTGCGGAGAAATAGGACTTCCACCCGAAACCGGGGGCGATGTCGCTCAGGTCTGATACAGTCATCCTGTGGTAGGTTGCATTGGGGTCGCGCTGCTCGACACGGGTCATGGAGGCATTCGCCAGCCGCGTTTCGATCGCCATCACAGTCTTTGCGTTTGCCGCGGCGGTTGCCGCATCGTCACCGACCAGCTCGAGAAGTTTCTGGATGTGGCCGAGATATTGCGACCGGATTTCCCGGGAATGGTCATCCTCTTTTGTGTAGTAGTCCCTGTCCGGGAGACCGAGTCCCCCCTGACGGATCTGTGCGATGACTTCCCTGGAGTTCTTCGCGTCCTGGTTCACGTAGAAACCAAACAGAGGATTTGCCAGGCAGACATGGAGATGTGCGACCGCCGCCGGGATGTCCGACGGCGATGCGATCGTCGCGATCCGGCTCAATTCGTCGGCGAGAGGCTTTGTCCCCTCTCTCTCCGCAGCATCGGAATCCATTGCGCTGGCGTAAAAATCGCCGATCCTTTGCGCGTTAGCGGTCCGGGAAGCACCGGTGTTTGCCGCCGCTTCATCGAGGATCAAGTGAAGGTCACGCATGTTCTTCTCGAGCAACTCGTTGAAGCTTCCCCAGCGAGAATATTCCGCGGGGACGGGATTGGCCGCAATCCACCCGCCGTCTGCAAACTTGTAGAAGTCACTCGCGGGATTCACTGCTCTGTCGATGTTCTTTGGGTCTAAACCGTGAAATGTAGCGGGGCTTGCGGGGGGTTGCTGGGCCAGAAGCGGGGCTACGGCCAGTGTGGCCGCCAGCATAATGGCGCCCATGCGCCTGCGATGAAAACACATCATGATCCCTCCAAACGATATGGCTGATTATGGAATGGTGTGAACGGTCTGGTTGTGATACTCGGAATGACCGCCAGCAGGCGTACTCCGTTATACGGGCGGGGAGGGAAAAAGATGCGGCAAAAATATGCTTATTCGAAGAATCCTTTCAGAAATTCCCACGGATTCTTCCTGTCCCTGTGGCGGTGCCTCCACTCCATGTATGCATCTCGAGTGATCAGGCCGACAGGCCCGTCGTAGATCCCGCCATGGAGCCACGAGTCGTAGACCCGGACGGCAATGACATTGTCCTCTCCGAATTTCAGGAGTCCCGCCGGAATCGTGTACGCCCGGAGTTCAGCGTATTCGTTCGATGTCTTGATCTTTCCGGAGTGGGAATTCATCGATCCCGTACGGCCGATCCTCTCGCCGTTCAGATATGTCTCATCGATGTCGTCGATTTTGCCGAGCAGAAGTATGAGCGTCTTTCCTTCGGGGGTGGAGGACGGGCGGAACCGGAACCGGTACCATGCGAAGCCGTCGTAGTCCTTCATCCCCTGAGTTTCCCAGTACAGCGGTACAACCGCTTCATTCCACGACGCATCGTCAAATCCTGGTTCCTTCCATTCAAAATCGTCGCCCGTTTTGATCTTCCATGTTCCGGCCAGCGACTGCCCGGGGCGCAGCGGATCTGACTGCTTGTATATCCCGATTTTCCCCCCTGTGATGCCTCCCTTACCTCCGGCATCATAGACGCGAACTGCTATGACATTGCTTTTGCCGAACCGGAGACACCACGCAGGCAGGAAGTACTCCCTCGACCAGCCGTATTCGCTGACATAGTGGGGTGGAAATTGCCCGCCGAATCCGATGAAATGCCCGTTGACATACACCTCATCTGCATCGTCAATAGTCCCCATGTGCAGGCTGAGGACTTTCTCCTGCCAGTCTTCCCGCGCGACGAACTGTTTTCTGTACCAGGCATAACCGTCGTAACCGGGATACCCTTCGTCCTCCCACGGCGACGGCGCGAATATGTTGTCCCACTTTCCGTCGTTGAACGAGGGGTCGGCCCATCGTTGGTCGTCACCAATCTGGAATTTCCAATTTCCGCGAAGATCTTCGATCATCTGCTGTTCCTGTGCACTGACAACAGCAGGGAGGGAAGTCAGTATCGCCAGAGCACAGGAACTCCACAGCAGATTTCGTACGGTTGTCATTTTCGTTCCTTCACGGGGTATCTGTGCCGCTAATATCGTCATCAGATATGTTTCGTGCGTTCCAGACGTGTCAAGAATTGTCAAATCTTGTCGCAGCGATCAGCCGCGCCTGAAATCAGCGGGACTGCTAGAATCCACGCGGGTGGTCACCGTTATTTCCGAGGAGCGCCTTCTGGGCCCGCACACCGATGGCGTTGATCAAATCCTCATCCATTGCGTACTCCCGCTCGCTCTCACCGGCGAAGATCGAAGGAGAATCGTACACCAGGCTGGCGAGATAGGCCTTGTACCGGATGGCCGGCGTCTTCCCCCCCGTCGCGAGCGTCCCAAGCGACCCTCTCAGATCTTCAAGCTGCATCGATGGGAATGCCCATTTCATCTTCACGCTCTGGGCAATGGCGGATTCAACAACACCTTCGTTTGCGCTGGTCAGGCATGCCCTGTAATTGGCCTCGATCGATCGGACTCTGGTCTCCGTGTAGCGAACCGATGGGGCAGACGGCCCTCCCGCGGGATTCCCCGCAGATTGGCCGGGTACCGGAATGGCGACTGCTGTCATCAGGACGGCTGCGAATAACATCGTGTTGGAATTCATGGTGCCCTCCAGTGGATCGATGTGGGACTGATTGAGTATGTGGACACACATGGTTACGCCCGCCGGAGGGGGAAGATGTGGGGATTACGTCAGAAATTGTCACGATTTGTCACGGATGGAGCGGAAGGGAAAATGCCATCAGATCATGAGTTTGTAACCTGTCCCGTGTATCGTCACGATGTACCTCGGGTTGGACGGGTTCTCTTCGATTTTCTGACGGAGCTTCAATATGAAATTATCAACGGTCCGCGTGCTGACTGATTCGTCGTAACCCCAGACATTGGTCAGGAGCTGGTCCCTGCTGACGGTGCGGTTGCGGTGCTCCCAGAGGAATTTCAGGACTTCGAATTCCTTCGGCGTCATCGCCACCGTGACCCCATCCTTTGAGGCATTGTATGAATCGAGCTCCGCCTCAAAGCTTCCCAGCTTCACCCGGGAACCTGCCGCCGTTCCCCTGTCGCTCCGCCGGAGCACTGCTTTGACACGCGCCAGGAGTTCGCGCAGGCTGAAGGGTTTTGTCATATAATCATCGGCACCCAGCTCCAGGCCGAGGACCCTGTCGATCTCCTCCCCTTTCGCTGTCAGCATGATAACGGGGGTCAGGACCCCTTTCTCGCGGGCTTTCTTCAGCACATCGAATCCGGACAGCCCGGGGAGCATCACATCGAGGATGACGCAATCGAACGCATTGTCAATCCAGGCCTGGAGTCCGGCCGTGCCGTCCCCTTCGGTCCGCACCCTGTATCCTTCGAACTCGAGGTTGTCCCTGAGCCCGGTCTGCATTTTCGGATCGTCTTCAATGATGAGTATTGTGCTCATATCGGAATGCCATTGTGAATGTACTCCCTCTCCCGGGTGTGCTCTTCAGGTCAACCCTCCCGCCGTGGGCCTCCATGATATGCCGCGCGATGGCAAGCCCGAGTCCGCTCCCCTTTGCGGCGGGGGTTTGCGGGGAGGGAACCCTGAAAAATGTCTCGAAGATCCGTTCCCGGTATTCGGGGGGTATTCCCGGACCGTGGTCCTCAATGTCCACATAGATCTCGTCCATGCGGCGCCCTGTCGCCACGCGGAGATATTTCTCAGCCCCGCTGTATTTCACGGCGTTGTCAAGTATGTTGATGAGTGCTTCCTGCACCGCCTCCGTATCCGCGCGGACAGCCGGGATCGCAGGATCGAGGTCCAGGACAAGGGAGAACCCCTCGCTCCCCATTTGCGGGGAGAATGAATCAAGCACGCTCCGGACGACCACATTCAGGTCGAGCGGGGAGAGGTTGTACGGCCTTCGCCCGGCCTCCATGCGGGAGAAATTCAGGAGGTTGTTGACGAGACGCGTGAGGCGTTCCGTCTCTTTTACAATGGTGCCGTAGTATTCCTGTTTCTTCTCCTCCCCTGCGAGGCGCCCCATTTCCAGAGTCTCCGCATACATCCGGATGAGAGCCAGCGGGGTCCGGAGATCGTGGGAGACATTCGATACAAAGTCGGATTTCATGCGCACAAATTCCATCTCCCTCCGCACGCTCCGGTACACGACCCAGACCCCGGAGAGAAGCACGGCATCAAGAACAACAAGTATGACAAGGTCGCGCGAAACCCGCGACCGCGCAACCTGCTGGATCGTCTCCCCCTTGAGCCTGATCCCGACCTCGAGATCGGGAAAGAGCCAGAGCTGCCGCCGCTGTTCGGGATCAGCGCCGGGTCCCTCCTCGCTTGCAAACACGCGATCCCCGTTCGACGTCCTGAACACGGAGATGACAAATTCCCCGCCGGCAGCTTCGCGCATCCGCTCGCCGAGGACCTCCCGCACAAACCTCTCCTGGTGTAGTCTGATCCCCGCCAGGGCGGGAACGCCCCGGAGATCGCGCATGACGAAGAGGAGGACGACCCCGCCCCCCTGGCCCGAAAGATCCGGGAGCGTGCGCGGCTCGATCTTCCGGTAGTTATGTGTGCTGAGCATGAGCAAACGGCCGATAAGCGGCTTCTCGCCCGCGAGCAGAACGGCCAGGCGTTCCCGTCCGGTACTATCGTCCCCGTTTCTCCCGACCATAAATGAGATGTCCGCCCCGGTCGAATCGGCGATGAACACCGCATCGATCGCCGGATTCCTCCCGAGGAACTCGCCCGCGAACCCGGGGGGGAATGGTCCGCCTCCCCCGGACGGTTTCCATCCGTTTTCAACGGCGTTCGTCCAGGTGTTGGCAACATCCCAGGCAAACTGGTTTATGGAGAACAATGCGATGTCAAGCTGCCGGCGATAAATATCCGCGACAAACGATTCGCTCCCGCTGAGCCCGCTGATCTCGTACACAGTGAAGACCAGCACGGGGAGCAGGACGAGCAGGAGGAGAATGAGCGCGACGCCGCGGATCGTCCGGGGCTTCTTCACGTGGTCCGGTCGGAAGTTGAGCAGCAAGACAGGTCATGGCAAACTATCCACTTCGGCCGAGAAAGTCAATCCGGCGGCATCCATGCTCGCACGATGCGGTTTTTTTCTGTATATTGAAAGACTTATTTCTTGAAGGACGAATCAGTGGGTATGCGAGAAGAAATAGAGCGCCGGCGGACATTCGCGATCATCTCACATCCCGACGCGGGGAAGACAACGCTCACGGAAAAATTCCTTCTCTACGGAGGCGCCGTGCAGCTGGCCGGCTCCGTCACCGCCAGGAAAAACCAGCGTCAATCCACGTCCGACTGGATGGAGCTCGAACGGAAGCGGGGCATCTCGATCAGCTCCACGGTCCTGCAGTTTGACTACAACGGTTACAAGATCAACCTCCTCGACACACCCGGTCACCAGGACTTTTCCGAGGACACCTATCGCGTGCTGACCGCGGTTGATGCCGTCGTGATGGTGATCGACGCCGCCAAAGGGATCGAGACACAGACGAGGAAGCTCTTCGAGGTGTGCCGGCGGCGGGGGATCCCGATATTCACGTTCATGAACAAGCTCGACAGGCCAACGCGCGACCCTCTCGAACTTCTCGATGAGCTGGAACACGTCCTCGGGATCGGCGCCTTCCCCATGAACTGGCCTCTCGGAACGGGATTCAGTTTCCGCGGACTGTTCGACCGGCGGGCGCGGCAGGTGCATCTTTTCGAACTCGGCGCCGGCGGCGCCTACAGGGCTCCCGTGGAGATCTCGACACTGGCCGACCCGCTCGTGCGGGAACGCCTGGATGACGAGGCCCACCGCAGGGTGTCGGAAGAAATCGAGATGCTCGATCTTGCGGGGAACGCCTTCCACGCCACCGACGTCCTTAGCGGGAAGACCACCCCGGTGTTCTTCGGGAGCGCCAGGAATAACTTCGGCGTTCAGCTCCTGCTTGACGGATTCCTCGCGCTCGCCGAACCGCCGCAGCCCCGGATGAGCAGGGGGACGGTCGTCCCCGTGAACAGCCCTGCATTCTCGGGATTTATTTTCAAGATTCAGGCCAACATGGACCCCCGTCACCGTGACAGGGTCGCATTTCTGCGGGTCTGCTCGGGGAAGTTCTCACGGGACATGACGGCCATTCATGCACAGACGGGAAAGTCCATACGGCTCCCCAACGCCGCAAAACTGTTCGGGCGGGACCGGGAGACCGTCGACGAGGCATATCCGGGCGACATCGTCGGGTTCGTCGGTCAGTCGCTCCTCGGGATCGGCGACACTCTCACCGAAGACCCGTCGATCATGTATGATGAGATACCCCGGTTCCCGCCGGAATGCTTCGCCATGCTCAACAACCCCAACCCCTCGAAGTTCAAGCGTTTCCGCGAGGGACTCGATCAGCTTCTCCAGGAAGGGGTCGTCCAGGGATTTCAGCCGCGGAACGCCTCACAGCAGGTGCCGATACTCGCTGCCGTCGGCCCGCTGCAATTTGAAGTATTCCAGTCCCGCCTCGAAAGCGAATACGGCGCCGAGGCGCGTCTTGATCCGACAGAATGGAAATTCGCCCGCTGGATCCAGCCGTCCGCGGACAGTGCACTCATTTCTCCCGGCATGCTGCCAACGGGGGCGATACTCGCAGACGATTCAAGGGGGCAGACCGTCATACTCTTCCCCGGTGACTGGGCTCTCAACTATTTTAGGGAGAAACATCCCACAGTGACACTGGGAGAGCTCCCCTTTGACAACCTCCTCCCGGAGAGCCGGCGATAAATGAACGGGACCCTGTCCCGGCAGTGCCGGAAAAGGGCCCCATCAACCGCCGCCGGGCGTCAAGCAGCCGATTTGACGAACCCCGCAATCCCGATCCCGCCGATAACCCACCCGACAAGTGAATCGGCGATCCATCCGGTCGTGTAATCGACCGGATACATCATCCAGTTCCAGTTGGCCACGTGCACCGCGAGGCAGATGAAGAGCCCGAGAGTGCCGCAGAACATGACACGGGCGAAGAAGCCTGATTTCGCCGCGGTGCTTCTCGACAGGAGCCATGCGGCCAGCATCGCCGTGAGTATGCTGTCCACCAGTCCTATCCCCATCTCGGCCAGCATCATATCGGAAGCCCCCGCCGGGTTGTACACGACCATCCCGACCGGGCCTTGGTTGTATTTTTTCTTCCAGACATCGGTTGCGGCCTGGTCCCCGGATTTCTGCCTGGCGGGGAACATGTACACCGATTTCTTGTCCATCCCGCTCTTCATCGCTGTAATCACCGAATCTTCATTCGCCATCGCTGCGACTGTTGAAGTGTGAAGAGGAAGCGCAATCCACGCGACCGCACTCCAGATGAACATTAAAAGACCTCCGACAGCACCGCCGAGAAGTATCCTGTTCATGAAATCCTCCTGATTAGAGTGTAAGTGCCCTGTCCAGTATCCTCTGGTTCAGCAGTCCGTTCGCTCCGTTGATTTCGGGTTCCGGCCCGCCGAGAATCCAATCGGTGAACATCGTGCTCTCTTCGACATAAAGGTTCCCCACAGGGATATCTTCGGCCGTCGCGCCTGCGGTCCTGTCTCCCTTCCCCCGGGTCAGCGTCAGCCGTCCGAGCTGGTCTCCCGAAGTAAAATCCGGCACCGTAATGATCCCCTCCGTGCCGATCACCTCGAGCATCACGCGCCGGAAAGGCGCGGTATAGGAGCAAAACACGGACGCCATGACCCCGTCGGGGAATTGCATGGCAATGAGGGCGGATTCCTCTGTGGACGCCGCCGTCGGCGCGGGCCAGAGTGTCCCCGTAACCGCGCAGGGCTCAGCGGCAAGCACGTACCGGAGCGTGTCGATGCAGTGCACACCGACGTCGTACACCGGCCCTCCCCCCGCGACCGCGCGATCAATCAGCCACGTCCTGTGGCTTGTCCTCGCATCATAGATAAATTCCGCCTTCGCGGCCTTCACGCTCCCGATGCGTCCCGCCACAATGAGCTCCCTCACCCTGCGCACCAGAGGTGAGAGCCGCACCATATGACCGACCATCAGTTTCACGCCGCTCTTCGTACACGCGGCAATCATGAGCTCCGCTTCGCGTACGTTCAGCGCCATCGGCTTTTCGACGATCACATGCTTCCCCGCCTTTGCCGCGGCAAGAGTCTCCGGGCAGTGCGCGGAATTCGCGGAGACGATGAACACCGCATCGATGTCAGGATGCTGAACGAGCTCGTCGACGGAGCCGAAAGCCAGAGGAATAGAACATTCGTCTGCTTTCTTCCTTGCCGCCTCTGCAGAACGCTTTTGCAGCCCGACGACCGCGGAGTTCATTGTGCGCCGTATGGCCGGGGCGATCGCCCTCTCGGCAAAACGTCCGAACCCGATGATGCCGTACCTGACCGTCCGCTGCGCCATGTGTGTTCCATTGATTGTTTGTGCGGGTGCAAGATACATCCGGGGGACATTCTTTGCAATATTTTAATTTCTCCCCCCAGCGGCGAGGTTGAACCTCCGGGCATGAAATGTTATCTTCGGATATGATAACCCGCGCTCTCATTACCGCCTCCCTGACATTCGCGTTCTCTCTCCCGGTCCTCGCACAGACTGCGTCCCGGGGGCTCGAGGAAACGGGATCGTGCGCTTTCAAGGCGTTGGGGGGGACCCGTAAAGTGCAGGAGCGGGCGGATTTCTCCGATCCCGGCATCCATGTTACATATTACAGGCTCCGGCTGAACCTCTCTCCCGCCTCCACCCTGCTCACGGGGGATGTCTCGGCAAGAGCTGTGTGCGTTGCAGAGAGCCTCTCAACGGTACAATTCGACCTTTCGGGTTCGATGAGAGTCGATTCGGTCCTGGGGAGCGGGGGGAGTCTCCGGTTCTCCCAGTTCCTGCAGGGATTCCAGGTACAGCTCGAAAGGACGTACCACAAAGGGGAGACACTGACGCTCGATACATACTACGGGGGAGTCCCGGGTGCCACCGGGTTCGGAAGCTTCGAGTTCAGTTCCCAGAACGGCGTCCCCTGGATCTGGACTCTCAGCGAACCGTACGGGGCGCGCAATTGGTGGCCCTGCAAGGATGACAACAACGACAAAGCGGATTCCGTGGACATGTTTGTCACGGTCCCGGCCGGACTCAAGGTGGGATCAAACGGCACCCTGGCGGGCACTCAGGCGAACGGGGACGGGACGACGACGTTCCACTGGTCGGAACGGTACCCGATCGCAGCCTACCTTGTCTCGCTTGCGGCCACGAACTACGTGGAGATCGACGACTGGTTCACTTACACTCCCTCGGATTCCATGCCGATAATCAACTATGTGCTTCCGCAGACGCTCAGCGACGGAGTGGGTGCGCTCGGCGAGACGAAGAGCATGCTTCGGATCTTCTCCGAGGCGTACGGGCTCTACCCGTTCATCAATGAGAAGTACGGACACTCTCAGTTCGGATGGGGGGGCGCGATGGAACACCAGACGATGACATCGACGACCAATTTTGCCGAAAGTACAATATCACACGAGCTCGCACACCAGTGGTTCGGGGACATGATCACGTGCGCGAACTGGCCGAACCTCTGGCTCAACGAAGGGTTTGCGGTGTTCAGCGAGTCAGTTTTTCTGGAAAGATTCTACGGCGCCGACGCTTACAAAGCGCACATAGGGGACGCCATGAGCGCCGCAATGAATGCAACGGGGACACTCTACGTTCAGGATACGTCGACGGTCGCAGGCCTCTTCGATTTCAACAGGGTGTACGCCAAGGGGGCCTGGACTCTGCACATGCTGCGTCACGTGCTCGGCGATTCAGTATTCTTTCGCTCAATGCGGGCCTACGCCGCAGACCCCCGGTTCAGATTCAGGAGCGCAACGACCGAAGGGTTCAGGAGCGTCTGTGAGTCCGTTTCGGGGAAGGATCTCGGGTACTTCTTCGACGAATGGGTGTACGGGGAGGGGTATCCCCGGTACGGGTACCAATGGACATCCGGGCCTTCCGCGGGGGGATACAGGGTGACACTGACACTTTCGGAAACCGGCAGCTCGGCGGCAACGCCGTTTTTCAGGATGCCGATCGATATCAGGCTTGTCGCTGGGACGCGCGATACGACGTTCACGGTGTTTCATACGGCCACAGGAGAGACATTCACTTTCCAGGTCCCCTTCCCACCTTCCGATGTGCAGATAGACCCCGACAAATGGATACTCCGGGATGTGGTCTCCCCGGATGCCATCCTTCCCGAAGCGTATGCGCTCGCGCAGAACTACCCGAACCCCTTCAACCCGGGGACATGGTTGTCGTTCTCACTCCCCCACCGGTCGGATGTCACACTGACGGTATACGACCCTTTGGGACGGGAAATCACGGTGCTCATCCGGGGACAGCTCGAAGCGGGAACACATGCGGTGCGATGGGAAGGGACGGACGCGGGAGGGACGCGCGTCGCTTCGGGAACGTACTTCTACCGTCTCACGGCGGGAACGTACACCGAGACGCGCAAGATGATGCTGTTAAGATAAGGGCCATTTGCCCTATCGACGACAAGGACAACGGGGTCGGAAACTACCCTCGCCTGAAATCGGAGGGACTGCTAGCCCCGTCTGAAATCGGCGGGATCAACGATGGAGCCGGAGGCGCCATCAACGATCACGGAGCCTGCGGCGCCATAGGCGCCGCTTTTGGGCGTGACGGTCAGCGGGCGGCTCTGGCGGCGAGTGCGCGGTCGACAATCATCAGTGAAGCGCCGATTCAGGGAATCCCGGCGGTCGCAAGCTCCTCGACGAACGCCGCAAATTGATCGAGGACGGCTCCCCGTACGTCAGGGGAGTCGTCGTCGAGTAGCCGCAGGAGGTACGGGAGTTGTCCGGGGTCCGGCATCGCAGCGATTCATCGTCAACGGAATAAACACTGCTACTTCACAGAAACCAGCTCGACCTGGAATATGAGCGTCGCGTTCGGAGGTATCACTCCCCCTCCGAAACCTGCAGGGCCGTAGGCGAGGTCCCCCGGGACGTACAATTCCCATTTCGATCCTTCCTTCATCAACTGAAGAGCCTCCGTCCAACCCTTGATTACGCCCGAGCAAGGGAACGTTGCCGCTTCCCCCCGTTTGTACGAGCTGTCAAACTCCGTTCCGTCAAGGAGCTTTCCGCTGTACTGGGTGGTAACGGTGGAACTCAGCTTCGGCATCTTCCCTTTTCCCGCGACAAGAACCTTGTACTGCAGCCCGCTCGGCAGAGTGACGACCCCGGGCTGCTTCTTGTTCATCTCGAGGAACGCCTCTCCTTCTTTCTTGTTCTTCTCTCCAGCCACCTTCGATCCCTCCTCGAGTTTTGTCCTCTGTTCCGCCTGATACGCCATAATCGTTTCCTGCACCTGTGCGTCGGTCATCAACCGGGCGGCACTGTCGAGACCCGCGTCAAGGACGCCGCGGATGAACGCGTCCGGATTGATGGCGATCGAATCGCGGCCAAGATTGTGTCCGACATTGAGGCCGATACTGTAGCTGAGTTTGTCTTTCTGGGTTTCCAGTTTCACTTTCTTGTCACCCGCCGTCTGACATCCGAGAAGAGCAAACGCGACGGCGGCAATCCAGAAACGATGCATGAGCGGGGTCCTTTCTGTGAAAGAGTATGAATCTTGTAATATAGCGACTCCACGGCTCAGAAGCAACGAATACCAGTTCGAATAGAAACTTAGCTGAGGCACCTGCCGCGGTCCGTCAGATCCCGTCGAAGACGTCGTTCAGAAGCTCCCGGGCTCTGTCGGAAAATTCACGGGGGACATACAGATCCGCTCCCGCCGGCAAACCGCCTGCTGCCCCCGCGCCGAAAAAGCCAATATCCATCGACTGGATGATCGACGGGATCTGTTCAACGTCCAGAGTCTGCCGCGCTCTCTCAGCATACATCCGGTCCGGGAAATTTTTCACGAGCACAAGGTCCACAGTCCCTCCTTT
>Ga0182017_10001773_pt1 | contig 16561 bp, 14 predicted proteins | sample 712E3DmetaG_FD_120492 | JGI IMG/M metagenome (GOLD analysis project Ga0182017, IMG submission 120492) | Permafrost microbial communities from Stordalen Mire, Sweden - 712E3D metaG | ecosystem: Environmental > Terrestrial > Soil > Wetlands > Permafrost | place: Sweden: Stordalen | collected... | reverse complement strand
TGTCGTTCGCGTGCGTGACCTTGGCGCCGCGATCCATCGCGATCTTGGTCGCCGCTCCGATCTGGCCCTGCAATCCGCCGACGATGAGTAGCCGCATGTTCGTGTTCCTTGCCTAACCGGTCAGCTCTGACCGGCCTTGATGATTTCCGTCATGGTGACGCCGAGGCGGTCTTCCACCAGCACGACTTCGCCGCGCGCGACCAGACGGTCGTTGACATAGATGTCGATGGCTTCGCCGACCTTGCGGTCGAGCTCGACGATGGTGCCCTTGCCGAGCTTCAGAAGCTGGCTGACCTCCATCGCGGATTTGCCGAGCACGGCCGAGACCGTGACCGGTACGTCGAACACCGCTTCCAGATCCTGGGCGGAGCGCTTGACGTCCACGTCGGCGGCGGCTTCGCCGGTCAACAGAGCGGGCGCGCTTTCGTCCTTGGCGTCGTGGGAGAGATCGGGCAGATCTACGTCGTCGTTTCCCGCCATTGTCTAACCTTTCGTCGTCGTCTGGGTGGATTGCGCAAAGCGCCGCGCGATCAGCTCGCCGATCGCCTCTTCGAGCGCGGTGAAGCTGCGCTCCGCGCCGCCGCCGCGCCACTCGATGCGGCAGTCGGCACCGGTAATGCCAGGGTCCGGCTTGGCGACGATGCGGCCCTCGAAACCTTCTTCGTGGGCAATATCCGCCAGGTTTTCCGAAAGCGCCTCGCTGACGGCCGGCGAAGCGCGCAGCACGATGCGTGGCTCGCCGACGGCCTGATGGATAGCTTCGCGCAGCGCCGCCTCGACGTCGCCGGAAGGGAAGGTTGCGATCGCGACCGGAGCAAGCTTGCGGGCGGCGGCAAGCGCGATTTGCGCCGCCTCCTCGCGCAAGGTTTCGATTTCGGCATGGGAGCCGGCGAGCGCCGCGCGCACCGCGTCGGCGGAATCGGCAACCGCGGCGGCGACCGCTTCGGCGGCACGCACCTGACCCGCCTTGAGGCCTTCGCAGCGCGCCTTGGCGCACATCTGGTCGATTTCTTCCTGGGTGAAGACCTTGCGCTGGCGCTTCCGCGCCGCGTTCGACACCAGATCGCCCTCGGGGCGGAACTCGGTATCGAAGGTGAACTTGCAGGCGGATTTCGTGTTCATCAGTACACCAACTCGTCTTCGCCCTGCTTGTTGGCGATCATGATCTCGCCCTTGTTGGCGAGGTCTTTGGCGACGTTGACCATGCGCATCTGCGCCTCGTCGACGTCCTTGAGCCGCACCGGGCCCATGGCCTCCATGTCTTCGCGCAGGATCTTCCCGGCGCGCTCGCTCATGTTGGAGAAGAAGACGTCGCGCAGGGAATCGGTGGCCCCTTTGAGCGCCAGCGCCAGCTTGTCCTTCTCGACGTGGCGCAGCAGCGTCTGGATGGAACCCGGATCGAGTTTGCCCAGATCCTCGAAAGTGAACATCAAGGCCTTGATGCGTTCGGCCGAGTCGCGGTTGCGTTCTTCCAGCGCGGTGACGAAGCGGCTTTCGGTTTGGCGATCGAAATTGTTGAAGATTTCCGCCATGTGCTCGTGGGCGTCGCGCTTTGCAGTGCGCGCCAGGTTGGACATGAATTCGACACGCAGGGTGCGTTCGACCTTGTCGAGGATGTCCTTCTGCACGCTTTCCATCCGCAGCATACGCTGTACGACTTCGAGCGCGAATTCCTCGGGCAAGGAGGTCAGCACGCGCGCGGCATGTTCGGGCTTGATCTTGGAAAGCACGACCGAGACCGTCTGCGGATATTCGTTCTTGAGGTAGTTCGCCAGCACGGTTTCGTTGACGTTGGCGAGCTTGTCCCACATCGTGCGTCCGGCCGGACCGCGGATTTCCTCCATGATCTGGCTGACTTTTTCCTGCGGCATGATACGGGAGATGATCCGCTCGGTGGATTCGTAGGAGCCCATCAGCGAGCCGGTGCCCGACATCTGCGAGACGAACTCGACCAGCAGCTTTTCCACCAAGCTCGAACTCACCGTTCCCAGATTGGACATGATTTGCGAGATTTCCTTGATCTCGTCTTCATCAAGCATCTGCCAGAGCTTGGCCGAATGCTCCTCGCCCAATGACAGCATGAGGATGGCGGTGCGCTCCGCGCCGGACAGCGAGCGGATATCTTCTTTGACGGAGGCTTTAAGCGCGCGGGACATCGTTCGTTATACCGGTTGGTGGAGCCAAGTACGCAGGATCGCTAGTGCTTCTTCCGGATGAGACTGCACGACTTCGCCGACTTTCTTGACCGAGGATTCGCGCACCTGTCCTTCGATGCGGCTGATGTCGATCATGCTCTCGCGCGGCGGCGGAAGCTGCGCCGGCGCTTGTCCGGGCAGCGCGCGCGTCTCGGCGCCTTGGGCGGAGGGCGCCGCCAACTGGCCCGCGGCAGGCGTGCCGGAGGCGATCTGTCCGGTTGCCGCCGCGAAGCTAACGGGCGCGAACATGCGCGCGATCAACGGACGCATGACGAACAGGCCGATGAGCAGCGCGGTGATCGACAGGATGGCCGCTTCGATGATCTTGAACCAGGCGGCTCCGTCGAGACCCAGCAAAGGCGTCGGCGCGGGCGTCCCGGCAATCGACTCCATGCGGGCAAACGGCATGTTGACCACCTGCACCTGGTCGCCGCGCCCGGAATCGTAGCCGATGGCGGATTTCACCAGGGTGTCGATCTGTTTCAACTCCTGCGCGTTGCGCGGCTTGTAGCCGCCGTCGGTGACGGTCCCGTCGATCGCAACGGCGACCGACAACCGCTTCAGCATGTTGCCTTCCTTGCCTTCGGTCGCGCTGGTGGTCACCGTCTTTGAGATCTCGTAGTTTGTCGTTTCCTCCGTGCGGCCCGAGCTCGATTTGACGTTGTCGGCGCCGCCGGTCGCGTTTTGCTGACCGGGCAGGGCGCTCGCGACGGACACGGCGCCGCTGCCGGCGGGGTTGGCGTCGCTGGCGTTTTGCTCGACGGTCTGAGTGGAGCGCACGACCTTGCTGTCGGGATTGTAGTCCTCGGAGGTCGAGGTCGTGTGCGTGTAGTTCATTTCGGCGGTGACCTGGGCGCGGACATGGCCTTGGCCCACGATGCTCGCCACCATGGATTCGACGCGCCGGCGCATGCGGTCTTCGAAGTCCGTGGTGTTTTGTTCCGCTCTTCCGGAGGTGGCGTCGTCGCCGGTCAATTCCTGGCCGCCCGCCAGCAGGTTGCCTTTGTCATCGATGATGGCGACGCGGTCCGGCGTCAGCGCGGCGACGGAGGCGGCGACCAGATGCTGAATGGCGCCCACCTGTTCGCGACCGAGCACGCCGCGCGTCTTGAGCACGACTGAGCCGCTGGGCACCTGCGAGTCGCGCGAAAATATCTGGCGTTCGGGGATGACAAGGTGCACGCGCACGCTCTCGACACCCTCGATGGTCTGAATGGAGCGTGACAATTCGCCTTCCAACGCGCGCAGTCGGTTGATGTTCTGCACGAAGGCGGTGGTGCCGAAAGCATCGGACTTGTCGAAGATCTCGTAGCCGACGCCGGCCGCGGGCAGATTGTCTTGCGCCAGCGCCATGCGCAGCTTGGTGACCTGGTCGGCGGGAACCATGATTGTGCCGCCGTCGCCCTTGGCATCGTACGGCACATTCATCGCGTCGAGCTTGGCGCTGACGGCCGCGGCGTCGCGCGACTCCAGCCCGGAGAACAAGATGCTCTTGGGCGGTTCCGAGATGACGCCCGCAACGTAGAGGAAGAAAGCGGTAAGCGCGGCGGCTATACCCGCCATGACTCCGAACCGCGCGGCTCCGATCGCTTTGATGAAATCCGGCAATGCCTGCCCCCCGCGAACTGGCGAGAGAGCGGGAAGAGGTCCCGGCAGTCCGCCTTGCTAGGCAAACATTGCCGCGTCCATGGTAAAGTTCACCTTAATGGCGCGGGAAATCGGCTGTCGGAATTCTGAAGTCGGAATTAACAAATTCTTTTTCTATTTTCGGTTTCCGACTTCAGTTCCTGTACTGCTGAACGCGCGTTGCACGCAGCCCCGGCAAACCGAAGCGGTCGATCGCGCGCTGCCAGGCGAGGAATTCCTCGACCGTCAGCGTGTAACGGCGGCACGCTTCGTCCAGGCTGAGAAGTCCGCCGCGCACCGCAGCGACCACTTCGGCCTTGCGGCGTATCACCCAGCGCTTGGTGTTGGGAGGCGGCAGATCGGCCATCGTCAGCGGGCTGCCATCCGGCCCGATGACGTAGCTTACGCGACCTCTACGGTCTTCGCCCATGTTCATTGTACTCCTGACTCCACTACCCTCGAGCAAAGTAACCGTGACGCCTTAAAAAAATGGTGTATGTGCAAGGTAAACGACCTCGTAAGACGACTCGTAGATTTGGACCTATTCTCTGATCTCCGGCGCCATTACTGGATAAAGGCGCCGGAAACCTCTGTTAACGAGACATTTGCAGCAACTCATCAAGCATCTGCGACGCCGTAGTCACGATGCGCGAGCACGCCGAATAGGCGCGCTGCGTCGTGATCAGGTTGGTGAACTCGGTGGCTAAATCGACAGTGGAGCCTTCCAGCTGTTTCGACTGGATGGTGCCGGCGCCGCCATTGTTGGCGACGTTGACGATCGGCGCGCCGGAATCCGTCGTCGTGGTGTAGGCGTTGCCGGAAATCTCCGCCAATCCGTCGGGATTGGTGAAGGTGGCGAGCGGAATCTTGAAGACCGCTTGACTGAGACCGTTGGTAAAGTTCGCCGACACCGTACCGTCGCTCGCGATCGACAGACCGCTGACGCTGCCGTAAACGGCGCCGTCCACGTCGGCGCCGGTCAGCGTCGATTCCGTGTCGAATTGCGTGATGCCGTCGGCGGCGGCGACTGTGCCCATGTCGACGGTCAAGTTCTGGGGGGTGAGGCCCGAGGTGGCTGACCACGGGATCGTGATGGCGGTCGATCCCGAAACGGGCAAACCCGACCCGCCGGTCGGCACGACATTGGCGAGCGAGCCGTCGGAGTTGAAACTTGCCGTGCCGCTGGCGATAGGGTTTCCGCCGGTGATGTTGCTGTTGTCGCCCCCGTAGGAGATTTCGTACGCCCAGGTGTTGGCACCGGTCTTGACGAAGGAAAGCTCCAGGGGCTGCATGCCGCCAAGACTGTCGTCGACGTTGACCGTGCGCTGGAAGTCGGGCGTCACCGCTCCGGAGGCCATGTTGTTCGTCGCGACATCATAGGCCGAAACCGTCGCCGCGCCGGCCTGCAGATTGGCTCTCAGCGAAATATTCGACGACGCTACCGCCTTGCCCGTCAGGTTGGTGACGTTGACCAACGTCATGTTCTTGGGGTTGGTCGGCGGGTTGCCGTTGGTGTCGAGCGCCCAGCCCAGCAGGAAAAGTCCGTTTGCGTTCCTGAGATTGCCGCTTGCGTCGGCCGTGAAGCTGCCGGCTCTGGTGTATTCCTGGGTTCCCGAATCCGACGGCGTCGCGGTGACGATGAAGAATCCGTTGCCGGAAATGGCCAGATCGGTGGACGAGGACGTCGCCGTCAGCAATCCTTGCTGGGTGACGTTTTGTCCCGGCTTGGCGGTAACCCCCGCCGACGAAGGATCGCTGGTGCCGGCCGCCGAAGCGAGCAGGGTTGCGAAGTTGGCAGTGGCCGTCTTGTAACCGACGGTGTTGACGTTCGCGATATTCGATGATGCAACGCTCAGGGCTGTGCTGTTGGCGGACAGGCCTGCCACGCCGGTCATCATGGCGCCGTAGAGACTCATTTGTTTCTTTCCTTCTCGGCGTTCCGGAGTTCGCCCGGTTGCCGTCCTTCAGAGAGTGCAGCCGGTTCTCGGCCGCGATTGCGATCAGTTGGTGACGAGAATTGCGCTCGAAAGCGGTATCTCCATGGTTCCGATGACGAGTTGCGGGCTGCTGCCCGACATATCGATTCCGCTGACGGTGCCTTTGCTCGCGACGGGCGTGGTCACCGTCGAGCCGTCCTGGGCGGCCGAGGCGACGCTGAGCGTGTAGGTGCCGTCGGCAAGCTGGTTGCCGTTATTGTCCGTGCCGTCCCAGGCGAAATTGTGCGTGCCCGCCGCGGTTTCGCCGGCCGCCGTGTAGACGGCTTTGCCGCTCGAATCCCTCACCGTCAGCGTGGTCGTGGCGGCCGCGCCGTCGAGACCGTAGGTCCAGTTCGCCGCGCCGTTCGTGAGCGCCCCCTGGCCGTTGGTGAGCACGACGCTCTTGCCGAGATAGCTCATGGCGTAGCTGTTGTTTTGACCCTGGCCGAGCGAGATCAAGGTATCGAGCTTGGCGTTGGCGTCGATCTGCTGCTCGACTTGGCTATACATGACCAGCTGCTGGGTGAACTGGTTGGAATCCATCGGCGACATCGGATCCTGGTTCTTCAGTTGCGTCGTGAGCAGCGTCAGGAAGGTCTGGAAATTCCCGGAAAGCGTCTTCTGAGCGGTCGACGCCGTGCTGACCGAAGCGCTGGTCGCGGACGTGACGGTGGTCATGGCAATACTTCCTTTCGCGCTCTACACGCGGATGTCGAGCCGCACGCTGTCTGGCGCGAGGCTGGCGATGGCACTAGAATTCGAGATCGCGTCCGTACCCACGACGGCTTTCACGGACAGTACACGGCTGCGCCCCTTGACCACGCTGCCGTCACTCTGCCGGTCCTTGCCTCTTAGCGAGAAATTGAGGCCATTGTTCGACAGGCTGACGCCCGCGTCGGCGAGCGAACGGGTGAGGCCCGCGGCGTCGCGTTGCAGCAATTCGAGGGTCTGCGGCTTGTCGACCACCAGGCTTGCCCGCGCCTTGCCGGAATCGTCGAGCGAGAGATGAACCTGGACGCGGCCAAGCTCGGGCGGATCCAGGCGAATGTCGAAATGTTTGATGCCGTCCGCGGATTTCGCAGCGATGGTCAGGCCGAGCGTGTCCATTATCGGGGTCGATGTGGAATCTTGATGCTGCGGCGCAACCTGGAAGTTGACGTTGACGGAAGCGGTATTCGCCGTTTGGATTTGTGCCGGAACGGCGGTTGCCGTTACGGAAGGTGGGGAAGCACTGGCCGATTGTCCGGAGACGGACGATTGCGCATTTTGCACCGGCGTGGCGTCGGGCGTATTTGCCGCTCGGCCCGGCCCCTCGTTTCCCTTTGTATCGGCCTTGGACGCATCGACGACGGGTGCGTCGCTTGTGGCGCCGCCACTGTTAGCGGTGCCGGCTTGGTTCGGGCCGGCCGTTTGGTCGGAAGTCGCGGCGGCGTCCTTGCCGGATTGCGTCTGGACAGGCGTGGACGTCGGTTTGGCGTCGGAGGCAACCGGCGCAGCACCGGCCGCCACCACGGTTGCAGCGGTCGTCGCGTTGTCTTGCGGCGTGTCGGCCTGTGCCCGGACGATCTCTGGCTGGATCGTGGCGGCCTGCGTCTGTTGGGTGAGAGCGGCAACGAGATCGGCGTCCGGCGCAATCTTTGGGTTGGAGTCGGCGTCCGGCGCCTTCTTTTGATCGCCTTTCACTGCCGGCCTTGCGCCCGGCGCCTTCTGCGGCACATCCTGTATCGTCGCTTGGGCATCTGAAGTGATCGACGTCGCGGCGGTCAGGACCGCGGCGAGGCCGCCAGCTTGCGGCACGGCAGCCGCGGATTTCGGATCGTTCTTCGCCGCTTCGTCGGGCACCGTGGCGGTCTCGGCGATTGCGGCCGGCTGATCGGCAGCGTTGGCCGGTGTGGCGAACTGAGCCAATTGCAGCAGCAAGACGCCGAACGGCGTATTCTGCGGCACTTTCGCGCCGGCCGCCTCGTGCATCTGAACGCTCGATGCCGTTGCCTTGGTCATGACAGTGACTGCCGCGATGTCCGCCACAATGCCGATCCGCAGTTGTTCCGCCTTTGGCCTAAGCAAGGCCCGGACCAGAACCTCTGGGAACGCAAAACGCTTTCTGCATATGGAAGTGCGGGGGGCGGCATGGCGCCTGGGCGCAGGGCACGATCTGCCGCCCGCGGCAAACTCTGCCGCGTCGGATGGCATTTTCGGCCGCTTTTCCGCGCCTGCGGCGGCCTTGCGTCATGGCATAAGGCTTGCGATCCGGTTCGGGGGAGACAAAGTTTTTCGGGACGCACGCCTTGAGTCTCAACGGGATCATGTCGAGTGCGCTGTCGGCGCTGCAGACCAATTCGGCGGTGCTGCGCGTCGTCGCGAACAACGTCTCCAACGTCAATACGCCGGGCTATGCGCGCCGGGTGGTCAATCTGGAAGCGCTTTCGACGGGCGGCCAGCTCGGCGGCGTGGACATGGCCGACGTCCAGCGCGTCGTCGACCAGTATCTCAACCGGGAAAACCTCTCCGCCGGCGCGTCCGCCGCGAACTACGACACGCAGAATTCCGTTTTCGACCAGATCAACGCCCTGCTCGGCGCGCCGGGCAACGGTACCGCGCTGACCTCCAAACTGAGCAAAATGTTTGCGGCGCTGGGCCAGGCGGCGTTGTCGCCGACGTCGGCGTCGAACCAAATTGCCGCGCTGAACGCGTTCGAAAACCTGGCGTCGTCGATCTCGTCCTTGTCGAATTCCCTTTCCAACCTGCAGCAACAAACCGACAGCCAAGTGGCGGCCTCGGTCGATGCCGCCAACACGCTCACTAAGCAGATCTACGATTTCAATGTGCAGATCAGGATGCAGTCCGCGGCGGGCAACACCGACACGGCGCTGCTGGATCAGCGCGACACCGCGCTGCAAAGCCTTTCGCAACTGATGGACGTGCGCACCGCCCAGCAGTCCGACGGAAGCATAAGCGTGATGACGCAAGATGGCGTCAGCCTGGTCGGCGGCACATACGCGCGGCTCTCCTATACGGCGGGCGGCGCCTGCCAGCCGATCACTATTCAAGACGTCAACCCGCTGAACGGCCAGACGATCGGTACGGCCCAGGCCCTCGATCAGCACCTGTCGGGCGGCAAGATCGCCGGCCTCATCGCCATGCGCGACGGCACGCTGGCCGATCTGCAGAACGAACTCGGCGCGTTCGCCCAGGGCGTCGCGCTGTCCTTCAACGCCCAGCATAACGCCAACAGTGCCTATCCGCCGCCGACCACGCTCGACGGGCGCGACACCGGCCTCTTATCGGGCGATGCGCTCGCCTTCACCGGCAAGACGACGGTCGCGGTGACGGATTCCAGCGGCAATCTTGTCAAGCGCATCGACGTGGATTTCGACACGAACAGCTATTCGACGAACGGCGGCGCGAGCTGGACGGCTTTTCTCAGCAACGACATCGGCGGAATGGCCGACGCCCTGAACTCCGCGCTCGGCGCAAGCGGAACCGCCAGCTTCGTGAACGGTCAGCTCGCCATCGCGGCCAACGGAACGAACGGGATCGTCGTCAAGGACGATGCAGCCACGCCGGCGGACCGTGGCGGCTGCGGCTTTTCGCAATTCTTCGGGTTGAACGATCTTTTCCAGTCGTCGGTGCCTTCGATCCTGACGACCGGCCTATCGGCGAGCGACTCCAGCGGGCTGGCCGCCGGCGGCAAGATCGATCTTTCGCTGAAAGGACCGGCCGGCGACGTCGTCAAGCAGGCGAGTGTGACCATTGCGGCGGGCATGACCGTCGGCGACGTCGTCGGCGCGCTCAACACGGCCATGGGCGGGGTCGCGAGCTTCGTGCTGAACGCCGACGGGTCGATCACCAGCTCGCCGTCCACGGGCTATGTGGGATATCGGCTCCTGGTGGGCAACGACAGCACGCAGCGCGGCTCCACCGGCATGAGCTTCACCGAACTGTTCGGCATCGGCGCGGGCCAGACGGCCCAGCAGGCCTCCGCCTTCTCGGTCGCTTCGGCCATTGTCGCTTCGCCAAGCCGTCTCGCCTTCGGCCAGGCCGACCTTTCGTCGAGCGGGCCCATCGTCGGCAGCGACGATTCCAGCGGCCTGTTGGCGTTGCAGAATCTCGAAAGCACGCAGCAGACGTTTGCCAACGCCGGCGCTCTTGGCCGGCAGGTCGTCACGCTCGGCAACTACGCCGCGGGCTTTTATCAGAACGTCTCGACGCGCGGCGCCGAAATCGCCTCGAACAAGACCGCGCAGGATGATCGCCTGACCGAAGCGCAAGCGCGCCAGTCGTCGGCATCCGGCGTCAGCTTGGACGAGGAATTGTCCAACATGGTGCTTTACCAGCAGGCCTATGCCGCGGGCGCGCGCCTGATGAACGTCGCCGACCAGCTGTTAACGACGCTGCTGCAGATCCAGTAGGGAGTGCGCCATGTCCGTCGATCGCATCGCCACCAACACTCAAGCTCACTATCTGCTCTCGCAGGTCATGAACGCGAACTCGGCGCTCGACACCACGCAGGCGCAAATCGCCAGCGGCAAGGTCTCGACCGACTATGTCGGCATCGGCGACAAAACGGCCGCTCTGGAGGCGGCGCGCGCCGCGGCCGCCCGCGCCGACGCCTACGCCTCCAACACGCAGCTCGCGGTCACCCAGACCGACCTGCAAGATACTCAGCTCACCACCTTGTCGAGCCTGGCCGAGCAACTGAAAGAGGCGATCACTACCGCCACCGGCAACGCCGACGGCAGCGGCCTGATGGCCACGGCGCGGGCTGTTTTCGATCAAGCGGCGTCGATCCTCAATTCGGCAGATTTCAACGGCAACTACATCTATGGCGGCGGGCAGGGCAACGCCAAGCCGTTTACCGCGACCGCGTTGTCCGATCTCGCCGGCGGCAGCGTGTCCAGCTTCTTCCAGAACGGCACTGAGAAGAAATCGGTGCTGGTGGGCGACGGCCAAAGCGTGCAGATCGGCATGCTCGCCTCGGATATCGGCAGCCAATTGATGACGGCGCTGAAGAACCTCGTTAGCGCCGACAGCCCGTCCGGCAGTCTGGACGGAGCGTTGACCAGCGCTCAGGCCACCGACCTCACCGACAATGTTCTGCCCTCGGCGACGCAGGCGTACACCGAACTCAACACCACGACGGCGGTGAACGGCGACGCCTACAACCGCTTGGGCGACGCGGTGACCAATCAGCAATCGCTGTCCACGCTCTACAAGGGCTTCGTCTCGGACATCGAAGATGTCGACATGACCCAGGCGGTCACCAGGCTCAATCAGAACCAGGTCGCGCTTCAGGCCGCTCTGGCGATGACCGCCAAGCTGGGCCAGCTTTCGCTGCTGAACTATCTGCCCGCCACCACCACCAGCTAGGCGCCCTTGCGAGGCCACCGGGCAGCGGCTAAGACCGCGCCCATGAGTGCCCAGTCCCCAGCGCGCATCGTCGTGGCCATGTCGGGCGGAGTCGATTCCTCCGTCACCGCCGCGCTGCTCAAGCGCGAAGGCTTCGAGGTGATCGGCGTGACGCTGCAGCTTTACAGCGGAGCGCCCAAGCGCCAGGGCGCCTGCTGCGCCGGGCAGGATATCTACGATGCGGGGCGCGTCGCCGAGAAGCTCGGCATCGCTCATTACGTGCTCGATTATGAACAGCGCTTCCGCGAGCGCGTCATCGCCGATTTCGTCGAGACTTACGCCAAGGGAGAGACGCCCATTCCCTGCGTGCGCTGCAACGAGCGGGTGAAATTCGCCGATCTCTTGGAAAGCGCGCGGGCACTGGGTGCCGAGGCGCTGGCGACCGGCCATTATGTCCGCCGCGTCGAGGGACCGCACGGCGTGGAACTGCACCGGGCCGCCGACGAGAGTCGCGACCAGAGCTATTTCCTGTTCGCCACCACGCGCCAGCAGCTTGCCACTCTGCGTTTCCCGCTCGGCGGCATGGAAAAGCCGGCGGTGCGCGCCATCGCCGCCGAGCTTGGCCTGGTCAATGCCGCCAAGCCCGATAGCCAGGACATCTGCTTCGTGCAGGACGGGCGCTATGGGGCCTTGGTCGAGAAGCTGAAGCCGGACGCGGCGCGGCCGGGCGACATCGTCGACCAAGCGGGCCATGTGCTGGGCCGCCACAACGGCGTCATTCATTTCACGGTCGGGCAGCGCAAGAGGCTCGGGCTTTCCGGCAACGACGAGCCAATGTTCGTGCTGGCGCTGGACGCGGCGCGCGCCCGCGTCGTCGTCGGACCGCGTTCATCGCTCATTACACGGAACATCGCGCTGCGCGAGGTCAACTGGCTGGCCGATCCGGCCGAGGCCGCCGTCTGCGCGGTCAAGGTTCGCTCCATGCGCGCGCCGGTGCCGGCACGGGTCGTGGCCGGCGAAGGCGGCACGGTCAGCGTCGAACTCGCCGAGGCGGAGGAGGCCATCGCGCCCGGCCAGGCCTGCGTTTTCTACAAGGGTGATCGCGTCCTGGGCGGCGGCTGGATCGCGCCGGCCGCGACCGCCTTGGCGGCGGCGGAGTAGCGCGCTGCGCGGTTCTTGACAGGGCGTAGCAAGCGCTCCTACATCCCCCGCCTCGGCAGCGTAGCTCAGTGGTAGAGCAGGGGAATCATAATCCCTTGGTCGGGGGTTCAAATCCCTCCGCTGCTACCAGCCCCCGCAATGGGAGTTTTCTTGTCCGCTCCGGCACTTGCGATCACCATCGACGACGTGCGCGCCGCCGCCATCGCCATCGAAGGCGCGGTCGAGCGCACGCCCACCCGCCTGTCGCGCACCTTATCCGAAATCGCCGGCTGCGAGATCTGGCTCAAATTCGAGAATTTGCAGTTCACCGCCTCGTTCAAGGATCGTGGCGCGCTGAACAAGCTGTTGTCGCTGACCGCCGCAGAACGGGCGCGCGGCGTCATCGCCATGTCGGCGGGCAATCATGCCCAGGGCGTGGCCTATCACGCGGGACGGCTCGGCATTCCAGCCACCATCGTGATGCCGCTGGGAACGCCGTTCAGCAAGGTCAAGCACACCAAGGGGTTCGGTGCACGGGTGGTGCTCGACGGCGCGACCTTGTCGGATTCCTTCGCGCGCGCGCAAAAAATCGCGGCGGAAGAGAATCTCGTCTTCGTGCATCCTTATGACGATCCCAAAGTGATGGCCGGCCAGGGCACGGTGGCGCTGGAGATGCTGGAGGGCGCGCCCGCGCTCGACGCGCTGGTGGTGCCCATCGGCGGCGGCGGATTGATTTCTGGCATCGCCGTCGCGGCGAAGGCGCTGAAACCCGCCATCGACATCTACGGCGTGCAGACGCGCGCTTATCCTTCGATGTACGACGCCGTGAAGGGCGAGAGCCTTCCCTGCGCGGGCCAGACCATGGCCGAAGGCATCGCGGTCAAGCAGCCCGGCGCGCTCGCCACGCCGATCATCCGCGCGCTGGTGAAGGACATATTGCTGGTCGGCGAAAGCGACATCGAACATGCCATCGCATCGCTGCTGGAAATCGAGAAGACTCTGGTGGAAGGGGCCGCCGCCGCCGCTTATGCCGCGATCACCGCCAACCGCGAGCTGTTCGCCGGCCGCAAGGTCGGCGTGGTGCTCTCCGGCGGCAACGTCGACATGAGGCTCTTATCCAACGTGATCCTGCGCGAGCTGTCGCGCGAAGGCCGCATCCTGTCGCTGGTGATCGAGATTGTGGACCGGCCGGGTGTCTTGGCGCAGATCGCCAATCTCATCGGCGAGGCCGGCGGCAACATCCTGGAAGTGATCCACAACCGAATGGCCACCGACACCTCCGCCAAGCTGGCCGACCTCGGCATGACGGTGGAGGCGCGCGACGCCGAACATGCCGCCGAAATCCGCAAGACGCTGCAAGCGGCGGGGTTCAAGCTGAAGGCGTAGCAAAGCGCTATCGCGAAAACTTGTCGGACAACACGATGGACGACACCGTCCGCGCCACGCCATGCGTATGGCCGATGCGGTCGAGCGCCGCATCTAACCGCGCCGGACTTTCAGCCTCCACCGTAGCAATCAAATCGGACGCGCCCGATACAGCGGACAGCGAACGCACTTCCATCATTTTCTTCAGCTCGGCGGCGACGCGGTCGGCCTGCTTGGGATCGGTGGAGATCATCACCACGGCCTTCAAATGACCGATGGCGTCTTCGGACAGCTTCACCGTATAGCCCTTGATGGTGCCTTCCCGCTCCAGCCGTGCGATGCGTTCCTGCACGGTGGAGCGTGCCAGCCCCAGCTTGCGCGCCAGCGAAGCGGTGGGCTCGCGCGCATTGGCGCGCAGCAAGGCGATCAGTTTGGCATCGGAGGGGCGCATGGGGCGTTCCGTCGTTCTGCCGGAGTTCCCGGCGATTCGCCGGATCATAGCGCATGTTCCGGCGCTTTGCCGCCTGCTTTCCGGCGCGTTTAAGTCTCAAAATCCGGAGGAAATCTACCGGAGTGCGGCCCATGAAGAACGTGATGCTCGTCGGCGGCGGCAAAATCGGCGTCGCCATCGCCCAATTCCTGTCGGAGACCGGGGATTACCACGTTACGGTGGTGGACCGCGACGCAGCCTCGCTTTCGCGCATGCCTAAGGACGTCGAGCTGCGCAAAGTCGCCATCGACAATGCGCGCGCCCTGGCCGACGAGATAAAAGGCCACGACATCGTGCTCTCGGCCACGCCTTATCATCTGACCGCCACCATCGCGGAAGCCGCCAAGCGCGCGGGCGCCCATTACCTCGACCTCACCGAGGACGTGGAATCCACCCGCAGCATCAAGAAGCTGGCCGAGGGCGCCGCTACCGCCTTCATCCCGCAATGCGGGCTGGCGCCGGGCTTTATCTCCATCGCCGCCTACGATCTGGCCAAGAAGTTCGACACGCTGCGCGACGTCAACATGCGCGTGGGCGCGCTGCCGGTGTTTCCCACCAACGCGCTGAAATACAATCTCACCTGGTCCACCGACGGGCTGATCAACGAATACTGCAATCCGTGCGAATCCATCCGCGACGGCGTGCGCGGCGAGGTGCCGGCGCTGGAGGAGACGGAGCATTTCTCCCTCGACGGCACCGAGTACGAAGCCTTCAACACCTCCGGCGGACTGGGCACACTGTGCGACACGCTGGAAGGCAAGGTCGAAAACCTCAACTACAAGACCGTTCGCTATCCCGGCCATCGCGACATCGTCAAAATGCTGGTGCGCGATCTGCGCCTTGGCGTGCGCCGCGACATCCTCAAGGACGTGCTGGAGACCGCGATTCCCATCACCTATCAGGACGTGGTGCTGATCTTCGTCACGGTCTCGGGCTGGCAGGGCGGCCTCTTGACCCAGGAAAGCTACGCCAAGAAGATTTATGCGCAGACCGTCGGCCACAGGCTGATGAGCGCCATCCAGGTGACGACCGCAACGGGCATCTGCGCCATGTGCGATCTGCTGGTCGATGGAAAACTGCCGCAGAAGGGCTTCGTGCGCCAGGAAGAAACCAGCTTGGCGGATTTCCTGTCCAACCGCTTCGGAAAATACTACGCGTAAGAAATAGAACTTGCCCTCCCCTTGAGGGAGGGCCGAAAAAGCCGAAGGATTTTTCGGGGAGGGGTATTGTGGAGGCATTACCCCTCCCCGAATTGCTTCGCAATTCGACCCTCCCTCAAGGGGAGGGTGAAAGAGGATAGGAGGGTTTCGATGCACGCCGATCTTCTCGCCGAATTCGGTATCACGCCGTTCGGCCTCAACGTCGTTCGCTCGCCCATCGACGGGGCCGAGATCGGCCGCGTCGCGTATGACGATGCGGCGGCCATCGAGGCGAAAATCGCGGCGAGCGTCGAAGCCTTCCGCCACTGGCGCGAGGTGCCGGCGCCCAAACGCGGCGAACTGGTGCGCCTGTTCGGCGAGGAATTGCGCGCCCACAAGCAGGCGCTCGGCCGCCTGGTCACCTTCGAGAACGGAAAGATCCTGCAAGAGGGTCTCGGCGAAGTGCAGGAGATGATCGACATCTGCGATTTTGCGGTCGGCCTGTCGCGCCAGCTCTACGGCCTCACCATTGCCAGCGAACGTCTCGGCCATCGCATGATGGAAACCTGGCATCCGGCCGGACCCGTCGCCGTGATCTCGGCCTTCAATTTCCCGGTGGCGGTGTGGGCGTGGAACGCCGCGCTGGCTTTCGTCTGCGGCGACAGCGTGATCTGGAAGCCCAGCAAGAAAGTGCCGCTGACGGCGCTTGCCACGCAGGCGTTGTTCGAGCGCGCCTTGAAGAAGTTCGGCGCGGCGCCAAAGGCTTTGTCGCAGGTCGCGCTCTGCACGCGCGAGGCAGGCGACTTGCTGACGAAAGACCCGCGCATCCCGGTGGTCAGTGCCACGGGGTCGACTGCGATGGGCCGCGTGCTCGGACCGGCGGTGGCGGCGCGGTTTGGTCGCAGCATCCTGGAGCTGGGCGGCAACAACGCGATGGTCGTCTGCCCGTCGGCGAAGCTGGACTTGGCCGAGCGCGCGATCCTGTTTGCGGCGGTCGGTACGGCCGGCCAGCGCTGCACCTCGCTGCGCCGCCTCTTCGTTCATGACACCATCTACGCCAAACTCGTCGGCGCGCTGAGATCGCATTATGCCAAGCTCGCCGTTGGCGATCCGTTTGCGAAGACAACGCTGGTCGGTCCGCTGATCGACAAGGGCGCCTTCGAGGAGATGGAGCGCGCGTTGGCGCAGGCGGCGCGAGAGGGCGGCGTGATCTTCGGCGGCGGGCGCGTGTTGGCAGCGGATTATCCCGATGCCTACTACGTGCGTCCGGCCATCGTCGAG
>Ga0182017_10001768_pt1 | contig 16574 bp, 12 predicted proteins | sample 712E3DmetaG_FD_120492 | JGI IMG/M metagenome (GOLD analysis project Ga0182017, IMG submission 120492) | Permafrost microbial communities from Stordalen Mire, Sweden - 712E3D metaG | ecosystem: Environmental > Terrestrial > Soil > Wetlands > Permafrost | place: Sweden: Stordalen | collected... | reverse complement strand
TCGCCCAGCTTGGTCTCGGCGATGACCGCCACCTCTTCCAGGCGAGGAAGCAGCTCGGACGCTGGGGTGCCGGTCGATCGCGCGTGGTTGAGCGCGAATTCCAGCACGTCCACTAGTTCGCGCCAGGCCCCACGCTGGCGGAAATGTTCGGCATAGGCGTGCAGTGCTTCGGGGTCGCTGGGGTGGGCTTGCAGGATGGCGTGCAGGTACACCGCCGCCTGCTCGCGGTCGCCCAGCCGGTCGCGGTACAGCGACGCCAGCTCGCGCTGCAGCTTGAGGCGGAACTCCGGCTCTGTCGCCTTTTCCAGCTGCCGTTCGCGCAGCTCGGCCAGTTTGCCGAAATCCTGACGTTCCAGGTACAGCGTCGCCAGTTCTTGTGATGCGGTTCCCCCCGCCGGCTCGAGAGCCACAATTTCCTGGTAGATGCGCATCGCCTCGGCGATGTCGTTGAGCGAGGTGCGGGCCAGCTGAGCCCGCTTGAACAGGACTTCGATCTTCTCCTGGTCGCTGTGAGCGGTGGCCACGCGCTCGCGCAGAAACCGGTCCAGATCGGCCAAGCGGTTCGCGTGGGTCAGCACGCGCTCCATGAGCGCCGAGGCTTCGGGATGGCCGGGCATCGCGGTCAAGGCCTTGCGCAGAGCTGCCACGGCGTTGTCCACGTCACCAGCCTCGTGGCGGCGCCGTGCGATCTGGCTGTACAGACCCACGGCCCGCTCCGGGCCATCCTCACCTGTCCACTGGGGATTGGCGAAGACTGCGGCCAGCGTGTCCAAAGCCTTGTCGTCGCGCGGGTAGAGCCGAACCACATCGCTCAGCTTCTGGGCCGCTTGTTGCAAGTCGCCAACCTTCTCGGCCAGCATGCGTCCCAGCCGGAAGGTTAGGTTCGCGCGCCGTTTTGGATCGGTGGTGGCCGCCAGCTCCAGCTCGAATAGGCGGCACGCGGTTGGGTACTCGCCGATGGCGGCGAAGATCTTTCGCGCCTGCTCGACCGTCTTCAGATTGTCGGCCGTGATGCTGCCGCGCAGAGCAGGCGTGGATACCGCCCGCGCGATGCGTTGAATCTCCTGACCAGCGGCTTGCTCAGCTTCAGTCCTGATTTCCTCGATGCGGGCCGCGTCCTGGACGCGCATCACCGCCGCTGCTTCCATCTCCAGCATGGTCAGGTACTCGTCGGTGCGACCCTGCTCGCGGTAGATGTCTTTGAGACGCTTGGCTGCCTTGCGATGGCTCGCGTCGCGACTCACCGCATGAGCCAAGTCCGCCTCGGCTCCCGCTGTGTCGCTCAGATGGTCCAGGCGGACCTCGGCCGCCAGGTAGAAGAGCTCGGCCGCCTTGGCTTGGTCGTCGATAGCCTGGGCACGCGTCTCGTACAACGTGACCAGCTTGTCGAACCGATTCGATTCACGATAGGCCTTACGCAGAGCCACGAATGCATCGCCGTTGGCGGGCTCTTTCTGCAAGACCTGTTCGTACTCGCGCTCGCTGGGCATTTCGGGCCCTCCGGAGGATTAGGCGATGGCGCCGGTCAAGCTACAACCGGGAAGGATGACGCTCTAATAGGGGAGGTGACGCTAGCATCACCAGCGTGGGAAACCAAGAGCCGCGCAGGGTGGCAGCGTAATAGATAAGCTAGTGGGGGCTACCGCGCGACTTCAGGGCCGCCAGGCGGCGCTGTACGTCACGGAAGGTCGGATCTCGCTTGGAGACCCGTTCAAAGTAGTAGAGGGCCTCGGCGCGGTCACCTGTGTTGTAGAAAAGGTTGCCGAGGAGGAAGTAGAGCTGCGTGGCCTCGACTTCGCTGGCACGCGGGCTCTTGAGCGCGTCCTGGTAGCAACGAGTGGCCTCCGCGCGGTTGCCCATGGCCTCGTGGCTTTCGCCGATCATGGTGAGAGCGAATACCTCGCGCCTGGGGTCTCCCAGCAGCGCCGTGAAGTGCTGGATTGCGGCATCGTGGCGCTCCATGGTCTTGTTCATCAGCCCAAGGTCAGCCTCACTGTCGAGATCCTGCGAAGGGAATCCTCCCGTGGCCGCTTGCGGCATAGGGGTCGGCTGCGCCGCTGCCGGCGCGGGCGGCTCTGGCGGCAGTGGCTCCTCGGGTGCCGTGCCCTTCTTGACGGACATCAACTTCTCGCGCCGGTCCGCTACCAGGATGTGGCCCGGATGGCGTTTCTCCAGCTCGTCGAGCAACGCCTGTGCCTCTTCAGTCAGCTCCTCTTCGATGAAGAAGTCGACCTGCTCCAGTTCATCCAACACCGGATCGGAACCGTCATCATCCGTTTCCGCACGGTCGGCCGGTGGGTTTAGGCTCGCAGCGGCACTTTCAGGCTCCGGTCGGGACTTTGGCGTAACCGGCGTGTTTCTCTCGTCGAACTCCCCGGCGCCTTGCTCCTCATCGACTTGGCCACTGCCGAACGCCTCGGCCAGAGCCGCGACCGCGCCGGTCTTGCCCTCCGCCTCGTCTCCTAAAGGCGGCGCCTCGTCGCCATCGAGTTCAAGTTCGCCACTGTCGATCAATTCCGGCTCAGGCGTTGTCGCCCGAGGGGCAGGGGTGCTTGCGCGGGCTGGCGCTGAGGCGGCAACTCCTGGGGTCAGGCGACTGGCTGCGGTCAGAACCTCCTGTGCCCGCCGGGCGTTCGGGTTCATCTCCAACGCTCGTCGGGCGTAGGCGGCTGCCTCGGCTCGGTTCGTTTGGAAGAGCTGATGGGCCAAAATCTCCAGTTCCGCCGCCGCCTCGGTCTTGCGGCCGAGCTGGGTCAGCACCGCAGCCAGGCGCTCGTGCGCTCCGATATGCGAGGGAACTCGCTCGAACACACGCCGCAGATGATCGGCAGCGCGCTCCACCAGTCCGTACCTCACGAACACGTCAGCCTCGGCCAGGATTCGCTTGATCTCGCCTTCGTCGTCGGGCTTCTCCACCAGGCCCGAGGCGATGGCCGCTCGATCCGCGACGCTGGGGACCTCATCGAAAGAAGAAGTCTTGTACTTGTTCTGCAGCGCGACGGGAACCTCCATCTCACTGAAGGTGATGGCTGTGGCTCGCGCAGACGTCACGGGTGTTGGGGTGGTGTCGCCGGACAGGCTGGGCATCCGTCGGTGCAGAGGAACGACAGGGGCAGGAGTCTCGACGGCACCGGGCGTGATCCGCCCCAGCATCGCGTGGATTTCGGGATCGTTCGGATCCAGGGCAAGGGCTCGCTGGATGGTCTGGTTGCGCTCCGCGGAGCGCCCCGTGTTGGCGTAGATACGGCAGAGTTCCTTGAGCACGGGCAAGCTCTTGTGCGGCTGACCCAGCTGCTCGAAACAACGGGCCAGAAGGTCGAGGATACCGACGTCGCCTTGGTCGGCCTCGAAACAGGGCTTGAGCCGGGCCAGGGCGGCCCGGGCGTTGTTGCGATCCAGGTAGCTGGCGGCAAGCTCCTGGCCGAGGGCCAGATCGTCGGGCTGGTAGTATAGGATTCGCTCTGCCACACGCGTGAACTCATCGCTTCGCCCTTGGGCTTTGAGCAGATTGGCCGCCTCGCGGAACTCTGCCACGGCGTCGTTGATCTCTCCCGCTTGCACGGCCAACTCGGCATAGCGTATGCGCGTGGCCGGCTGGTCCGGATTGAGTTCGAGGACCTGCTTCAGCGCGGCCAGCGCCTCAGTAAGCTGGCCGGCCTTCTGGTGGAGCGCGACGGCCTGTTCCAGTTGCTGGATGGCATCCGAGAACAGCCCGAGTTGGCGGTAGACATCCGCCAGTTTGACCCGGGCCTGCACCGACCCAGGAGAAAGCTTGATGATGTTCTTGTAGACGGCTACCGCGCGCTGGAAGAACCCCTGCTCGACGTAGAGGTCCACCGTGGTCTGATAGACCTCAGTGGCCTTGTCGTTCTGCCCGAGGCGAACATGCACCTCCGCCATGCGCAGCCATGTGCGGGTGTCCTTCGCGTCTTCCTTGACGGCGTTTTGAAACTCCGTCAGGGCCTTTTCCAGGCTGCCCCGCTCCAGGTACTTCTGAGCGGCTGCGAGGTGCTTGTCTTTCTTGGTTACCACCTGAAACAGTCCAGCCCTACAGTGTTACCGCATACGGTAAACCTGTAAAGGAGTGGACCGAAATTTGACGGTCTGAGCGACGAGTCAATCGGGGATGCGCCGTAGCGGGGGCGGTGGCGGCTCAGAGGCGTTCGAGGAAGTGCGTATCGAATTTCCCGGCGATGAAGTCCGGGTGGTCGATGACCCGCTTGTGCAGATCGACGTTGGTCTTGATGCCTTCCACGACCACCTCGCCCAAAGCACGCCGCAGCCTGGCCAAGGCCACATGGCGGTTTTCCCCGTGCACAATCAGCTTGGCGATCAGCGAGTCGTAGAACGAGGGAACGCGATAGTGGGCATAGATGTGCGTGTCGACACGCACGCCTGGTCCGCCGGGAAGATTTAGCGCCGTGATCAGTCCGGGCGAGGGTGCGAAGGTGACGGGATCCTCGGCGTTGATGCGAACCTCGATGGCGTGACCACGCGGCCGCATGTCCGGAGGGAAGCGTATTGGATCGCCCGCGGCCAGCCTCATCTGCTCCCGCACCAGGTCCACGCCAAAGACCATCTCAGTGACCGTGTGCTCGACCTGGATGCGCGTGTTCATCTCGATGAAGTAGAAATGCTTTTCTTCGTCGAGCAGGAACTCCAGGGTGCCAACCGTGCGGTAGCCGATGGCAGAGGTGGCCTTGCGTGCGGTGCGCAGAAGCTCGACGCGCCGGGCGTCGTCGAGTGCCACCGAGGGTGCTTCCTCGATCAACTTCTGGTGCCGGCGCTGGATGGAGCACTCGCGCTCGCCCATGGCAATGGCCGCAGAGCCGTCGCCCAGAACCTGTACTTCGATGTGGCGGGGCCGTCCGATATAGCGTTCCAGGTAGACCGCGGGGTTGTTGAACCCAGCCTGGGCTTCAGCCCTGGCTGAGGCCAACTGGGTGAAAAGGCGCGTCTTGTCCTCGACGATCTTCATACCCCGACCGCCGCCGCCTCCCGTGGCCTTGATGATGACGGGCAACCCGATGCGCTCCACCGCCTCTTCTGCCTGGCGGTCGGTTTCGATGATGGACGAGCCAGGAACCACCGGAACGCCTGCCGCCTCCATGGCTTTGCGCGCGGACACCTTGTCGCCCATGAGGCGCATCAGCTCGGGCTGGGGGCCAATCCAATGGATCCCGCACTTCTGTACGACGTCGGCGAACTCGGCATTCTCGGCCAGAAATCCGTAGCCTGGGTGGATGGCGTCAGCGCCAGTGACCTCCGCCGCACTGATCAGCGCGGGGACGTTGTTGTAGCTCTGGCGTGCCGGGGGCGGGCCGATGCACACCTTCTCGTCCGCAAAGCGGACGTGAAGGGAATCCGCGTCGGCGGTGGAATGGACCGCGACGGATCGCAGCCCCATGTCGCGGCAGGCGCGAATCACGCGCAGGGCGATTTCGCCCCGGTTGGCTATCAGTACTTTCTTGAACACGGTGATGGTGCTTTCGGATTCACCACAGAGGGTCGCTAGGCCTTTTCGATGCGGAACAAGGGATGCCCATACTCGACGTGTTCCGCGTTCTTCACCAGAATCTCGAGGATCTTGCCATCGAAATCGGATTCGATCTCGTTCATCAGCTTCATGGCTTCGACGATGCACAGGACTTGGCCTTTGCGCACGGTTTGGCCGACGTCGACGAAAGGCGGCGCTTCGGGAGCTGGGGCACGGTAGAAGGTGCCCACAAATGGCGAAGTGAGGAGCACGCCGATCTCGACCGACTTGTCCGCCTTTTCGACGGTTGGAGCAGGCGAGGGAGGAGGCAAGGGTGGCGCGGCCGGCGCTGCAGTCGTACCCGCACCGCCGCCCGCCTGACGGCGGACGATGCGTATTCCGCCGCAGGGATCTACCTCCAGCTCAGCCAGGTCAAACTCGGTGGCGATCTCGGCCAGCTCTCGCACGGTGGCGAGTTCCTTGGGCCCGAGGGCGCATAGCGGCTCCTCACAACAACAAGACGAGGATTTCTTCTCGTCTTTTCGAACCGGGGCCTTGGCTTTGCTCATCGGGGGAGGGCTCCTTTCTTAGGCGAGGCAACCGCAGGGCGTGGCTTTGCGGAAGACAGTTCTACATCAGGGGAAGGCGCCTGTCCCTCAGGCGGGCGGGCGGCGAAAAGCTGCGCGAGCGCCTCGAGCGCCAGCCGGTATCCCACAGGCCCCAGCCCGGCGATCTGGCCCAGGCAAACCGGAGCCAGCAGGGAACGGTGGCGGAATTCTTCGCGTGCATGAAGGTTGGACAGGTGGACCTCCACGCTGGGCAGGGCCACGGCCGCGATGGCGTCCCGTAGAGAGACACTGGTATGGGTCAGGCCGCCTGCGTTGATGATGAGACCACTCGCTTGCCCGCGCGCCTGCTGCACCCGATCGATGAGGGCGCCTTCTTGGTTCGACTGAAACGTCTGCACCAGCAGCCCCAGCTCGCGCCCCCGCGTCCGCAATCCATCGTCGATCTCCTGCAAGGTGGTGCGGCCGTAGATGTGGGGTTCTCGTGAACCGAGCAAGTTCAGGTTCGGGCCGTGCAGAACCACGACGACCGGTAGCGACGTCCGCTTGGCGTTCACAGGTCGGCCCGAATCTGGGGCGCCGTCAGGCGCATCACATAGCGCGCTTTGCCGAAGCTCGAGTCGGGGCGCACGGCACAGGCGACGAAATATTCCTCGCTCAGCACGTACGTGAGAATGACCAGCTTGTCGGTTCGTATGGTGATTTCCGCCGCCTCGCCCAGGTCGAGCTGCTCGACCGCCTTGCGCATCTGTGTAACGGCGTGGGCCAGCTCCATGCCCACGGTTTGAATGTCGATCCCGTCCCGCCCTTCCCGGCTGTATTGCTCAACCGCGATGCCGTCAAACCCCATCAGAATGGCGGCCACGCCCCCATCGAGGCGGTTGACCATTTTCTGAAGGGTGTCGCGGAACATGCGTCCGGCTTCTAGCCACCGCGAGCCGGGCGTGTCAATAGCAGCTCTGGCGGGGTTGTCTGGCGGGGTGGCGCGGTCACGGCGTCGTCGTCGCCGTACCAGTCGGGACCGCCGGGCATTGTATCCCGGTGGCCTGGCCCTGGGCGTCGACGCCGGTCGCACAGCAAAGAATCAGGTGGTCCTGGGCCGGATTGCAAGGATCACCCGAGTATGGGTTGGCGGTCAGATCCGAGCACTTGGCAATGTTCGGGAAGCTGAACTGCTCAGCGGTTGGGTCGGAATATCCGGCCTGCAAGCAGCCGGAGCAAACCGTCACCGGGAACACGAAGGGCGGGCTCTCGATGTCCTCGCTGCCCAGACGGCCCTTGGCCCGAATGGTTGCGGTGACCTCGATCTCCCCGAGATTCTGGTCCTGTAGATATTGCGTGAGCGAGGCCGCGTGGCAGGGCCTGATAATCTCCGCTATTTCGGCGATGGTGGCCCCGGGCGCAAGCAGGGAGGTATCGACCGGAACGTCGAACTCGCCCGAGCATCCGGAGGCCCACGTGACGCCGGTGCCCGCACTGGCCGCCGCGTCCAACTTGACGTGCAACGACTTCATAGTGATGTTGTTCAGCTCGTCGATCGGCGCGGTCGACGCGCTGCCCACCACGCCGATCATAGACCCCAACAGATTCTCCACCAGCGGGTAGAACAGATACGATGTGTGGGCCGGGTCCAGAACGGAAACGTCCAGGATTCCGTCAATTCTGCGAATTGCCGTGGCTGTTGCGGGAACGGTGCAGGTCGTGGAACCGGTTGTGGCGTCGAGCCACTGATCCTGTTGGATCAACAGTCCTGTGGGGCCGTCGTCCACCACGCAGGCGGCAAAGGACAGGAACATGCCCACGGGGATGGCGAAGGCGCCCACGCGACCAATGGTGCTGCCGATACTTGCTGTCATGGCTCTCTCCATCTCGTTCTTATTGAATCTTGCTCCCTGGTCGTTGTTACTGCCCAAGTGCGCGAGCCCGGTTGACAATGCGCGGAGTGAGGAAGACCAGGAACTCGGTGCGGTTGTCGTTCTCCTTACGGTTGCGGAAGAACCAGCCCAACACCGGGATGTCCGAGAAGAAGGGAACCTTGGTGTAGCTGAGACCCGCGTTGCGCGTGTAGATCCCGCCGATGACCGCGGTGTCGCCGTCGCGCACCAGCATGGTCGTCCTGGCTTCCTTTTTCAGAATTGTGGGGTCGCCGCGGGCGCCGGTGTTGACGAAGTCTGGCTCGTTCTTGGTCACGGTGACCGTGAGCATGACGGTGCCTTCATTGGTGACATGCGGCTTGACACCCAGGTGAAGTTTGGCATCCACGAACTGGGTCATGGCGCCCATCGCGCTCACCACGGAAACCGGGATCGACACGCCCTGTTCGATCACGGCATCTATGTTGTCCATGGTGGTAATGCGCGGCGAAGACAAGATGCGAACCGTGCCGGTGGATTCCATGGCCGAGAGACGCAGGTTCAAGTTGAAAGCCCCCGCCACTGACCCCATGGTGAGGCCGATGGCACTTCCAGTGGCGAGGCCGGCTGGAGCCGGCATGTTGACCACGAAATTCGGATTGGCCCCCCCGGAGACGCCAGTTCGGGCTCCTGGAACCAGACCGGACAGCGGCGAACTGCCGTCGTCCGCCCCGCCACCGATACCGACGTTGTACGGGAAAACCAGACCCGTGGGATTGCCATGTGACGTATCCATGAAGGTGTTGCCGCCCCACTGGATGCCGATCTGGCGGGCGTAGTCCGTGTTGGCCTCCACGATGCGGGCCTCGATGACCACTTGCGAGGTCTGGGTGTCGAGGTTGCGGACTAGGTCCTCGATGAGTTGCAGATTGCGTGCAACATCGGACACGATCAAATTGTTGGTGCGATCATCGACGGAGATTTTTCCTCTCGGGGACAGCAGATCCTTGGCTTTGTCTTGCAGGGAGGAAGCGTGTGCGTACGACACGCCGATGAGTCGGGTTTCCGTTGGCAAGACCTCAGCAATCTGCTTCTGGCGAGCGATCTCCTGTTCCAGTTCCTTCTCCAACACCGAGAGGGGCGCGACCCGAACCAGGTTGCCCTCGCGAACCGATCCCAACCCTTTGGCTCGCAGCACGACGTCCAGGGCCTGGTCCCAGGGCACATCGCGCATTTTGATGGTGACTTCGCCCTTGACCTCGTCCGAGGTCACGATGTTCATCTGCCCCACGTCGGCCAGGAGTCGCAAGATGTTGTGAATGTCCGCGCCCTTGAAATCCAGGTCGATGCGGCGACCGGTGTAGCGCTTCTTGCCCGTCAAGGTTGCGCGCTTGGCGGTCGGTGATTCGTCCTCGCCGGCCCTGCGCGCGGGGTTTTGCGCCTGAGGTTGAGCTTGGGCCAGGGTCAGGGTCACACGCGTGGGGAGCCCGCCGGCTCCCCCTGCGGGGACTTCGGGACGGCCCGCCACCCTGCCCACCCCGCGCGCTTCGCGCGCGCCCTCGTTGCCGGCGGCGGACCATCGCGGGAGGGCACGGGAACCCTTTGAGGGTTCCCGTCTCGGATCAAATGTGACACTGAAACCCGCCACGCGACGAGCGGGCACGAACAGGACCGACGGCGGCAGGGGCACGCCCAGCGCGGGCAGTTTTTGTCCATTGGCCGGCGTCGCCTTCTGGAAATCCCAGTAGATCCGGTTGCCATCCTGGCGAACACGGTTGGGCACATCCTCAGCCAAGTCCACGTCGACGCGAACCGTGCCGCGGGCACGCGGATCCTGGTACGAGCTGATGAGCCGAACCGGCCCTAGGTACTCCGTTGCGTCCAGACTGCGCGCCAGCTCATCGGGGAGATCGGCGTGGTCGAGACGCAGGCTGACGCGCCGATTGGCCGAGCGTTCGACAGAAAATCCTGATGGCTCCTCCAAGTCGATGATGACGGAAGACCGGCTGGGCTCGTCGACGAAATCGATGCGGCGAACACGGCTGGGAACGCGCAAAGTGATCGAGCGAGGATGTGCAACCGGCTTGGCCGAATCGGGTGCAGGCGACGCACTGGCGACGATGGCTTTCTCTTCCTGGGAAACCGGCTTGGCTGGCGTGGGGATCGGGAGCGCGACCGGGGCGGACGCCGTGGCCGCCACCTGGGCCGGCGCGGACGCCTGCGCAAGCCGCTTGACCTCAGCCGCTAACGCATCACGAGCCGCCTCCAGCTGGGCTCGCTCCTGCTCCAGCTTGGCACGCTCATTTTCAACGCGAGCCCGGTCAGCGCGCGCTTGCGCCAGGCGGGTCTCTTCGGCCGTGCGGGCAGACTCGGCCTGCTTCAACTTTTCTTCCTCGTCGCGACGGCCGCGCATCTCTTCCTGGCGTCGGGTCTCTTCTGCACGGCGCGTGGCCACTGCGAGGGTGAGCTCCTTGCGTGAGCGTTCGGCTGCGTCAGCCGCGTTCTTGCGCTCTTCCTCGGCCTTGGTCACCGCCGCTGCGGCACGCGCCCTGTCAGGTGAGGAAGCGCCACTATGTTCCAGCCGCTCACGCTTGGCCTGGGCGGCTCGGCTAGCCTGCTCGCGCTGGGTCAGCTCGGTGGCCGCCACGTGCAGCTTGGCTTCTCGTTCTGCGACCAGGCGTTCGGCCTCCAGCAGCCGTTTCCTCTGTTCCTCCTGGTGCTTGGCCTTTGCTTCGAGAGCCGCGGTGCGCATCTCGACCTCGCGAGCGGCTTTCTGCAGCGCCCGATCGTGTTCCATTTCACGCTGCTGGGCCGTGAGCGTCTCCCGCTCGGCCAGCTTTGCGCGCTTGATGGCTTGGTCGGCTTCGCGCTCGACCCTGCGGGCGTGTTCTTCCGCGCGAGCCACAGCCGCCTTTTGTCGCTCAGCCTCGGCGCTGGCCGCATGGGCCTTGGCCTGTGCATCCTCGGCGTCGCGCCGGGCCTGCTGCAATTGCAACTTTAGCTTGGCGTTCTCAGCATTGGCTTGCGCGGCCGCCCGAGTCTGAGCCTCAGCCCTGAGCTGGGCCTCGGCCTTGGCCTGTGCCTCGGTCTTGGCTTGTGCCTCAGCCCTGTCGGCTTTGGCTTGCGCCGTGGCCCTGTCGGCTTTGGCTTGTGCCTCAGCCCTGTCGGCTTTGGCTTGCGCCGTGGCCCTGTCGGCCTTGGCTTGTGCCTCGGCCTTGTCGGCCTTGGCTTGTGCCTCGGCCTTGTCGGCTTTGGCCTGTGCCTCGGCCTTGTCGGCTTTGGCCTGTGCCTCAGCCCTGTCGGCTTTGGCTTGCGCCGTGGCCCTGTCGGCCTTGGCTTGTGCTTCGGCCCTGTCGGCCTTGGCTTGCGCCTCGGCGCGTTCTGCCTTGGCTCGTTCGACTTTGGCTTGTGCCTCGGCTTGTTCGGCCTTGGCTTGTTCGGCCTTGGCCTGTGCCTCGGCTTGTTCGGCCTTGGCCTGCGCCTTGGCTTGTTCGGCCTTGGCTTGTGCTTGGGCTTGTTCGGCCTTGGCCTGTGCCTTGGCTTGTTCGGCCTTGGCCTGTGCCTGGACTTTGGCTTCAGCCTCGCCGGGGTCGGGCGCTGCAAGCTTGCTCGCGGCTGGGTGCAGGTGGGGGATGATGCGGACGACGATGTCGTTGCCGCGTGCCTCGACTCGATAGTCGGAGGCCTGCCGCAACGTCAAGACGATGCGCGTCCTCGAACCGCCCCCTTCATCTTCACTGACGTTCGCGCTGACCAGCCCCACGGCATAGGTGCCCGCATCCATGGGAACCTCGAGGTTGCCCAAGCGGACTCCGCTCAAGTCTATCACCACGCGTGCCGGCTGCTCGAGCTTCCAGGTCGTGAAAGTGGGTCGCGCTGAGGCCGATATCACCACCGCGGTGTCGCCACCGGCCTCGGAGACGCGAATGGCGCGCACCTGCGCAGTCTCGGCAAACGCCGGTGCAGAAAGCCACACGCCCAGGACAACGCCCAACAGAATCGCGAGTTCTCTCTTCATGACAGAAGGCACTGGTTGACCGGTCATTTCTCTGCCCCCTCTGGATTCACCAGAATGGCTTTCTCCAAGGCTCGGGTTTCGCCGCCTGACGTGACCTCCGCCAACTCCAACACCACGCGGTCGGACAGGATCTTTGTGACCCGTGCGGCCGATTTGGAAACGTAGTCGCCTCGTCTGATCACCTGTCCCAAACCGCTCGGATCCCGGAACATGGCGCGCGGGTTCGCGTCGCCAGTGACCACGGCAATCAGGGTCAGCTCCTCAAGAGAGAACTTCCCGAAGATCGCCGGAACGACCTGCTGGACGTTCACCCGAGGACCCCGATCGGTGAAGATCCCAGTGAAGGACCGGAACGGGTCTCGGTTGGCGTCATCAGTTTCGTTGAAATCTTCGTCGCGCAGGACTTTTCTGCGCAAGATGGTCAGCCGTTGTTGCAAGGCCTCCGCCGCTGCGGCTGCGGCATTGACCGGCGCAGGTGCAACCGGCTTGCCGCCCGGGCTGGGCTTGGCCGGGGGGGCGGGCGGGGCTGCACGCGCAACCGAAAAGTCCCCCCAGGGCGCGAGAGCGAGACCGACAAGCAGGGCCAGCCTAGTCCGCCTCATGTTCCCCCTCCCGCTCCAGGCTGATCATTGTAGCGGAAGGTCACCGCGTAGAACTTGGCACGCAGCCGGGGTGAGCCTGTTTCGTCAGCTTTTTCCAGGCTGAGGGCCAGGTTTTCCACGTTCACGATGCGCGGGAGATCGGCGACGTTCTTGAAGAACTTGGTGATGGTGTGATAGCTGCCGCGGATCTCAATGCGGACCGGGATGCGCACATACAACTCGGCGGGTGCTTCTGCTTCGATGGCCAGGTTGAGAACCTCCAAGCCCGCAAGCTCCGCCTGTTCCTGGATACTCGAAAGGAAAGTGGGAATCTCTGCCCGCTTGGGCAAGGCCTTGAGCAGCTCCCGCTGCTCCTGCTGCAATTGTGTCAGCTCGTTCCGGTAGGCCAGATACTCCTTTTTGCGTTTCTCGTAGTTCTCTTTTTCGGCGATCAGGCTGCGTTGCTGGACTTCGCCCCCCTTAATCTGATCCTGCAGGTCCATGTAGAACAACATGTAGTAGACGGCCACGATCATCACGATGACACCCGCGGTGGCGGCGATCTTCACCGGCGTCTTGAGCCGCATCAGTTTTTGCAGGAGGTCGTTCATGTCAGTAGGTCACGTCTGCTGAGAGGCCGAAGTTGACGAATTTGATCCCATGCCCCGACACCTGTGTGGTCGAGTCCAAGTTCACGTTGCCGAAGAATACCGACGAGTTCAGTCGCTTGAGGAACTCGGCCACGTCCTCGTTCGATTTGGCCGAACCTCGAATCCGGACGTGCTTCTGGTCTTCGGCGTAGCCCTCCATCCATACGCGGCGCGGATCCCAACTCGCGTTGAACCCGGCGTTGGGGTCGCGCCGCAACGTCTCTTCGTAAGTGACCCGGTCGAACGTCGGCCCCTTGCCTGGGCTCAGGATCTCGGACATTTCGCGCAGCAGATACACCGGCCCGGTGCGCCCTGCATCCAGCGCCTGAATGGTCTTTCGCTGTCGCAGCAGCTCTTCGCGCTGGGAACGGATCTTGTCGTAGTCTCCGATTTCCTGTTTCAAGCGGGCCACCTCCGCCGTGAGGATGGTGTTTCTGCGCTTGATGTCTTCAAGCTGCCCGTCCGCCTGCAGGTGCAAGAAGACCACCCCGACCACGGTGGCCAGGATGGCCATGCCCATGTACACGAATTGCCGCTGGCTGGCCTCGGCCCGCTTGACCTTCCTTATGGGAAGCAGGTTGATGCGAATCACTGCTTGTCCCCCGGGCGACGCAAAGCCAGGCCCACCGCCACCGCGGCCTCGGCCGCGTGTTGCTGAATGAAGGCCATGTCGAACTTATGTTCGTCCACCGCGATCTTGCGGAAGGGATCCATCACCTCGACCGCGGTGCGCGCCTTTTCCTCCAGCGCGCGCTGCAAAGCGGGCACCTTGGCGGAGCCACCGCACAGGTAGATCTTCGTGATGGTCGCGTCGCTGCTGGCCGCCAGATAAAAATCGAGTGAGCGTTGGAACTTGCCGGCCACGCTGTCCGCAACCGCGGCAATGACCGCTTCGACCTCCTGGGGGACCACCTCGCTGGCGCCCTCGCCCGCGGAGCCGATCTTCCACGCCTCGGCTTCCTCTTGGCTGACGTTGAGGCGCTTCTGAATCTCCTCAGTAAACGCGTTGCCGCCCACGGTCACGTCGCGCGTGAATGCGCTGGTGCCGCCCGCCACGATGTTGATGTTGCAGAGGGTGGCACCGACGTTGATGATGGCCACTGCCTCCTCGGGAACCACCGGGTAGTTGGCCTCGTAGGCATTCTGGATGGTGAAGGCGGCCACATCCATGATCATGGGAACCAGTTTGGCCTCGCGAATGACCATGCTGTAGTCGGAGACGACTTCCTTCTTGGCCGCCACCAGCAAGAGCTCCATCTGGCCCCCGGCTCCACCCTCGTTGCCCACCAATTGATGATCGATCTCCACGTCATCCTTGGAAAAGGGGATGTGGTGCTCAGCTTCCCACGGAATCTGCTCTTCCAGCTCCTCGGGGGTCATGGGTGGGACTTTGATTTTCTTGATGATGACGGAGTGTCCGGAAATGGCTGTGGCTACCTCTTTGCCTTTGATCCCGAGGTTGTCGCGCAAAGTCTTGATGGCCTCGACCACGGCGGTCTGGTTCATGATCGCACCGTCGACGATGGTCTGCGCTGGCAGCGGCTCGAAACCGAAGTTGACCAGTTGAAGGCCCTTGGAGGTTTCCCTGAGCTGGACGACTTTCACGGAGCTCGAACCGATATCGAGGCCTATGCAGTTTCTTGACATCGAGGTCGTCTCTGGATGTTTGCCTTCATTACCCTATCTTCACCTACATGGTGGGGCATTTGCGGGAAAGGTCAAAAAACCTTCTCCATCCCATCCTCATCGTTCACTTTGCCTTCCAAGTTGAGCCGACCGGTGTCGGTGTGACCGGATTGGGCGTTTGTTCGTTCCCGTGGCCGCTTGCGGCATAGTCCCGCGTGTCTCTGGCGGCTCCGATCCCGTACTCCCTGATCTTATAGAGGAGAGCCCGGTGGCTGATCTCCAGGAGCTCGGCGGCCCTGGTGCGATTGCCCTTGGTGCGCTCCAGGGCGCGGCGGATGAGATCCTCCTCGGAACGCCGCGATGCCCTCTTGATTGACAGATCGCCGTCGTCCACCGCGACTGGGGCCGGGGTCGTCCCTGAGGCTGGAGCCCTTATCCGGTCGGGCAGAGAATCAACGTCAATCGTGGGGCCTTCTGCCAGCACGACGGCGCGTTCCACGGTGTTCTCCAACTCCCGGACGTTTCCGGGCCAGGCGCATGCCGTGAGAACGCGCATAGCCTCGGCCGTGACTCCCGAGATGGCAAGGCCCATGCGGGCGTTCATGCGGGCCAGGAAGTGCTCCACCAGCAGCGGGATGTCCTCGCGCCGGTCACGCAGAGCCGGCAAGTGCAAGGCGAAGACATTCAGTCGGTAGTACAGATCCTCGCGGAACGCTCCCCGCTTGACCTCCTCGGCCAGGTCACGCGCGGTGGCGGCCACCACGCGGACGTCGACCTTGGTGTCCTGGCTATCGCCCAGTCGACGGATCTCTCCCTCTTGCAAAACGCGCAGCAGCTTGACCTGCAGGTTGAGCGGCAGTTCTCCGATCTCGTCGAGAAAGAGGGTTCCGCCCGAGGCCTCTTCGAATAGGCCTTTGCGATCTCGGTTTGCGTCGGTGAATGCCCCTTTGCGATGGCCGAACAGCTCGGATTCGAGCAGGTTGGCCGGGATGGCCCCGCAGTTCACCGCGATGAAGGCCGCGCGAGCGCGCGGTGAGCTGCTGTGGATGGCGCGCGCCACCAGCTCCTTGCCGGTGCCCGATTCACCGTCGATGAGCACCGTGGTCTTGAATTCGGCGATCTTGCGCACCGTGCGGAACAGCTCGAGCATCTGCGGGCTGCGCGCGACGAAATCACCAAAACCCCCCTCGGGCTCCACCCCGGCCGAACCAACCTGGCGCGCCAGAGTCTGGTTCTCGCGAAAGAGCCGTTCCCGCTCCTCGGCCTTGCGCAGAAGCAGGATCAGCTCGTCCGCTTCGAAGGGCTTGGACAGATAGTCGTACGCTCCTCGCTTCATGGCTTCGATGGCCACGTCCTTGCTGCCGAAAGCGGTCATCACGACGACGGTGGTATCCAGGTTGCGCCGGCGCACCTCATCGACGAGATCCATGCCGCTCCGGCCGGGCATGCGCAGGTCAGTGATGATGATGTCGTAGGGCAGATTTCCCAGCTCGCGCAGCGCGCTGTCGACTGAGGGCACGCCCACCGGTTCGTAGCCTTCCCGCTTGAGCAACGTCTGCAGCATGTGACGAAGGTTCTCTTCGTCATCCACCACTAGCACGCGCCGCATGGGACCTCAGGACTGTGGCCGTTGCATGTCATCAGACGAAGGGTAAGATGCCATCGTATCATGAACCCGTGTATTTACGCTAGGTTCCACGCCGCCTTTGCCGCCTTTGGCGGCGGGGCCGGAGGCCGGGACCGGAGCCGGTGGCCGGGACCGTAAGGCCGGGGCCGGAGGTCGGAGCCGGCTGAGACCTGAGAC
>Ga0182017_10001767_pt1 | contig 16577 bp, 13 predicted proteins | sample 712E3DmetaG_FD_120492 | JGI IMG/M metagenome (GOLD analysis project Ga0182017, IMG submission 120492) | Permafrost microbial communities from Stordalen Mire, Sweden - 712E3D metaG | ecosystem: Environmental > Terrestrial > Soil > Wetlands > Permafrost | place: Sweden: Stordalen | collected... | reverse complement strand
TGGACTCTGACCTTGAAGACAAAAGCCACGTTTCCGAGGCCAGGGAAGTTGCCGAAGGAGTCCCAGTACTTCAGGCCGTGATAGCTTGGATCCGGCTCTGTAAACTCCGGGAACTTGCCGTTTGACCAATCGAATCTTCCCGAGTCCACGATGACTCCGCCGATGGAGTTGCCGTGGCCGTCTATGAACTTGGTGGCAGAGTCGACGATTATGTCAGCGCCGTACTCTATCGGCCTGACTATGCCGATTCCAACAGTGTTGTCCACTACAAAGGGAAGGCCGGCATCGTGGGAAATCAACGCTATCTTCTCGAAGTCCGGCACGTCCAGCTTCGGGTTGCCTATGGTCTCGGCGTAGATGGCCCTGGTCTTGCTTGTAATAGCTTTCTTGAACTCCTCAGGCTTGGTGGAGTCAACGAATATGACCTTTCGTCCGAGCTTCGGGAAGGTGTAGTGGAAAAGCTCGTAGGTACCGCCGTACAGGTTGTTGGCGGATACGATCTCATCACCAAGTTGGGTGATGGACAGAAGAGCCAGGGAGATGGCAGCCTGACCTGAAGCTACGGCCAACGCGGCTACGCCGCCCTCGATAGCTGCGATGCGTTTTTCGAAAACGTCATTGGTGGGATTCATGAGCCTGGTGTAGATGTTTCCCAATTCCTTGAGGGCAAACAGGTTTGCTGCATGGTCAGTGCTCTTGAATACGTAGGATGCGGTCTGATAGATTGGTACGACCCTGGATCCAGTAGCGGGATCCGGTATCTCCTGGCCTGCGTGGACCGCCAATGTGCCCAGGCCGTATTTTTTATTGCTCATGTAACTCCTCAAATCTCTTCATTACATTATTCTTCGTCTTCTTCATCTACTTCGTCTTATCTTCGTTCCCGTTGATATTCGTCTTTTAATTGATTTTCAAACCATATTTTTCTGCGATATCGATGAACGACTCGGCTGTGTACTTTATCTGGTCCCAGGAAAGGCCGTAAGTGTTCAGCTTCCAGGTTCGAGTAGCACCGGCGAACTCGCCGATGATACCGTGATCTTTCAGCTCGTCGCTGAAGAAGAAACCGCGCCTCTTGTGGGTCTTTGCCACGGTGTCGAAGCTTCCTGTCGTGTCCACTTTGGTCAGGGTGTGCTTCCTGGGCTGCTCGCTCAAGACCTTGCTTCCCTCGATCCTCTGGAATTGCTCTAAGAAGTAGTTGGACTTCTTGACCTCTTCGTCCCAGTTCTCAGTCCGGGCTTTTACCCTTGGGAAGGAGGCGATCATGGAGATCAGAGTGCCTCCCATCAGGGTGCATCCGATGTTCTCCACTTCCTTGATTCCGAACTTCCTCTTGGTGACGTCTCCCACCATCTGGGTTGTGCGGAAGACCTTAGGAGCCCACTCGTCTGTGGTGGCCAGCACGCCCGACGGAGCCACAGAGGCCATGCTCTTGTGAGCGGAGCCAACGATGAAGTCCGCTCCGATTTTCTTGCCGTCGACAGGTTTTATCCCAACGGTATAGGCTCCATTGTACAGGAACGTAACTCCGTACTCCTTTGCCACCTTGGCAATGCCGTAGACATCGTGCTCATTTGCGAACTGATAGTCGAAGTGATCGATCATGATAAGTGCCGGTAGCTTTCCGGTTTCCTTCTTGACGTCCTCAATCTTTTGGGCAGTCGCTTCTGCTGTGACCACGTGGCTCTCGTTTTGGGGAACCTCTTTGACAACTCCGCCGGCAACCTCTACCGCCAGGAACTCGGTGTAGTGTGCAAGGGATGATACGATAACGCTGTCGCCCTTTTCTACCAGGGACTGAGTAACGGCCTGGAATCCTCGACGAGCCCCGGGAACCACTCTGGTCTGGTCCATGTTCACGAACTTGGCCAGATCCTGGTGAAACTCCTCTATTGGAGGCCGGGTTATTTTGTCCAGTCGGAAGGGCTTTCTGCAGTAGTCGCAGGTGGAGTATCCGTCGCCGTAGGAGATTATGGCCTTGCGGGCCTCAGGTGTCAAGCGACCTGCAGCCTGGATGGGATGGATGTTTATGAACTCCTCCTCTCTTGACCTGACATCCAGCTTGTTTCCGATCTTCTGGCAGGTCAGCTTGCCCTCGCCCTTCTCCAGTTCTTCGATTGTGGCCTTCACTCTGGCCAGATTTCGAGAGAATTCCTCTTTCTCTGCATCATTGAAACCAGTTGGAAGAGACTGCCTGAAGAGCTCTCTAAGATCCTCTAAGGCGAATAATGTCTCGTACGTTTTTTGAATCTGCAAATCCCTTGTGGATACGTTCACCCGTGTCACCTTTCGTAAGTCGATCATGAGATTCATTCAAGCATGGCTGATCTTCATCCGAACGAATTCGCTCTATTCAAATCAGCCACTTGTATGTCTCTTCTCAACCTCTTCGATTCACAATCGTGAAATTACATTCACGATTGTTATCATATATAAGGTTTCTTGTAGGTGGTTCTGTCAAGTCTGTGGTTGCTCTTCCATTTCACTTCGACCTGTCAAAAACCGGTTGCTGAGTTATTTAAGATATGGGATTGAGGCAAGATACTATCGAAAGACATTTCGGGAGAAGTACATAAGTCGCCAAGATGATCTCCAGTTTCGACGAAAAAGGAAATTAGTGATTTATCGTTGGATGTAATCGAACAAAACGAGATAACAGCATTCGGGAGGTTTTGCTGTGGATGTATGAATGACGATTTTAGTATACTCAAATATATGAAACGTAAAATATCAGATAACTTTAGATAAGTTCGTGCTAGAAATAAAGAAATGCACGCTCGAAGCCCACCAATCGATATAAAGGAAACAATCGATATAAAAGAAACAATTCAGACACTGTCGGAATTATCACAAGAATTCAGGGAATTTTGTGAAGAAATGAAAGTAGACAGTCTTCCTATGACATGGTTGCATAACCCCGATTTACTAGGTAGCGACGCAGAGCATTGTCCTTTTAACGATAAGCATGCTATCATATTCAAGAAGATACCAACAGAAGTGGATGATATTTTTTTAGTAGCACATGAAATAATGCATGTTATCCGTGCTATGGATAAAATGCCACTTAAAATTAAACCAAATTATTCAATATTTGACAAAAATATAGCATCTGTATTTGCACTAATATTGCGAAACCTACTCGAAGATCCAGTAGTTGATAGGTTGTTAAAGGAAGAGCATAAATTTGATCCCTTGCAACATTATGAAAACGGCTTAATAAAAATGCGAAATAGCTTAGAAAGAAGAGTGAGTTGTGGGTTGATAGGAGGTATTTTTGAAGAAACCCAAATTGTATTCAACTTGTGTACGCAGAAACTCATGTGGGATTTGATAGAAAATAAAGAAACTAATTTAAAATGGATAGAATACGAAGCATGGCTCAAGGATAACTACCCGGATGCTGTGAACGCTCGTGATGTGTTAGTTTCGTTCATAGAGCAAGTAGGGCTAGATACAAAAGAAAAACAAAGAAGAATTTTTGATGTGATCACTGAAGCGTTCGGAATAACTTCAATGGTATATGTACAATAGGACGTATACGACAAATATTAATTGATAATTCTATTCTTGTTACTCTGTATAAATTTTTAAATTATATTAATTTCTCTTCTTTTAACCTTTATTACTTAGTATTACGTTGGTTCTGTAAATCTTTGGAAGTTCTTCTGGCAGCAAACGGTTGTCAAAACTCGGTAGCTGAACTATTTAAGAAGTGAGATTGAACCAAACATAGCCTGAAACAAGAATCTCTATTATCTCTATTATCTTCAAAATTATCCAAAACATTTATAGGATAACGATCGTTACATAATTCACAATCGTGATTAACCTTCAGTATAGCGGTTGTTGAAATTCGAAGAGTAAGTGGAGAAGGTTCTCAGAATTGACACATAGAGAAGTAAGCCAAAAGGGAAGAAGCCTGAAAGGATACCAAACGCTTCTCGTAGTGGCAGTTTTGGCTCTCGTTTTCTTCTGGATGGCTAGTGTCTTCAAAAACAGAGTCGCCCTGTTGCTCCTTCAAGCCTCGATGCTTCTCTTCTTTGCTATCGTATTTGGCAGGATAGCGCGCAAGCTGCATCAGCCGCCGGTTCTCGGCGAGATTGTCGGAGGAGTGATGATAGGGCCTACCATCTTTGGCGCTCTGAATCAGCCCATGTACGCCTGGATGTTTCCGCAATCGCCGGAATTGCACGCACTCACTTATTTCGGTCTGCTCTGCTTTGTTTTTACAGCAGGCATGAATGTGGACATATCCTGCATTAAGCGTCGAGCCAGGAGCACTGCACTGACAAGCATCTCGGGCATCCTCCTGCCTTTTGCCATGGGCTTCTCTATGGTCTTGCTGCTGCCGGAATTATGGGGAGCATCGGCAGCCAACCTGTGGATCTTCGCCCTTTTCATGGGCACCGCGCTATCCATTTCAGCTCTTCCTGTGATAGCCAGGATACTAATGGACCTGGACCTCTTGAACAAGGAGCTGGGAGCTATGATACTAACAGCGGCAACCATCGATGACATGACGGGATGGACCCTTTTCGCTCTGATCCTGAGCTTCCTCGACACCGGTGGAAACCTGTGGATCGACCTAGGCATGACCCTGGGAATCTCCACCCTGACAGTCTGCCTAGTATATCTCAGGACCAAATACAGTGCCAGCTACCTGTTAGAGCGGATGGTAGCAATAACTGCTCTGGTCATGCTGGCAGTATCTTTCATAGCTGAATTCTCGGGTTCTAACGGAATCTTCGGTGCCTTCTTGTCTGGTGTAGTATTAGCTCAGGCACCTAGAGAAAGAGGCACAATTAGCGGATTGGTGTACCCTGTGGTGATGGGAGTCCTTGCACCGATCTACTTCGCCTCCATAGGGCTAAAGGCGAACTATGCCGCCAGCTTTGACCTGGTGATCGTTTTGTTAATATTGATAGTAGCCTGCATAGGAAAGCTCCTGGGCGCTGGCCTCGGCGCAATTGCCGGCGGGATTGGCAGGAGGGATGCCCTTGCCGTTGGGTTTGGTATGAACGCCCGAGGAGCTATGGAGATAGTCCTGGCATCGATGGCCCTTGATTATCACCTGATAGACAATCGGATCTTCGTGGCTCTAGTGGTCATGGCGTTCACAACGACCATGATCAGCGGCTCGATGATTCAGTATCTAATTTCGTCTAAGGCTATTGTTGAGGCCGGACCAAACATCAGCATCGCTCCAGCCAATCATTAGAAAGTTTTATCTTCTAAAGTTATTGATCAGCAATAAGGAAATAGTCGGACGATGCTAATTTATATGGCCTGTGGCAATAATTTAGAATATCCGGTGGTTCGGACGTGAGGATGCGAGGGCCTTAAACGACGCTGCTGATGGATAAGCAGAAATAGCTATTGCGGAAAATAAAGAGCCTGATTGAGGGGATATAAATAATGGTTGTGAAAGTTGGCCTCGGATTCATCGTCGTAATAGCTAGCGTAGCCCTTGTCGCGGGGATAGTGCTGTCTGCGGACCTCACAGGCGGCGTCAGGGCAGATGATACGGGGCCCAACGTGCCCCGTTTAGCTTCAATCAATGAGCTGGAGCACAATACCCCTCAAGCTGTATCCGGGAGGGCTTACAGTGATAAGGGAATGCTCTATGATGAGTCCTCAATTGTCAGGGGTACGGGAGATGTTTCCATCAAAGGGTCCTTTAACGACCGCGCCATGGATTCCACAGGCTGGATGATAGGAACCGGGTCCATGAACCTCGAATCCCTGCGCAGCATGGACAAGAACCGCCCAATGGTAAATTTCACTCAGAAGAGCGATCTTGTGTTTGAGGGAGGGCAACTCAAAGGCGAAAAGATCCTGGAATCTCCTCTATTCTATGGACGTATTGGTGCAAATGTCTATGAGAGGTTCAATGTGAGCCATGTGGACAGGAGCGAGACCGACTTGATCAGGTCGATTAACCGCTCTGATAATACATTGGCCTTCAAAGAAGAACAGGCGTTCGACGGGTTCTGGGCTTTAGCGACCCAACAAGGTTGGTCGTTCAATAGGAAAAAAAGTGAGCAGCGGTATTCAGGGTCCTTCCAAACTCAAAAGAATATCGAGTTCCAGGATCTTGGGAAAAAGTGAGGCTAGGAAAACGAGAGCCGGAAAGAGGTTAGGGTTGCTGAACCTTCGATCAGGCGTTTTCGTGGCTGCAATTTCATAAGCCCAAGACTGACATGAAGATATTGCCTGTCGTGGAATAGTTCTCTCCCAGAATATGAAGCAGAGCGGGCAAAGACGCTCGACTTCTGTCTTAATATTCCAGCCAAAGGCTATTTCTTTTTGCCGTGTCAAAATATCATGGGTGTTGCGATGGATTTACTCTGGCTATCCGAAGATGATGTTAAATCTTTATTGAACATGGACGATGCTATCGCGGCTGTCGAAAACGCCTTCCGAGATCATGGGTTGGGAAAGACGCAGATGCCGCCGAAGTCCTATCTGTACTTTTCCAAGTACGATGGAGATCTGAGGACTATGCCGGCTTACCTGGAAGGCCTGAATTCTGCTGGGGTGAAGATCGTCAACGTCCACCCGAGAAATCGAGACATCGGGATGCCAACTGTCATGGCCTTGTTTGTCCTTAACTCCCCAGAGACTGGCGCTCCGCTCGCGGTCATGGGGGCGACCTATCTTACCAGCATGAGAACTGGAGCTGCCGGTGGCATTGCTGCAAAATATCTCGCCAGGCCCGAATCCAAAGTGGTGGGCATGGTGGGTGCAGGGGCCCAGGCCAGGACTCAGCTAATGGCTCTGGATAGGTTCTTCGATATAGATCTAGTGACAGTGTACGACCGCTCCATCGAGAGCTGTCGGGCCTTTGAGAGGGAGGCCAGGGCTTTTCTTGAATGCGACTACAAGCTGACTACAAATCCTCAGGATGCCTGCGAATGTGACATTCTGGTTACGACGACACCCGTGCGCTCGCCCGTCGTGAAGGACGCCTGGGTCAAACCGGGGACGCACATAAACGCCATAGGAGCAGACGCAAAAGGAAAGCAGGAGTTAGAGACCGCACTGACCAGAAGGGCAAAGATCGTAGTCGATGATGCAGCCCAGGCAATCCACTCTGGAGAGGTCAACGTGCCAATATCCGAGGGCAAGCTCAAGCCTGAGGAGATCTATGCCCAGATTGGGGAAATCGTAGCAGGAAAAGTCCACGGCAGGACCGGCAAGGATGAGATCACCATCTTTGACTCCACAGGGCTTGCTATTCAAGACGTGGCTTCCGGACGGATTGTCTATGAGACTGCTCTAAAATCCAGCAAAGGGTTAAGGCTGAAGCTGATGTGACTCGCATTCGAGAGATGGATCTTCCAATCTGAGGATCACAGATATATCCGATAGATGCCTAAGTGAAGCTAAAGAATGTACGCGATCATTGCCTGCGGCGTTTTCCAGAAAGAGCTCGAGCGGATAGCGGGAGATCTTGGCTTTCCCTTCGAAGCGCACTATTTGGGAGCGGGACTTCACGTTGACTTCGATGAGCTGGCTGATGCCTTGAAGGCCGAGCTGGAGAAGTGCAAGGACTGCGAGGGCATAATTGTGGCGTATGGTGAATGCCATCCCAAGATCGGTGAAATCCTCGAACCTTACCATGCGGCTCTTATCAATTGCCAGAACTGCATAGACGCCTTCATCACCAGGAAGGCAGTTGAGAACAAGGCCAGGGAGGGGCTTTACTTTTATCTCTCGCCGGGCTGGATTGAATGCTGGAGGGAGATCCTCGCGAAGTTGAACTGGGGCCAGGAGGAGTCCAGGCTGCAGCTAGGATCATTCAAGGGCTCGGTCTTCATGGACACCCTGAATAACGCTGCAGACTACGAGCAGGATCTGATAGAGTTCCTGGATTTCACCCTGCTCCCTTACGAGATCATGCCCGCCGACCTGGAACACTTCAAATCGCTTATCCTAGAGGCCAAGAACCGACTGGAGGAGTAAGCTTGGACGAACTTGATGAGATAAGAAAAAAGAAAATGGAGAAGATGATGAGTGAACAGAATAAGCCTTCTATGCCCAAGGTTGAGTATCCCAGCAAGCCTGTCATCGTGACCGACAGCTCTCTGGATGCAGCACTGAATCAATATCCATTGCTGATCGTGGACTGCTGGGCTGAGTGGTGCGGTCCTTGCCGGATGATAGGTCCGATAATCGAGGATTTGGCTAAGGAACTGAGCGGCAAAGCCGTCTTCGGGAAGCTGAACGTGGACGAGAACATGCAGACGTCGAACAAATATAGGATCTCTGCTATACCTACTCTGCTTGTCTTCAAGGATGGGAAGCTCCTGGACAAGTTGGTAGGGGCCTACCCTAAGGCCACACTGGCCGGAAAAATTCAGAAGTATCTCTGAGGGCGTCCTCAGAGATATCGATTCTTTTAAACGGGAATTGTTCAAGCGACGCTGCCGGGCACCTTGACCCGGGAGTAGCCTTCCAGGTTAACGATCGGCTTGCTCTCGTTGTAGCTGGAAAGATCTGTGACTTGGTTGGGTGCAGAGTAGCCAGCACTGTAAATTGGCTTGGTCGGGTTGTTGTTCTCCACACTGACCAGCGGCTTAACAACGCTCGTAACCGTCTGTAGCGGCTTTGGGTGAGAGTATGCGCTCACATTGTAGGCTGGTTTGGTGTTGGAGTAGGCCTCGATGTTGTAACTGGACTTGTTTCCGTACATGTCTACGTTGTTTACAGATTTAGGTGTTAGGCCCACAGTATCGACTGCCTTGGCGGATGTCATTCCTACATGGACTGCAGGTATGGAGACTGTCTGATTCAACTTCGAGGTGTTATTTGTCGGCATGGTATTGTTCAACAGAGCAGCATTGTTCTCAGGGACTGGGTTGCTCACAAGTGAAGAGTTGTTCGTCTGAATTGTCTGGTTCATCAACGCGGCGGGAGTTACAAGGGCAGTATTGTTATCAAGTGATGTGTTGTTCGAATAAATGGTATTGTTTCCCACTATGATCTGGTTCTCAGAAGCGGTTGTATTTTCCTGTGCGGTGGCTAGCAGAATTAAGGTAGCCAGTAACAAGGAACACACTAGGTAAGCTATTTTCGTACTCATATTGATCCTCGGCTGGGACAGTTGTAGCTACGTGCTTATCAATTTTAGGTACGCGAAGACGACGATGAACTTAGCGAATCAATCTAGGCAGCTTGAAATCCGCCCGCCTAGATTGTCCTCGATCGTCTAAGCAAAACGGCTGCTACCAACGCTGCAACGCTCAGTTCAGGAGATAGCGGGCTTTGCTTCTGAGTCGTCGTGTTATTGGCAGACTTGGGAAGAGGCTTGGCCTCAAACACGCTCTCTTTGACATCTCTCACATCGCCGTTGTTGCCCAGAAGAACAGCGCTGAGCTGATAGACCCCTGGATCGAGGGTCTTGTTCCAGGAGATCTCCACAGTCTCGTCTTTGCCCGTGAGCAGCACGGGAGTCTTCTTTTCGATGGTCTCCAGAACTGTCCCGTTATGAGTTAGCGTGAACCTGAGCAATCCCATGAAGGGAACCCTGGAGTTGCCGAGAACCGTAGCACTGGCTCCTGTCTCGTCCTCGTAGGTCTCCGTGATTACTGCGTCGTCCTTCGCAATAAAGGTCATCATGTAGGCCCTGGTTTGATTGTGGCTGGGCTCGACTATCTTGACCCTTCCCGAGTAAGCTTTTCCATCAACCAGGATCTGGTGCCAGGGCCTGTCGAGCTCCAGGGCAACGCCGCTGGAAATGGGTACAGACTTATCCTCGGATATGTAAATGGCCTTGTTTCCGGTAATGAGCATGTAGTAGATGTCGACGATTGTAGGGTCCTGCGAGAGGATGGAGAGATGGATGCCTCTGGAGTCTGCATTGAAATCTCGTACATCGAATCTCACCGGGGTTTCACCGGCGTAGAAGAACCTGTAGTTTCCTTGTGACTGGGTCTTATTGTCTCTCAGTAGATTGGCACGGACCAGGTAGGATCCCTTTTCGGCCTCGAAGGAATCCCAGGCCGCTATCCAGGTGCCCGGTCCGTCCAGGTTGAGAAGTCTAGTCTGAAGAACCTGATCCCCAAATATCAGATCTAAGCGGAGCTGGTCGCCTACCACATCTCCTTGAACCGCGACATCGGACGATCCGATGTTGGAGTAGACATCCGTGATCTCCTGTGACTGCGCTAAGCCAATAAGCGCCAATATTGCGACCACCAACCAGACGGTATAGGTTCTCATAGGCGTTACCTGTCGTGTTCTGTGATGTCTCAAAAGGGTTTTAAAATTAACCCCCAGACCTTGGCATTAAGAGGAAAGTTAATCAGGAAGCAGATGGATGGTGCGCTGTTCGAGGAGATTTCTGTGCTCGCACCTTTCATAGCGGTAAGACATATTACCACGCGCAGAAGGCAGACCCTCCTGTCTGTCCTGGCCATCGGAGTGGCTGTAGCTGCGGTTCTTGTGTTCATATCGCTACAGGACGGGTTTCAGGGGATGCTTTTCAACATAGTAGTCGAAGATTTGTCTCATGTAACCGTCACCCCCAAGGAAGGAGACGACTACATCTATCTGTACAGAAACCTCATGGACAGGATATGGCCAATTCCGGGAGTGTCGGCTGTTTCTCCTGGTCTAGGCACAACAGCAACCTTCACCCACAAGGACAACGTAGAGAACGTGGCCATGTCCGGAGTGAATCCATCCGATATGGACAAAATCTACAAAATTGGCCAATACGTGATCCGAGGGGATCTGGCTTCCATCCAGGACGGGAACAAAGTAGTTTTGGGCCAGAAGTTGGCTGATAACTTGAAGGTGAAGCTGGGTGATACCGTTGACGCCAGTTTCCCCGATGCAAGAAGCACCAGCCTTGTGGTCTCTGGAATATTCAATACGCCCACAGGCTGGCCTGAGGACATAGCCTTTGTCTCTCTGTCCACTGCAAGGAATTTCCTGAACAAAGGAGACGTTGCATCATCGGTAGACATAAAGCTGGATGATGTCTATCAGGCCGATGCGGTGGCAAGAGTTCTTCAAGGGTACGGCTACAAGGCAGATAGCTGGCAGCAGCTTTACCCCGAGATCCTACGCACCTTAGCAATCGAGCGCTTCCAGAACCAACTGATAAATCTGTTCATACTGATCATCGCCGCCTTCGGCATAGGGAGCGTGATGTACATGCTCGTCAACGAGAAGACGAGCGAAATAGGAATGCTCATGGCTCTGGGGGCCACCAGCCATGCTATAAGAAATATCTTCTTAGTGGAAAGCGGCATACTAGGATTGATTGGCGGGACCGCTGGAGCGGTTGTAGGACTGCTTATTTCTCTGTACCTCAAGAGCAAAGAGATCAGGATGGAGGCACCAGGAGGTCAGATGATCACTCTTCCCGTGGTAATCAATCCGTGGGACTTTCTGATCGTCGTGATGTTGGCGGCAGCCTTGAGCGTTGTAATCAGTGCATATCCGGCCTGGAAGGCGTCTCGCCTTGACCCTGTAGAGGCTATAAAGGGTTAACCACATGTACGAGTTCACCGTCGCTCAGAAACACATATTAAGAAACCCTAAGATGGCTTTGTTCACCATCGCTGCTGTTACTCTTGCTGTGGCTGTAGTTGTTGTTCTAATGGGTCTCATGAGCGGCTTCCAGGACGAGGTCATCACAACCACGGTAGAGAACAATCCTCACATCCTCGTTCAGCCGAAGGAGGATGAGAAGTATGTTTACCTCTACAGAACCGTGTCAAGTAAACTTTGGGATTACCCAGGCGTGAAGGCGGTCTCTGCCCGGCTCAGCGGAAAGGCTGCTGCAAAGTACAAAGATAAGGTCAGAGGAGTCGATTTCTTGGGCGTCGATCCGTCGGATGAAGATCGATTGATGAACGTTCAGAAGGATATCGTCTACGGCAACTTCCAGGATCTTCGGACCAGGAAGTACTCAGCATTCATGGGGACAACGCTTGCAGAAGAGCTGAAGCTCCATCCTGAGAACGATTTTTCGCTTTCCAGGGGGAATAAATCGATCACGCTCAAGGTTGCCGGCCTATTCGAGACTGGATCAGCCAGGGATAAAACCCTGGTCTACATCCCCAGGTCCACTGCCCAGGACCTTCTAGGCAAGGGAGACGTTGTCTCCGAGGTAGATGTCAAGGTGAAAGACATATACAAGGCACCATACATAGTTGGGGATCTCAGAGCAAGATTCAGGTATCAGTCCAAGTCCTGGGAGGATTTGAACGCAGACATCCTGAGGCTGATCCAGACCCAAGAATTCTTTTCTTTGGCATTTTACGCTTTAATAGGTATCATTGCGTGCTTCGGCATTGCAAACTCCATGATAATGATAGTGACCAGGCGTACAAAAGAGATCGGCATCCTGATGGCCATGGGAGCAACGCGGTGGTCCATCCTCAAGATCTTCATGCTGGAAAGCCTTATGTTGGCTCCACCCTCGGCGGTCCTCGGCAGCATGCTTGCCTATCTGACTGCCAAGCTGATAATGTCCTATAGCATAGAGTTGCCTTCTGAGATCTATCGAGTATCCAGATTGACTGTGTCCATGAAGCCCGAGTTTTTACTGTATGTCATGATCGATGCAATTTTTGTGAATTTCGTGGCTGGCCTATATCCGGCCTGGAAGGCTTCGAGGATGGACCCAGTTGAGGCCATAGCGAGCATGTGATGGGTAGCTGGCGGAGACCCCTTTGTTAGAATCATAACTGCGAGTACCGGCGAAATAGTTACATTCTGACATGCAAGAATTGTTGATGAGCTGTAGAGAGGGACGTTTGGCTGTGCTTCGATGGAATGTTAGGAGTTAGGGACTCCATACATGGCTCCAGGATCAGGGCCGAGGCCTGGAAGATCAGCGATCCAAAGGTTATTGCCAAACCGGAAGGCATAAGGCACAACGCATTACCTTGAACCGAGAACGCAGAAGCAGTGATCGAAAGGAAGCTTGTGTGGATACAAACCGTTCGTAATCAACGGCCAGGAGCTATGCAGCATGGTGGACAAGCTGCCTAAGTGAAATCGTGAATCGTCTGCAAATCAAGGGCTGGAGCACGGGAAAAAGAATTACGCTTCAAATCCAGCGACTGCGGCCCTGGTTGCCTACTTTGCATGTTTGACTAGGCATGAACGTCCTTTGGAATATTCAACATTGTAAGGTGTAGAGCTTAACGGTTGACCCACTGATCACATTAATGAGTTGTTCAACTCTAATTATCTGGAAACAGCGAGACTCTGTAGCCTCTTTGAACTTTGCTTAAACGTGACCTACTGACTCTTGCAAAGTAAGATTCTGTGAATACACCGAAAGCGATAAGAGAATGGAAGCCCGAATTGAGGTATGGTGCGACCATCAGGCTGATGCGTAGAACATTAAAGACAACTAAAATCTAATGGCAGAAGGGCTCGAACCAATGCTACTAAAATGGTTGATTGTAGCCATTTCGCTGAACTAAGATAAGGTAGAGATCGATTATAAGTGACGTTACATGGCTAACGAGGAGGAAATTCTTGGATCGCTTATGAAAGTTGAAAATCTAGAGAGTTATACGATAGAGGATGCCATATACTTTATTGGATCTCTGATAGATGTCTCGTCCGATCTCAAGAAAACACAGGGACTAGAAAGAGCTATTAAAATTTCAGAAGCTTTATTCGAACGCGATTTAACATCGCAGCAATTAAGCGTATTATATTATTCTCTTGGAAATGCATGGACGTCATTGAAAATATTACGCAAACAAGAGCCTCAACAATTATGGGATTTCCAACAAGAAGAAATAGAGAATGAAATAATAAATTTGCGCAAAGCCCTAAAGGAAGACGGATTTGAGAAGCTATCTACTCAAAAGAGATGTCAAATTTTAACAAACTTAGGAAGCGCGATGGATTATATAGGTCGCTTTGTGGTAGCCATTGAATATTGGGATCGAGCATTACAAATCGATTCTTCCTTTAGCATGGCCCTTGGCAATAGAGGAATTGGGTTTACTTATTATTCTGAAATTCTTTATGACGATGGCCATAAAATATGCCCAAGAGTAATATTTCACAGGTTTGCTTATTCGGATTTAGAGCTTAGCTTAAGTTCAAAACTACATGAGGATGCTAGAAAGCAATTTAACGATTTCAAAACACGGATTGAATCAAGATATTCCTCTGACGACCTTAAAAATAAAATTGATTCGAATGATTTTTCTGATGAGATTTCAAAGAAGGAGCAACATTATCGCAGATGGTGTTTGGCTAATCGATTATTTTTAAACCCACTGAATGACTTGGGACCGTACCCTATCGCTGCAAAAGATAGTTTTGCTCCACCAACTATCGTAGTTAAAATTAAGAAAGAAGAAGATTATATGGGTTATTTCAACCAAGTAAAACAAGAATTTGTTTCTGCTAGATATATGTATTATGATGGTATCAATTCAAGGAACCTTCATTTCTCGGACAGAGAAGTTCGTCTTTTCAATACTCTAGATTATCCAACATATTCTTTAGCTATTGAAAAAATAAAAATGGCGTTTAGGGTTATATACTCAATATTTGACAAAATTGCATATTTTTTAAACAATTATCTAAGATTGAATATACAAAACAACCGTGTCAATTTTAAAACGCTCTGGTATGAATCACAAGAATTGAAAAAAGGCTTAAGACTAGAATTCAAGCAGAATCAGAATTGGCCTCTGAGAGGCCTGTTTTGGCTTAGCAAAGATCTATATGAGAATAAACCCGCTTTTAAAGATTCTATGTTACCCGATGCTCTCGAGATCTATGAGATTCGCAACCATTTGGAGCACAAATATTTAAAAATTCACAATGAGATGTTTCCCGAAAAAATGCTTCATGCGTCGAATTTCAAGTACTCCGTATCCCGCTTGGATTTTGAGTCAAAAACCCTTAGGCTGATTAAAATGGCTAGAGCAGCTTTGATATACCTTTTCACGGCGGTTAATCATGAAGAACAATTACGTGCAAAGAAGAGGGTAAAGTCACATATAATGCAATTGCCTATGACGAAATTTGATGATAACTGGAAGATATAATCACTAATGTCGATCGCAATAAGAGAGCCAAGTGCCAGCAACTTAAATCTATCCTTCGGGACAATACTTGATGGAACCTGCTTTGCTCCAGATAGTAGATTGGCAAAACGGTTCAGGTTTACGGAATAGATTACACTCGATATGCATACCTGCAGGGCCGCACTACAAATGCATCCAATCAGTCTTATTTGATGCACTGGGCACATACCGAAGATTTTGGTCTATTCAAGTCTCGATTTCATGATCCAACAGGATGGTACTGAGGACCTTGAGCTAAATGAGGTACATCTGGTACATTCCAGAAGGGGATCTCGGATTGAATCTCGGATAATTGTAACAGGAGCCGTGTCCTTAGACTAACTGCATGGAAGGATATCAATAACATGAGTTTCGAGGAAAACTTAACATGGACTCTTATTGAGATTACAAGATTACGAAACGATAATTTGAAAAAAATATTTAGTGAGGCAGCAGAACTGCTGCTGCCTGCATAGCCCAGTTGTAGAACGGCTGCGGGTAAACGCCGATACCGATGACCCCGATCATTGTCAGGATCAGGGCAACCGCGTATCCCTTGGGCTCTGAGATCTTCGGTCCCGCCGGCTCCTTGAGGTACATGTAGCTGATTATCCTCAGGTAATAGTACAGCGACAGAGCGCTGTTGAGGATTGCAAGCACTGCAAGCCAGACCAGCCCGGCGTTGATGGCCGAGCCGAAGAGCACGAACTTGCCTATGTAGCCTGCTGTGGGCGGAATTCCGGCCAGGGCGAACATGAAGATCAACAGGCAGAACGCCGTTATGGGCGCGCGCCTTCCGAGGCCCGCATAGTTCGATATGTCGTCCGGGTCGCTTCCTTCCTTAAGTCCGTCCTTTAGGACCATGTAGCCAACGACAGCCGCTGCAATGAAGGCACCCATCTTCATCAGCGCATGGCCGAGGATCAGGAGCAAGCCTCCAGCTATGCTGTTCTGAGCAATGGCTGCACCGTTAGGCTGACCGAGCGCTGCGCCCACGACGACAAAGGTCATGGCCATGTACCCTGCTTGAGCCACGCTTGAATAAGCGAAGATCCTCCTCACGTTGTTCTGCCAGATGGCCAGAACGTTTCCCAGAGTCATTGTCAGAGCGGCCAGGATGGCAAAAGCTAGGTACCATTCCAGTCTCAGGGCCAACAGGGCCACGAATATCACCCTGAAGGCCGCTGCAAATCCCATCTTCTTGGAGCCTGCTGCGAGCAACCCCGAAACCAGGGCAGGCGCGCCCTCGTAGGTGTCGGGAGCCCACATGTGGAAGGGAACCAGAGCCATCTTGAAGGCGAACCCCGCAATTACGAAGATCAGCGCCACGAGAGTAGCAGGTGCGAAGTTGGATAAGGCTGCGGATGCAATCCCTGCAATCTTCGTCGTTCCAGTCATGCCGTAGAGCAGCGAGAAGCCGAATAGCATAAAAGCCGAGGAGACAGACCCGAAGATGAAGTACTTCATGGCCGCCTCAAGGTTCCTCTTCGACTTGTCGAACGCCGCCAGGGCATA
>Ga0182017_10001766_pt1 | contig 16594 bp, 15 predicted proteins | sample 712E3DmetaG_FD_120492 | JGI IMG/M metagenome (GOLD analysis project Ga0182017, IMG submission 120492) | Permafrost microbial communities from Stordalen Mire, Sweden - 712E3D metaG | ecosystem: Environmental > Terrestrial > Soil > Wetlands > Permafrost | place: Sweden: Stordalen | collected... | reverse complement strand
GGCTTCGAGGGAACACGTCGGATCCACAAGGTAGCGCCAGATGATGTACCATCCCGAGTGATCATAATGCGACTGGACCGCCCAAGGCCGTTTGCTCGCCTTGCACTCGAGCGATTCACGCGGCGAGGGAGAGGCGCCGCTGCCCCGTTTCTTGAGGTCGGGGAACCGTTGCTGGGCGATGTCGATGTTGCGGTTCTTCTCGTACACGCTGTTTGCGTCCAGCGCTTTCGTCGCGTAAATGCCCACCAATGCACTGAAAACGTTGGCCTGTTCGAAATAGAGTTCGACCAGATCGGCCAGTTCCCGCTCGACGTACTCGACGGCCTTTCTTATGGCCGTCACCGTCAGGCCCGGAGGAAGTTCAACCCGGTTACGAAAGTCATCTTTTCGAACCATTGCCCTTGGCGTCCTTTGGAATAAACGCGACCAGTTGAGGGATAGCTTCTTGCGCCATCTTGAAGTAATCCGGGTTGATCTCCAGGCCGATACTCTTCAAACCACAGGAAGAAGCAGCGGCAATTGTGGAGCCGGATCCCATGAAGGGGTCCAGAATGATCCCTCGTCCCAGCGGCAAAGCCGCACGGACTATTTGCCGAAGGAAATACTGAGGTTTCAGGGACGGGTGGGGAGCGATCTCCCGTTCTTTCCCGCGGGCCGGCGATGAGAGAATCATGTCCTTGAAGGGTTCGTGGTCGGAAATCCTGCGCAGACCGCCTGTGCCCCACTTGCGCAAATTGTCTTGGACGCGGCCTTCGCAAGGCCTTCGGAAAAGGCCCCATGGTTCCCAACACGACTTCGGCATGACTGAAACGTCAGGAAATTCTTCGTGCGCGTTCTTGGGCCGGTCACCACCACGCAATGTGTAGATGACCCGGATGATCTCCCCGCGCTTCTCAAACCCGGCTTTTATGAACGGTTCATATACCAGGTAGGATACCAACGGGTTGGTGGCAATGAAAACGTGTGCCCCCGGAACCAGCACCGGCATGAGCGCCTCGGCAAACCTCGCGAAGAAGAAACGCAGGTCTTCCTTGTCAGATTCCCGAAGCACCGTAAAGCGGGGCAGCGGACGACGGACGCAACCATCGAATGACGGAGGAATGCGCCACACTCCACCGCGACCGTTCTTCATTTTCCGCAGTTCTTCGGGTTTGTATTCGACAAGTCCATAAGGCGGGTCCGTAACCACGGCGTGAATCGAGCGCGGTTTCGCCGCCTTTAACCAGTCGATGGCATCGACGTTGTGTGTCTCGTAAACACCGAGGACCGGGGTTTCCCTTTTCGGAGGATGGAGAATGGGACTTGGGGAAATCGAGGGACCGATTTGCCTTCTTAGTATCATGACTGCCCGGCCTTTGAAATCAGAGTTCGAGGCCTTTGTATCTGGTGCGCCCGGAAGGATTTGAACCTTCGGCATCCAGCTCCGGAGGCTGGCGCTCTATCCGGACTGAGCTACGGGCGCGCGATTTGACCCCAAAGAATAGCCGGAATCGCCCCGGAATGCAAGACGGATTTCGACGGACGAAAGGCGCCCTTTGCAGTTTGGCGCAATGGGTTCGCGCGATGCCGGCCAAAAATGCGGCATTTTGCTTGATTGCTCGGCGGGCCTATTTAGAATGAATCGCCCGTCGAAGGGGCGGTCCGCGTTTTTCACCCCCTGGGGTGCGCGGAAAGCAGGGTTCGCCCCTTTGGGCAAAGGCGGAAATTCGCCGCCGCAATCGAAACAGGAGTCCCAGCGTGAAGGTGCCGCAGGTCGATCTGTCGCGGACGTACCAGGAACTCGAGCCGGAAATCCTCGCGGCCGTCGAGGAGCTTCTGCGCTCGCAGCGGATGGTCCTGGGTCCCGCGGTGGACCGGTTCGAGCAGAGTCTGGCGGCGTGGTGCGGGTCGCTCTTTGCGGTGGGGTGCGGCTCGGGGAGCGACGCGCTCGTCCTCGCGCTTCTCGCCGTCGGCGTGAAACCGGGCGACGAGGTGGTGACGACGCCCTTCACCTTCTTCGCGACCGCCGGCGCCGTCCACCGTCTCGGCGCCAGACCCGTCTTCGTGGACATCGACCCGCGCACGTTCAATATCAACCCGGCGCTCATCGAGCCGGCGCTCACCGACCGGACGAAGGTCATCCTCCCGGTGCACCTCTACGGGCAGCCGGCGGACATGGACCCGATCCTCGCGCTCGCCGCGCGCCGGGGTCTTGCCGTCGTCGAGGACGCCGCCCAGGCCATCGGGGCCCGCTACCACGACCGCGTCGCCGGAACCCTGGGCGTTGTCGGGTGTCTCTCCTTCTACCCCAGCAAGAACCTCGGGGCCGCCGGGGACGCCGGGGCCTGTCTCACCGATCAGGAGTCGCTCGTCGACCTGCTGCGGAGTCTCCGCGTCCACGGGACCGAGCCCGGCCAGCCCTACCTCCACCGGCACGTCGGCTTCAACAGCCGCCTCGACGCACTCCAGGCCGTCATCCTCGGCGTCAAGATGAAGCGTCTGAGCGCGTGGAACGAGACCCGTCGGAGGCTCGCGCAATACTACACCGAGCGGCTCGGCTACATCTCGGAGGTGCAGGCCCCGCACCTCGCGGACCGGTGCGAACACGTCTTCCACCAATACGTCATCCGCGCCCAGCGGCGCGACGAGCTGATGAAGTACCTCGGCGAGCAGGGCGTGGAGGCCCGCGTGTTCTATCCCAGACCCCTCCACCTGCAGGAGTGCTTCGCCTCCCTCGCTCACAAGGAGGGCGATTTCCCCGAGGCCGAGCGGGCCAGTCGCGAGGTCCTCGCGCTCCCCATCTTCCCGGGACTCACCAGCGAAGAGCAGGACCACGTGGTGCGGAACATCTGGGATTTTTACGCGGCGGCCAAGTCCAGGGTGTCGGTGGGCGGAAAAGCGGTCTCCGGAAAAGGGGCCGGAAGATCAGTCCGCGGGAAAAAGGGCCAGGAGCCCTCGCTGAAAGGCTCCTGACCTCTTTTCCGGCGTGTTGTTCTGTTGAAATTCCCTCTCCCGGGGGGAGAGGGAGCAAACGGCGCCTCTGCTCGCAGGTTTTCAACAGAGCACCGGCGTTTCTTGGGAGTTCCTGGACCAGTCAGTCGGGGGGGTCGGGTGGAGCGATTCTTTTTCACGTGGGTGACGGTGATCGCGGCGCTGTCGGCGGCAGCGGGGCCGGGCGTCGCGCGCGCCGACGACGAGCGACCCGTCTCGGAGTCCCTGCTCCCCGTGTCGGCCAGGGCCGACATCGCGGTGCGCGGAGAGTCCGGCGGTCTCGCCGTGCTCCTCCTCACCGACCGCGTCGAGCTCGGCCGCGGCGACAGCCGCATGCAGGCCGACCGCGCCATCCTCTGGATCGACCCGACACGCTCCCACCAGCTCGGCAAGGTGTTGATGGAGGTCTACGCCGAGGGGAACGTCCGCACCGTGGAGCAGGGAGTCCGGGTGACGAGTCCGCGCGTCTTCTTCCGCTGGACCGCCTCGAAACTGACGGTGGACGACACCGACGGACTCATCCCGACGCAGTCCGGGCCGTTCAAGGGACCGTTCATGGAGCGGGCCGAAGCGGCGCGGAAGGCCGGGGTGGTCCCGCGCGAGCCCGCGACCGTGCTTCCCCCGAAAGAGAAGCCGCCCGTCGCCCAGTTTCCGCCGCGCGAAACCCCCGGCATCGCCGAGGTCCCGCCCCGCGAGCCCAAACCCCCGTCCGGAAAGGTCCCCCCGAAGGAGGTCCCCCCGTCCGGCGTCGTCGAGCCCGCCCGCATCGGACTTATCTACGGACAGCAGCAGGAAGGTCCCGACATCAAGACCACCGTCGAGGGCGACTACCGCGTGACGGTCATCACCCGCTACCCCGACATCGTGTTCCAGGACCCGACCTCCGAGCGCGGACAGTTCGAGATCCTCGCCGAGAACATGGTCATCTGGGTCAACGAGTCCAAGCTCAAGGAGCCCGGGGGACTCCGCGAGGCCGACCTCCAGATCTACGCCGAGGGCCACGTCGTCATCTACGAGGAGCGCAAGACCATCCAGTGCGAGCAGCTCTTCTACGACTACAAGGACCAGCGGGGTCTCATGGCGGGCGGACCCGGCGGCCTCGCCCTCGTCCGGGCCACCACCGAGGACCGCACCATGCCCTTCTACTACCGCGCCAAGGAGTTCCGCCAGGTCTCGGCCGACCGGTACACCTCGCGAAACGTCACCATGTCCACCAGCGAGTTCAACCCGCCCGAGTGGGGCATTGTCTGCTCCGAGGTGGCCCTGACCGCCGGGACCCGGACCGTCACCGACGAATCCGGCCGCACGCGCGAAGTCCAAGCCATGGAGCGGGCCGACGCCTGGGACACCAAGCTCGAGGTCGAGGGCGTCCCCCTCTTCTACTGGCCCTACTTCAGCCACGACCTCCAGAACAACCGGACCATCCTCCGCAAGGCCCATCTCGTCAGCTCCAACCAGTACGGCTTCGGCGCCCAGACCGAGTGGGACCTCTACGACCTCGGGGTCTACCAGAACGACTGGTCCGACCTCCGCTTCCTCTACGACTATTACAGCAAGCGCGGGACCGGTCTCGGGCTCAAGTTCGACTACACCCGCCCCGACTACTGGGGCAACCTCATGGTCTACACCATCCACGACACCGGCATCGACAGGACCGGACTTCCCCCGGACGACCCCCAGCGCATCCGGGTCGACTGGCAGCACCGGCAGACCCTCTCCGAACATTGGCGGCTCGACGCCGAACTCTCCTACCTCAGCGATTCCCAGTTCCTCGACGAATACTGGGAGAAGATCGCCCGCGAGGAGAAGGAGCGCGAGACCTACGCGAACCTGAGATACCTGAACGAGAACAAGGAGCTGAGCATCCTGGCCCGGTACCGGCTCAACGATTTCCAGACCCAGACGGAGTACCTGCCCGAAGCGCGCTTCGCGTGGACCGGCGAGCCGATCCTCGGCGACCGACTCACCTATATCCAGGACACGCACCTCGGATACGTCCGCCGGCTCTGGGACGACAAGCTCCAGGACGTGGGACTCCTCCCCGCCAATTACCAGAGTCTCCGGCTCATCAGCGAGCACGAGGTGCAGTACCCCATGGACGTGGGCATCTTCAGGGTGGTCCCGTTCGTGGACGCGGCCTTCAGCGCCTATAACCAGGTCATCTCCGGACAAGCCGACCGCGTGGCGCTCACCGCCGGGACGCGCGCCAGCACCTCCTTCTGGCACATCTACGACGTCAACAACCGTCTCTGGGACATCAATCGTCTGCGGCACGTCGTCACCCCGAGCGTTGCCGTGTTCGACACCGTTTACCTGAGCAAGCAGCCCGACGCCATCTACCAGTTCGACGAGTTCGACTCGGCGGGCGACCAGAAGGTGGTGCAGTTCGAGCTCCGGCAGCGGCTCCAGACGCGCCGGCTCTTCCGCAGCACCGACCCGGAGAAGGTCGGGGGATGGTACACCGTCGACTGGATGGCCCTCAACCTCGAGCTCAACTACTTCCCCTCCCCCGACCGGTACGACAACGGCCACACCCTCTCCCCGATGCGTGCGGAATACCGATGGCAGGTCTCCGACCGGCTCGCGCTCCTCAGCGACGCCGACATCCGCGTCGACAGCACCCCTGAAATCGAAACCTTCGACCTCGGGCTCAGCTGGGACCGGTCCCCCAAGCTCAATCTCTACATCGGCCAGCGATACATCCGCGAATCCGGAAGCAACATCACCATCGGACAGCTCGACTACAAGCTCGACGAACGCTGGAACCTCGGCTTCTTCGCACAGTACGATTTCGGACTGGGGGCGTCGAACGACTACCGCGTCGTCTTCAAGCGGCGGCTCCATCGCTGGATCCTGGAGTTCGGCTACGAATACAACGCCACACAGCACAACCACGAGATGACCCTGATGCTCTGGCCGCAGGGCGTCGCCGAGGGACAGCTCCGGTTCTTCTGAGCGGCTTGCGGGGTTATTGGGATAGGCTCTTGATATAGGCTTGACTTGGACGACCGTCGATGTAGAATGAAAGGCCCTTCCGGACGCGCCGGAGGGGCCTTTTTCGCGCCGATTTCGCCCGGGAGCTCGTCATGTACGAACTCATCGTCCAGACCTGGTTTTCGGCCGCGCACCGGCTCCGCGAATACCAGGGCAACTGCGAGAACCTCCACGGGCATAACTGGAAACTCGACGTCCGCCTGCGGAGCGAACGGCTCGACTCCCTCGGCATGGTCGCGGATTTCCGCGAGATCAAGCGTCTTGTCAAGGGCGTGGTCGATCGTCTCGACCATCAATACCTGAACGACGTGCCGCCCTTCACCGGCGTCAATCCGACCACCGAGAACGTCGCGCGGTTCGTCTATGACGATCTGGCGAAGACGCTCCCGGGCGGGTTGACTCTGGCGAGCGTCACCGCGTGGGAATCGCAAAATTGCGGAGCGACCTACAGTGGCTAGCAAGAAAAGCGTTGGTGCGGAGAAAACCGTCGGCGCCGGGACCAAGGTCCAGGTCGCCCTCGATTTCGTGGACCTCGGCCGGGCGATGAAGGTCGCCCGCGCCGCCGTCGAGGCCGGGGCCGAAATCCTCGAAGCCGGTACCCCGCTCATCAAGAGCGAGGGACTCGATGCGGTGCGTCGTCTCCGCTCCACCTTCCCGCACGTCCGCATCGTCGCCGACATGAAAACCATGGACGCCGGACGCATCGAAATGGAGTCCGCCGCCAAGGCCGGGGCCCATCTGGCCGTCGTCCTCGGCGCCGCCTCCGACGCCACCATCCGCGAGTGCATCAAGGCCGGACAGAACTACGGCATCGAGGTCGGCGTGGACATGATCGGCGTGTCGGACCCCTGCGCCCGCGCCAGGGAATGCGAAGCCTGGGGCGCCGCGTCCATCGGTCTCCACACCCCCATCGACGAGCAGATGCGGGGCGGCTCCGACGCATTCGCCCTGGTCCGCGCCGTGCGCAAGGTCGTGACGATTCCCCTCGCCGTCGCCGGCGGTCTCAACAGCGAATCCGTCGTCGACGCCGTCCATGCCGGGGCCGACGTCGTCGTCATCGGGGGCGCCGTCACCAAGGCCGCAGACCCCGTAAAGGCCACGCAGGACATCCTCCTGGCCGTCCGGTCGCTCAAGAAAATCAAGACCGACCTCTATCGCCGCGTCGGCATCCAAAACATCCGCGGGATCCTCGAAAAGGTCTCCACCGCCAACATCTCCGACGGGAACCACCGCTGGCCGATGATCGAGGGCGTGCGGCCCATCCAGCCCGGGCTCAAGATGGTCGGGCCCGCCGTCACCGTCCGCACCTATCCGGGCGACTGGGCCAAACCCGTCGAGGCGATCGACCTTGCCGCCCCCGGCGACGTCATCGTCATCGACGCGGGCGGCGTCCTCCCCGCCGTCTGGGGCGAACTCGCCACCCACTCCTGTCTCGCCAGAAAAGTCGGGGGCGTGGTCATCCACGGGGCCATCCGCGACACCGCCGACATCCGCCGGATGAAATTCCCCGCGTTCGCCACGCTCGTCACCGGACAGGCCGGCGAACCCAAGGGACTCGGCGAGATCAACGTCCCCATCACCGTCACGGGCATCCGCATCATGCCCGGCGACTGGGTGGTCGGCGACGACGACGGCGTCATCGTGCTTCCCAAGGCCGAGGCGGTCGAGCTGACCAACCGCGCGATGGACTGTCTCGAACGCGAGAACCGCATCCGCGCCGAAATCGACCAGGGCAAAACCACCCTCGCCCAGGTCACCGAACTCCTCAAGTGGGAAAAGAAATAGGACGGGAGGGAGCCTTGCTGGTTGTCGGTGAGCGGATCAACACGAGTCGCAAGCGGATTGCCCTGGCGGTGCGCGAGCGGGACGCCGACTTCATCCGTCGCGAAGCCGTCAAGCAGGCCGAAGCCGGCGCCGGCTACATCGACGTCAACGCCGGAACCTCCGTCGCGCACGAACGCGACGACCTCGTCTGGCTCACGCAAACGGTGCAGTCGGCGGTCGAGGTCCCCGTCTGTCTCGACAGCGCCAATCCCGACGCCCTCGAAGCCGCCCTCGCGGTGCACCGCGGGGACCCCATGATCAACTCCATCACCGCGGAGTCCGAACGCATCAACGGAATCCTTCCCACGGTGGTGAAGCACAAGGCCCGCGTGGTGGCGCTCGTAATGGGCGACGGCGGGATGCCCGAATCCGTCGACGGACGTCTTGAAGTCGCCCGCGACCTCCACAAGCGGCTCACCGCGGCCGGCGTCGCGAGCGACCATATCTATTTCGACCCGCTCATCCGTCCCATCAGCACCAATCCCGACCAGGCCCTCGCCGCCATCGACGCCACCCGCCGCATCATGACGGAACTCGCGGGCGTCCACACCATCTGCGGCCTCTCCAACGTCTCCTTCGGGCTTCCCCGGCGGAACCTCCTCAACCGGGCGTTCCTCGCGCTGCTCATCGGCGCCGGACTCGACGCCACCATCATCGACCCCATTGAGCCCGGCATGATGAGCACCTTGCTGGCCGCTTCCGCACTCGTCGGCCGCGATGAATACTGCATGAACTACATCGCCGCCGAACGCGCCGGAAGACTCGGCGACTGAACCGCACTGCATTTCCCGTTGAATTCCGCCGGACGCCGGGGTATAAATAGGGGGAGCGCTGTACGCGGGCCACGTCCGGCCCGCGCCAATTGCCGGAGGGAGCGAACCATGAACCCCATCCCCTGCCAGGTCTGCAAGAAAAACCTGGCCACCGTTCACCTCACCGAGATCATCAAGAACAAGAAGCGCGAGATCCACCTTTGCGAGGACTGCGCCGGCAAGAAGGGCGTCGCCTTCAAGTCCTACCAGTTCTCCATCCCCGACCTCCTCAGCAGCCTCGTCAACAGTCAGGCCGCGCAGGAAATCGCCAAGATGAGCCAGATCAAGTGTCCCGTCTGCGGACTCTCCTACCTCGAGTTCCGTCAGCACGGGCGGCTCGGCTGCGCCACCGACTACACCGTCTTCAAGGAGGGGCTCATCCCGCTCCTGGAGAAAATCCACGGGAGCGCCGAGCACCTGGGCAAGATCCCCGGCTCCAGCGGCGACGCCCGGGAGATGAGCAAGGAGCTCATCGAGCTCCGCCAGGCCCTCAAGCGCGCCGTCGACAAGGAAGACTACGAGCAGGCCGCCTCCATCCGCGACCGCATCCGCAAACTCGAGGAGGGCCGCCATGATGCAGATGCGTGACCTGGCCAAGTCGTCCGGGGAGTGGCTCAAGGGCGCCGGTCCCCACTCCGACGTCGTCATCTCCAGCCGCATCCGGCTCGCCAGGAACCTCGTCCAGTTCCCCTTCCTTGCCCAGGCCACCAGGGACCAGAAGCAGCGGGTCCTCGACATCATCCGCGAGCGCCTCGTCGCCGTCCCCGAGAGTTCCAAGCTGACGTTCGTCGAGCTGACCGCCGCCGACCCGGTCGACCGCTCGCTTCTCGTCGAGCGGCACCTCATCTCTCGCGAGCTCGCCGACGGCGACTGGCCCCGAGGCGTCGCCTTCTGCGAGACCGAGACCATCAGCATCATGGTCAACGAGGAGGACCACCTGCGGATGCAGGTGCTGAGGAGCGGCCTGGAGCTCGCCGACGCCTGGCGGCAGATCGACCGCGTCGACGACGCCCTCGAGGCCGAGCTCGATTTCGCCTTCTCCGCCCAGCTCGGCTATCTCACCGCCTGTCCCACCAACGTCGGCACCGGGATGCGCGTCTCCGTCATGCTGCACCTCCCGGCGCTCGTCATCACCCGCGAAATCGAGAAGGTCTTCCAGGCCGTCGCCAAGGTGAACCTCGCCGTCCGCGGGCTCTACGGCGAAGGCACCCAGGCCTCCGGCGATTTCTACCAGATTTCCAACCAGCGCTCGCTCGGGAAAAGCGAGCTCCAGATCATCGAGAACATCGAGTCCGTCGTCCCGCGCATCGTCGAATACGAAAAAATCGCCCGCGACCGGCTCATGGCCGAAAACCGCGCCTCCCTCGAAGACCGGGTCTGGCGGGCCCTCGGACAGCTTCGCGCCGCCCGCACCATCTCCTCCGAGGAAACCATGCACCTCCTCTCCGCCGTCCGCATGGGCGTCAACATCGGACTCATCAAGGACCTCTCCATCGCCGCCATCAACCAGCTCTTCATCCACATCCAGCCCGCGCACCTCCAGGAACTCCGCGGCGAAGTCCTCGACACCGACGAACGCAACGTCGAACGCGCCAGCTACATCCGCTCGCGTCTCAACGGCAGCGCTTCCGAAAGCCATTGAAAAAGGGGTCCGGAGCCTTCCTGTTCGGGCTCCTGACCCCTTTTTCTTCTCAGTCATTCCCGCCCTCGGCGGGTCACGGAATCTTCGGCGGCTCGTCGTCCTCTTTCTCTTCCTCCGTCTCCTCCTCTTCCTCCAGGTCGCCGAATTTCCACTTCTCCGTCTCTTCAAACTCCTCGATCTCGCGTTCCATCGCCTTCATCATCTTTTCCTGCATCGGGGCCAGCTTCTTATACTGGGCGACGGTGGACAGGTATGCCCGCACCATGACGTCCAGCTTCATCAGTTGCCACTTGGTCAGGCACTCGGGCTCTTTGATGTTCTGGTAGGGGTGGCACTTGAGCTGGATGGACCCGTCCGGATCGATAACGCAGAACTCGCAATCCTTGCACTGGATCATGTTTCGGTCCTCCTGGGCTGCGAACGGGCAGGTCGTCCGGGGCGCGTCGAAGAATGCGCTTACTTGGACTTGAGTTTCTTCTGCAGGGCTTCCTCGACCCGCGGCGGGACCATGCCTTTGAGCGGTCCCCCCAGCCGCGCGATCTCCTTGATCAGACTCGAATGGATGAAGCTGAAGCGCTCGTCCGACATCACCAGCACCGTCTCCACCTCCGGCGCGATCGTCCGGTTCGTCAGCGCCATCTGGAACTCATACTCAAAGTCCGACACGGTCCGGATGCCCCTCAGGATGATGCTCGTCTTGTGCCGGTGCAGGTGCTCGATGGCGAGTCCGTCGAACGAATCCACCGTCACGTTCTTGTAAGGCTTCACCAGTTCCCGGACCATCTCCATGCGCTCGGCCGCGGTGAACAGGTGCTGCTTGGCGGCGTCGGCCGACACGCTCACCACCAGATGCTCGAAAATCTTCGAGCCCCGCTCGATCAGATCCAGGTGCCCGTACGTCACCGGGTCGAACGAGCCGGGATAGACGGCCTTTCTCACGGTCGCTTCCCTCCGGGGACGTCGCGGAACGACAGCTTCATCGAGATGAACACCGGCTTCCCGTCGGCCTCGGCCATCGGCGCGAAGAAGAGCGCTGGTAGTCCGTCCGCGGGCGCCGGCATGAGCGCCGGCTCAGGTCCCGCCGACATCTCCACCCGGTTCGAGGAGAGGCCCCCGAACATCGCCTCCTTCAGCTCCGGATACCGCTTCGCCAGGTACGGGTCGCACGCGCTCCATCCCCGCCCGTTCACGTAAAACCGCACCCACGCCCCGTTCTCGTTCGCCGCCGCCGGGTCCGGCGTCTTGTCCTCGCCCAGAAGAATCCCCGTCTCCACGTGCGCCGGAATCCCCGCCGCCCGCATCAGCATCACCGTCGCCGTCGCGTAGTCCACCGCATCGCCCTTGTGGGCGGTCAGCACGTCCAGGGCGTGCCGGCTGGTCCGCATTATCGTCGCGTTGTCCGGCGCCGCCCCTGCCGTCGTCGTCGCGTTGTCGCCGGCCGCCGGCATGGAGTGCGCGACGTCGCCCAGTTCCACCGTGTTCACCACGTAATCGTAGATCTTCCGCGCACGCGCTAGCGTCGAGTTGTCGGGCGGTGCGATATTCGCCGCGATCTTCCCCAGTTCCTCCGCGTTCGTCCCGCTTCCCTGCGCCAGGTCCGCCGCATACCGTTCCCGCACCACCGCCTCCGGCTCCATCGGACCCGCCTTCAGCTCGTCACGCTCCACCCGCCCCCGTTCCACCCGCACCGAGTACCGCACCTTGAGTTCCTGCGGCAGCGACGGGCCGTCCGCCTCGACATACAGGATCGGCGTGTTGTATTGCGCGTCGTAGTGGATCACCGGACGGTAGCTCGACGGACTTTCCATCGTCGGCTCCATCACCCGCTGGTAGCGGCCGGTCACCGGGAACGGGACCCACGCGCGCAGCACCTTCGCCTGCTCCGGCGTCCCGCTGATCGTCACTTCGCACGTCAGCTCCACCGTGCGCAGTCCCGGCAGGATGTGCTGATCGCTCTCCATCAGGAAGGGACTCTTGGTCGGGGCCGTCCTGCACGACGCGGCCGCTAGAATCACCGCGAAACACGCCAACGCCGCGAGGTGTCTCGTCTTCAATGCAGTAGTTCCTTTCCTGGCAAACGTCCCGTCCTCGGTGGACCGGAGGCTCCCCTCTGTCATGGTGGGCCGGACATTCCTGTCCGGCACTTTCCCCAACCAGTATAGAAACCGAGCCCGGATTTGCAAGCTAATCCTTCAGCTCGAACGTGACCGCCACCCCGCAGCGGATGACCATGCGGCCGGCTGCTATGGTTGTGCCTTGATCCGGGGAATCCTCCGAGAGGTAGGCTAATGTGTTGGCTTGCACGGGTAGCGCTTCCGCTCTCTCTTCGATGGATGTCGGCTTGCCGAGCTTCTGGCCAAGTTGACCCGCCAAATCTTCAGCCTTTTGCTTGGCCGCCGTGATGGCCGCGAGCCGCGCCTCGCGTCGCTTTTCCTGTTCCCTGGAGCATCCAAAGGAAAGGTTCCCCACCCGGTTGGCCCCGGCCTTTAGTGATCCGGTGACCAGTAGATTGTACTTTGTCAGGTCCCTGAGTACGATAGTGACCGTCGTCGATGCCGCGTATCCTTCGAGGAAGGGGACTCCCCGTGCGTCCGGGGTCTCCTTTTGCCTCAGTGAGACGCAGCCGGTCTCGACGTCCTCGGGGGCGATGCCGAGTTGTTTTGCCAGGGCGAGGATCGTCTTGACCGCCTTGTCGTTCTCCGCCTGGCTCTTGAGCGGATCTTTGTCCAGGGTGTCCACCCCGATGCTGACGGTCAGCATGTCGGGCGCAAGTTTGATCTCCGATAGGCCAAGCACGCTGATGCTCCTGGTTTGAGGTTCCTCCTTCTCCTTCTTCTTCCCGCACCCGCCGCACGTCCACGCGAGCGCCAACGCCACGGCAAGTCCCACCACGCTCAGACGCTTCATGACACGCCTCCTTGCCCCTGAGGGGCCTGACCCCTTTGCCGGTGATATTGACGGTGGCAAATCTATAGGGTTCGGGAATCCGTGTCAAGGGGCTAATGGAGGCGGCAAAAGACAATGACCAGTCCCTGACAGGACGCTAAGAAAGTCCGGGAAATGTCATTCTGAGTCCCGATTCTTTCGGGACGAAGAATCTGGCACCGCCTGAGACAGAGGTGGCGATTCTCGGGGAAAACACAGGCTTTCTTTCAGTTGCGCAACAGATCCTTCCCCCGATGAATCGGGGTCAGGATGACACCACTTCCTTGCCGTCCTGTTAGGCATTAGTCATTAGTGTTTCGTCATTGAATCGTCATTCGGATTTCGTCATTCGGCATTCCTCACCCCTTCCCCCCGCAATCGTGCTTGATTTCGGTCGCGTTCTTGCCTATGATTCTACCGGTCTTGATAACGATTCCGGGAGACGCCATGTACTGTCCGACGTTCGCCGAATTCCAGAAGCTCACCGCCCAGGGAAACGTCGTGCCGGTGTACCGGCAGATGCTGGGGGACGTGCTGACCCCCGTCAGCGCGTTCAGCCGCATCTCGTCGGGTCCGCACGCCTGTCTCCTCGAAAGCGTCGTCGGGGGCGAAAAGATCGGCCGCTACAGCTTCCTCGGCACCGACCCCTTCTGCATCTTCAAGGCCACGAGGAACCGCGTCACCATCGAGCAACGCGGCGAGACGGTCGAAAAAGAGGTCGCCAACCCCCTGGACGAGCTTCGGCGGATCATCCGCGCCTACCGCACCGCCCCCGTCCCGGGCCTCCCGCGGCTCAGCGCCGGCGCCGTCGGTTACTTCGCCTACGACGTCGTCCGCTACGAGGAGGACCTTCCCAACTCCCCGCCCGACACCCTCGGTCTCCCCGACATCTACCTCATGTTCTTCAACACCATGGTCATCTTCGACAACGTCACCAAGACGCTGAAGGTGGTGCACGCGCCCGACCTTGAGGGCGTGTCGGTCCGCCGCGCCTACGACGCCGCGCTTGCGACCATCCGCGATCTGTGCGAGAAGCTCCGCGCGCCCTCCACGCTCTCCCTCGCCGACGACATCACCCCGGGCGGTCCCGTCAAGCTCGCCTACAAGAGCAACGTCACCCCCGACTACTACGCCCGGGTGGTCGAGAAGTGCAAGGAATACATCCGCGCGGGCGACATCTTCCAGGTGGTCCCGTCCCAGCGCCTCCGCGCCACGACCTCGGTCGACCCCTTCAACATCTACCGCACGCTCCGCGCCGTCAACCCCAGTCCCTACATGTTTTACCTGAAGATGGGCGACGTGCGTCTCATCGGGTCCAGCCCCGAGGTGATGGTGCGCGTGGAGGACGGCCGCGTCATGCTCCGGCCCATCGCCGGGACGCGGCCGCGCGGCCGCTCCGACGAAGAGGACCGCGTCCTCGCCGAAGAGCTCCTCGCCGACCCCAAGGAGCGCGCCGAGCACGTCATGCTCGTCGACCTCGGCCGCAACGACGTCGGCCGCGTCGCCGAATACAACTCCGTCCGCGTCGAGGACTGCATGGTCGTCGAACGCTACTCCCACGTCATGCACATCGTCAGTTCCGTGACCGGAAAACTCGCCCCCGGCCGCGACGCCCTCGACACCCTCCGCGCCTGCCTCCCCGCCGGGACCCTCTCCGGCGCCCCCAAGGTCCGCGCCATGCAGATCATCGACGAGGTGGAGACCGAGCGGCGGGGCCCCTACGGCGGCGCCGTCGGCTATATCGACTTCTCCGGCAATATGGACACGTGCATCGCTATACGCACCATCGTGATGAAGGGGAACCAGGCGTTCGTCCAGGCGGGCGGCGGGGTCGTCGCCGATTCCGTCCCCGAAACCGAATACGAGGAAAGCCTCAACAAGGCCCGCGGCCTCCTCAAGGCTATCGAGGTCGCCGAAGAAAGCTTCGGCCCGGGACAACCCGGTGCAAAACTATCCAGGGGAAAACCATGAAAACGTCCATTGCGCCTGGGACAGGCTCTCAGGCGGCTTTCGTCGCGGTGCTCGCCGCCGCGGGCCTCTTCTCGGGATGCCAGCAGTGGAAGGACCGGAACCTCCCGACCGACTCGGGACCCCCCGCCTACTCCGAGCTCGAGACCCGCGCCGTCCAGGGGACCGCCGCCGCCGCCCCCACCCCCATGGCCTCCACCAGTCCGCGCAAGGCCTACGAAATCTACTCCAGGGCCATCAAGGACGGGAATTTCGAAACGTGCTGGCAGTTGCTCTCGCGCGGGACGCAGAAGGTCTACGACTCCGAGGCCATGGCGCTCCGCGACAGGATTCGCACCGCCCCCGGACCCGTCCCGGAGGACCTCGAACTCCTCCACATCCTCGGACTCACCATGAAAGAAGTCGACAAGGTGGACGGGAAGATGTTCCTGGAGGGGACGTTCCGGCGCGAGAGCGCCCGCAACCCCCAACAGTTCCAGTACATCACCCGCACCGAGTTCGATCACGAAGACATCTGGGGCGACCACGCAAAGGTCTACGTCCGGGCCGGCGGAAAGGCGGAAGCGAATCCCATGATCCTCGTCCGCGAGGGGGGCATCTGGCACTTCGAGCTGACCAAGCCTTCTTCCTCTCCCTGAGCAGGAAGGGGCGTCTCGAAAAGGAAAAAGGGGACAGGAGCCTTGACACAAAGGCTCCTGTGGGGCTGTTGAAAAACCCCACTCGTGTGCCAGGGGCAGTTTATCTGCCCCTGCAGAACTGCGATAACGGCTTGGAAACACGGACAGGCGAACTGCCCCTGCCACCTACCCATGTCCGCGAAGGTTTTTCAACAGCCCCCCTGTCCCCTTTTTCCCGACCAGCGTGTCTTTTCTTCTCGCTCGGCCCCGCCTCTCATGTCCGCTCCCTTGATTTCGAGAAGATTCCTTGTGAACGTCCTTTGCCGGCATCTCCCTTTCCCGGTCACGCACCCGTCGCGTCAAATCACATTTCCTTCCTTATCCTTGAACTTCCTGCACATGAGAAGGATCCCGTCGATGAGAACGCCGATCCCCAGAAAACCCATCGTCACGAGGTAGAGCGCCCCGCTCACGATCTTCCCCACAAAAAACCTGTGGGCGCCGAGAAAACCAAACAAAACCAGCAAAGTCGCAACCGTCGCGAATCGGCTCCGGCTGCCCAACTCGTAAGGATATCTGTATTGCGCGAAGATTACTCGGACAATCGCCAGCCACGTTCCGACGCACATAAGACCAAAAAGAACCCAAATGACCGACCCCGCGCGAATCACTTCCCATGCGAAATGAGCGGCATATTCCTCCCCTCCGGGTCCGTATGGAATATGATACTCCCCAAAATTAGGACCAGGGGTTAAGATAGTCTCGCGGGTCCGAAAGCACAGATCGGAGGCGAGGCAGATGGGTCAGCGAAAGCGGCACAGCGCGGCGTTAAAAGCGAAGGT
>Ga0182017_10001763_pt1 | contig 16616 bp, 16 predicted proteins | sample 712E3DmetaG_FD_120492 | JGI IMG/M metagenome (GOLD analysis project Ga0182017, IMG submission 120492) | Permafrost microbial communities from Stordalen Mire, Sweden - 712E3D metaG | ecosystem: Environmental > Terrestrial > Soil > Wetlands > Permafrost | place: Sweden: Stordalen | collected... | reverse complement strand
TCAAATTCTTCCCGAAGGTTTATGACATAGTGGGAGATAGCGAGATGACTGGCCGCCCTTTGCGCCCGGCCTATAGCCTCCATAGAACAACAGGCATTAGGATTTTTTGTGTTTATGATTGATTCGGGCAGAAGTTGGAGCGTGACGCCTACAACATGGTACCCGCTCTGTTTCAGAAGATGGGCCGCAAAAGAACTGTCGAAGCCGCCGCTCATTGCAACAAACACTGTTTTCATACGCACATGATACCATAACGTTAAATCGGATTGAAAGTTTACATAGATTTATAGTATTATCACATGAGCATGAGGAGGAAGCATGAGCAGAAAAAATAAGGTGTTTTTGAGTTTATTTTTTGTTGTGGTCTTTGTTCTTGGATTTCTCTTAGGGGCACAAGGTAAAAAAACAACGGCAAGCTCCGATGATAAGGAAATATATGAATATTTAAAAACATTTTCCGATGTCATAGACATTGTGAAGAAAAATTATGTTGAAGAGATAAAAGATAAGGACATTGTTTACTCGGCTATCAGGGGTATACTTGAATCCCTTGATCCACATTCATCTTTTTTAACACCCGATATGTATAAGGAGATGCAGACAGACACAAAAGGTGAGTTTGGAGGAATCGGAATAGAAATAAGCATCAAAGATGGGTTTCCCATAGTCATTACTCCCATCGAAGATACACCAGCTTACAAAGCTGGGATAAAAGCGGGCGATCATATTATAAAGATTGACGATAAAGCGACAAAAAATATGGGTCTTATTGATGTTGTAAAAATGATACGGGGGCAAAAGGGAAAAGCAGTAAACCTTGCCATTGTTAGAGAAGGTGTCCCGGGCATGAAAGAGTACAGTGTTATGCGGGACATAATACAGGTAAAAAGCGTGAAATTCAAAATGCTCGATGAGGATTACGGATATGTGAGAATCGTTCAATTCCAGGAAAAAACCGCGCGAGATCTCGACAATGCCGTAAAAGAGCTTGGAAAGAATAACAAAGGTAACCCACTCAAAGGTATCATATTGGATTTAAGAAATGACCCCGGTGGATTACTTGAGCAGGCAGTTGAGGTTTCAGACAAGTTCTTAAGCGATGGTGTCATTGTCTCTATTGAAGGGAGAGAAGAGAGAAAAAAACCGGGAGAGGCAAAGACAAAGTTTTATGCCCACACGAAAAATGACGATTATCTCGGTCCTCTTGTAGTATTAGTCAACGAAGGAAGCGCAAGCGCATCCGAGATTGTTGCCGGTGCGCTTCAGGACTACAAAAGAGCAGTTATTGTCGGTGCCAAGTCCTTTGGAAAGGGTTCTGTACAGACAATATTTCCCCTCGGAGACGGCTCCGCAGTGAGACTTACAACGGCCAAATACTACACGCCAAAGGGAAGATCGATTCAAGGCGACGGTATTACACCGGATATTACCGTTGAAAATAATATGGTAAAATCCAAGGAGAAAGTAATTCTACTGAAAGAAAAGGACTTGGAAAAGAAGGATGGGGTCGAGAAGCCCGTCAAGAAGTTGGAAGATTTTAGTATAAAGACACTCGAAGATGACGACTTTCAACTCTACATGGGAATTCAGATATTGAAAAGCTGGGAAGCATTGCGGGGAAAGAGTTCATAAACTGTAAATAAATGGAGCAAAAGGGAAAAACGGGTAATGGGTGTGATCATCCATTACCCGTTTTTATGTTCTGAAGGAGTTTGTTTTTGAAGTCTTCAGGCATCCTTTTTGGTTTACCGTTTTTGTCTATACAGACCATCTGTGTGGTGCACTTCGTTGTGGGTTTATTGTCTTTTATAACTGTATGTGACAGTATGAAATAGGCTTTTTTTACCTCAATGATTTCGGTTTTTATTGTGACATGGTCGCCGTATTTGAGTGATTCAATGAGATCGAGGGATACTTTTTTAACAATAATATAGGTGCCCATTGCTTCCCACGCCGGGAGCGATATGCCAATAGACATAAGATATTCAAACCATGATTTTTCAAAGAACTTGAGGTAATTGGCATAATAGACAACGCCGCCCGCATCTGTGTCTTGGTAGAAAATGTGTGTTGAATACACGATCTATCAATACCATTTCCGTGTTCTGTCGTCAATAGATTCCATACTTGTGTTAGTGGGTTCCGATGCCTATAGGGGAAGTCCCTAAGTATGAAAATGAAAAATCCGTTGTACTAGAAAATTGTCTATTTTTTTGAAAAGAATTGATCAATGACTTGTCTTTTTCATCTTTTGGGTTTACTTTAATTATTATCCGGATGGATATGTGGAGGAGACTTTATGAATGCTGTAGAAATTAAACCGAATATTTACTGGGTTGGGGTAATTGACTGGGGTGTGAGGGATTTTCACGGCTACGTTACACAGAATGGAACAACATACAATAACTATCTCATTAAAGATGAGCAGATTACGCTTGTCGATACAGTGAAACATGATTACGGTATGGCCACTGTAGAAAATATCAAGAGCATCGTAGACCCCTCTCAAATTACAAACCTTATTGTTAATCATATAGAGCCTGATCATGCAAGCTCCCTTGGAACGGTTATGCAGCATATGCCCAATGCAACGATCTATATCACGGAACGTGGCAAAAAAGGCTTGGACAGACATTATGACACATCAAAATGGACATTTAAGATCGTAAAAAATAAGGATACCCTGAATATCGGTAAGTACAACCTGTTATTCCTTGAGACGCCGATGCTCCACTGGCCCGATTCGATGGTCACATACGTAAAAGAGGCAAAGCTTCTCATCTCTCAGGATGCCTTTGGTCAACATCTTGCCAGCGCTTCACGATTTGACGATGATTTTCTTGCATACCATTCACAGTATGAGCTTGACGATGCCGTAGTCGATTATTACGCAAATATTTTAATGCCCTTCGGAAAACTCATCAAAACAAAGATTGATGATATTATAAAACTGGGTATCGAGATCGATATGATTGCACCCGATCATGGTATCATATGGAGAAAAGATCCGGGAAAGATTTTACAGATGTATCTCGATATGGCCAACAGCAAGGCCAATCCGGGCATTGCAATAATTTATGATACGATGTGGCACAGTACGGAACTTATGACAATCCCGCTTATGCAAGGAATTAAGGATACAGGCGTTGACTGCAAAGTCATTAAGCTTCGCTCTACTCCAATGAGCGTTGCGATTAAGGAGTTTTGGAAGGCACGGGGATGCCTGATCGGTACCCCGACGATCAATAATGTGATGTTCCCGTCCATAGCGGAATTTCTCTATCACCTTGCAGGACTCAGGCCAAGAGACAGAATTATGGGTGCCTTCGGCAGTTTCGGATGGGGCGGAGGGGCAGTGAAAGAGGCCTATGAAAAATTCAAACAAATGGGGCTTGAAACGGTTGAGCCGGGAATTCAGGCCCTCTATAAGCCGTCAGTGGAAGATGAGAAAAAATGTTATGAATTCGGGAAACAATTTGCCGAACGGATGAAAGGGTATAACGCTCAATTTTAGGGCAATAAAAACGAAGCATTACAATAAGGAGGAAGTCAATATGTCAAAAACGGAAGAGAATCTGAAAGAAGCCTTTGCCGGCGAATCACAGGCGAACAGGAAGTATCTTGCCTTTGCGAAAAAAGCAGACCAGGAAGGGCACAAACAGGTGGCGAAATTGTTCCGCGCTGCAGCCGAGGCAGAGACAGTACACGCACACAATCACCTGAAAGAATTAAAGGGCGTACGGAGCACAAAGGAAAATCTTCAAGAAGCCATAGCCGGCGAGACTCACGAGTTTAAATCAATGTATCCCGCAATGATTGATGAGGCAAAGTCATCGGGCAATACAGGGGCTGCTCAGAGTTTTGCCTATGCCAATGATGTGGAGAAAGTCCATGCAGCACTCTATCAGAAGGCCTATGATAATCTTGGCAAGAACGAAGCTGTTGATTGCTATGTCTGCAGGGTGTGCGGCTACACCGTTGAAGGTAAACCACCCGATGAATGTCCGATCTGCAAATCAAAAAAAGCAGCTTTTTACAAAGTTGAATAAAGCTTCTTGCGGTGAACCTTTTGCCTTTATTGCGGAGCATGTAGAAAAATGGTTTCAGACTCTGTGCTAAAAACGTTACACCATTAGGAGAACAGAGGAAGACTTATTGAAAATCATCGCTTTCCGAGGTAGCCCGAGAAGGGGAGGTAATACCGACATCCTCCTTGATGAAACCTTAAGGGCCGTAGAAGACGAAAAAAACGAAATCCTTTTGGTTACCCTCAATGATATGAATATCAGACCATGCCAGAACTGCGGCGGTTGTGAAGAAACAGGGAACTGTGTTTTAACGGACGACATGGACGATATCTACCCTGCTATTCGTGAAGCCGATAGAATTATCATTGCTTCTCCAATCTTCTTTTCCGGTCTTTCTGCGCAGACAAAGACTATGATTGACCGGTGCCAGGCTTTCTGGTGCGAAAGGTACCTGCTCAAAAAAACTATTTCTGCCGGTCTTTATGGGAGAAAGGGACTTTTACTCCTTGTGGGTGGAATGAAAAAGGAGACAGGAATTCAATGCGCAGGAGCAACGGCAACTGCCTTTTTTCGTAGTATTAGCGTACCAGAGCACGAAACACTGAGTCACCTTGGTATTGACAACAAGGGGGCAATCCTCAATCACCAGACGGCGCTTACGGATGCATACGAAGCCGGTAAAAGGCTTATCGCAACAATTAATCGGCAATAGTAAAGAAATATCGGCCGGTATTTATCAAACATTCAATCCGTTCAGAAAACATTTCATACAAGACGACTTCCTTTTGAATGATGTTTGATTATTGATGTTTGTTGATTGATGATGGGGACGGCTTCCATTGACATTGGCCGGTATGCATAGTATAAACAATTGCGTGAGAAAGCGTGAAGAGGCAATGCTGAAATGAACGGTGAGGTATTCCCCCTAACATTATTTGAAGAAGGCGAAGAAGGTTTTGTCTATCTATTATCCGGCGGCGAAGGTTTTGTAAGCAGGCTTGCCGGAATGGGCATCATTGCTGGCACGAGCATCAAAGTTCTCAGAAACAGCGGGGGACAGATTATTGTCCTTGCCTCAGATACCAGGATCGCCCTTGGAAAGGGCCAGGCAGACAAAATCCTCGTTGTTAAAAAAGCCATTAAAGATATAGAAACGACCACAAAGGCAGAAAAAAGGTTGCTTGTAGCTCTTGCGGGACAGCCAAATGTGGGAAAGACAACGGTTTTTAATCTTTTGAGCGGTCTCTCCCAGCACGTCGGCAATTGGCCGGGCAAAACCGTTGAGATAAAAGAAGGCGTTTATGTATCGCAGGGAACCGAATTAACGCTTGTCGACCTTCCAGGTACGTACAGTTTGAGCGCCTTTTCAGAGGAAGAACGGGTAGCGCGTGATTTCATTATCCAGGAACACCCTGATGTTGTTGTTCTCATCGTGAATGCCTCTGCGTTGGAGAGAAGTTTATATCTCCTCACGGAACTTCTTCTCTTAGAGACCCCCATAATCGTCGGTGTTAATATGCTTGATGTCGCTTCCACACAGGGAATGCATATTGATATCAATGCCCTTCGTGAGTCGCTTCGACTTCCTGTCATTGAGATGGTTGCCACAAAAAATAAGGGTATCAAAGAACTCGTATCGGAAATCATTCACCTTGCAGAGGATCGATCGAATTATAACCCGAAGATACCCGAGGTTTCTTCTGATCATAAAAATATTTATATACGACTTGAAGAACTTGTTGGTGAACACGTTCCTCTGCCATACACGCAGGCCTGGATTGCAGTTAAGCTTATGGAAGGCGATCCGGAGATAACGGATGCCATGAAAGGTATCGTGCCTGCTCCCGTATGGAAGGAAATCCAGTCGCTGCTTATCAAGCACGAAGACGCACTTCGTGCGGTTCTCGGCGGTAGATATGACTGGATAGAAGAAGTAACACGTGCAACGGTTTCCCGATTCAAAAGAGGGCAGGTACTCATGACCGACAGGATCGATCATATCCTTACCCGGCCTATAAGCGGGGTGCCTATCCTTTTGGGGATATTGGCGCTGGCATTTGTCGTAACCTTTACGGTAGGCTACCCCTCTCAGAGGCTTCTCGAAATGATAATGGGTTCTTTTGGGCGATGGATTGATAGCATACTTTCAAATGAAACCTGGTGGGTACGGGGTATCTTGGTAAATGGTGTTATAGGAGGGGTTGGTTCTGTTTTAACCTTTGTTCCTCTTCTTGCAATGTTTTTCTTTTCCATGAGCTTTCTCGAAGATGTCGGATACATGGCAAGAGCGGCCTTTGTTATGGATAAGTTTATGCATATCATAGGGCTTCATGGGAAAAGCTTTATGCCTATGTGCCTCGGATTTGGCTGTAATGTTCCCGCTGTTTTCGGGGCAAGAATTATAGAGTCGAAGAAGGCACGGCTTCTGACAATTTTTCTTACCCCTTTTGTGCCGTGTACCGGAAGGCTCGCTGTTCTGACCTTTATTACCGCTGCAGTTTTTGCAAAACAAGCGCTGATTATTTCGTGGTTACTGGTTTCAATGAATATCATTGCGCTTGGCATAGTCGGGATGATTATCAGTAAACTCTTTTTCAGGGACGAGCCGGTGCCTTTTATTATGGAACTGCCTCTTTATCATAAACCCGATTTCAAGACGATTGGAATTGTTGTCTGGGCAAGAACAGCGGCATTCATTAAAAAAGCCGGTTCGATTATTCTCATCTGCTCCATCGTGTTGTGGATTATGTCAAATGTTCCGGGCGGAAACATAGAACAAAGTATGCTTGCGAGAATAGGGCATATCCTGGAACCCATTGGTATACCCATCGGACTTGACTGGAAAATGGTGGTGGCCATCTTATCGAGTACTATTGCGAAAGAAAATTCCGTAGCGACACTTGGTGTTCTCTACGGCGTGGGAGACCAAGGTCTTATGACCGTTTTGTCACATGTCGTGAACCATGCATCGGCAATCTCTTTTCTTGTTGTATTAATGCTTTTCGTTCCCTGTGTACCCACTATTACTGTCATGAAACAGGAGATGGGTAACATCAAATGGTCTCTCATATCTTTTTTGGTTATGCTTGTTTTTTCATATGGTGGAGCAATGGCTGCCTATCATTTTGCCCTTGCACTCGGGATATAAAATTATCATAACAAAACAATAGCCAATATCCAATAAAAAAAAGGCATCAACTTATACCAATTCTAAGTCAAAAATAGAATGAAGATGCCGAGGAGGAGGAAACCTTAAGCGTACAGTAGCAAAACATGGCGCAAGGAGCCATGAAGCGAGCTTTAAGCGAGCAGAGGGGGGAGGCTCTACGGGCTTTGCCCGTGGAGGGGACGACGTGAGCCCAAGAAATAGCGGATTTCCGACGACGAGAAAGCTTTATTATATGCATGAATGAGAATTGGTATAACATCCTTACTCTGGTTATTGGCAATTGGCGTTTAGGGGGTTAACTACTCCGAAAATGTAAGGGTTTCAAAAAGAGCATCGACAACCTGCGGATCATAACATCCTTTGTCTGCCATTTTACGAATTTCGTTGAGCGCAAGTTTAACATCCCACGGTCCACGATAGGGACGCCATGAAGTCATGGCACCGTAGGCTTCTGCAACTGTCGTTATACGGGCGCCAATAGGGATTTCCTCGCCTTTCAGTCCATCCGGGTAACCGCTTCCGTTCCACATTTCATGGTGATGTTTAACGATTTCAAGGAGTTGCTCATTCATATATCCAAGACGTTTCAAGGAGGAAACACTTTCAATGACATGTTTCTCAACAAATTTTATTTCCTGTTCCGTGAGGCTTGCCGGTCGGTTTAATATGTGATGAGGTATTGCCTCCTTCCCAATATCCTGAAGAAATCCTGCCTGAAGTATCGTATTTTTTAGGTCTTCGTTCAGTTGCAGACGGTCGGCTATGACATAGGAGAGCATACCTACAAGGAGTCCTCTGCCTATAGATCCATCAAGTGATTCAATAGATAACACGAGATCAAAGGGCGCCTTGACATTCTCTTCGACGTCATGATATTGAGCGACTACAGATGATGGAATGATTGAAGAATCGTGCCAGCGGCTCTTTATGTTTTTTACTTCATAAACTGCAATCTTGTGAAGCTTGCCTTTGAGCTGAAATTTCTCGAATTCATCCCTTTTAAAGTTTGCATCAGCGTAAGCAAGTCTTATCTCTGTGGATTCAGAATCAAGCGTTAAAGCGTGTTCAAAACATGAAATGGCTGCCGATGCGTCATGTAAACCGAAATGGATTTTGCCCATATGATATAAGAGATCAGCGCTTTCACCTTCTTCGGCGAGTCTCTTTTCCAAAGCCCTCAATTGTTCGAGTAATGTCTTGTCGGTCTGACGGCTGTAGCCCATGTTACGGAGTTTTACAATGTTGACAAATGCTTCCACCTGTTTGTATGTAAACTCATCAATATAAATTTTTTCAGGCTGACATATCTCTTCCAAACGTTTCGCTACATTGACACGGTCACCTATGGCGCTATAAGCCTGGCGGTGGACTCCCATCATGCCGACAATCGTATATCCCGTTGCAATGCCAATACGTAAACGCCACGGAAGGCTGATCTCCTTCATTTTTTCCTGCATTTTCAATGCAGCGAGCACAGACATAAGCGCGTGCTGGGCATAATCAATGGGTGCGCCGAATTCGACCATAACGCCGTCACCCATATACTTATCGATATGCCCACGGAACATTTCAATGACAGGTTCAATATGACCGATGAACCTGTTCAGTTCATCGAGGACTATATCGGGTGGATTCTGGTCAGAATAGGATGTAAATTCGGTGAGATCACAAAACATTATACTGATTTCACGTTTTTCAATGCGTAATTTCCCTTCTGTGACCAGTTTTGCCACAACAGGATCCATTGTTGTATACAGGGTCTTCTCGACCTTTTCCTTCATTTCTTCGGTAACACGGCTTCTTTTGAGTTCTTCATAGAGACGGCGTGTTTCTTCAAAACCTTTTGATAGTTTTTCCTGGAGAGAGCCAATACCTGCACTGGTGACAATAATAAAACCTCCCCAAATAACAATCATAATCAATGTGCTGTAAACATTCCCGCCTACCGCAAACCACTCAGGCCTGATAAAAGCTGAAACAGCAACGACAACAACTATGTTTAGGCATGCATAAAGAGCCTTTCGTCTTCCGAGAATATATGCGGCCAGGAGTACCGGCAGATAAAACAGGTTTAAAAAGGCAAATTTAAAGGGAAGGACAAAAAAGATAGCTATAATGGAAATAGTAATTAGCAGAACAAAAACAAGTTCAAGGTTGCGGATGATAAAATTACGGAAATGGAGCGTTGTGGTTGCGCCAAAGGCTTCAGCAACTCTGAAGTCTTGTATTTCATGAAGATCGTCTCTTGGAGGGGTTGGGGGATTATTTTCCCTATCTATTTTGGGAATCATTATCAACTATCACCGTTTGATTTGTGGAGAAAATATTCTTCCCTCATAAATTTGTACTTTAATTTGTACTTTTAACATGGTCATTTCTTTTTGTCAATTGTATTATAGTAATACACATATCTTTACATGATTATAAATAATTATCGGCGATTTTAGATTGCAATTAAAAAAACATGTGTGATATTTAAGAAGAATACGCTATGGGTCTTATACAGCTACTTTTACGGGATCCCCTTTCTTTTGTGCTGCTTGCGATCCCGCTTCTTTACTCAATCATTATCCACGAGCTTGCCCATGGATGGGTTGCTTATCAAATGGGGGATCCGACGGCAAAACGGCTTGGAAGGCTCAGTCTCGATCCGAGACGGCACATTGATCCTATCGGAACACTCATGCTTTTCTTATTTGGATTTGGTTGGGCAAAACCGGTGCCGGTCAACTTTGCCAATTTACGTGATCTCAGAAAAGGGCTTATCTTTGTTTCCTCAGCAGGGATTACAGCAAATATTATGCTCGCCTTTTTATCTTTTTTCATGCTTCGGCTCGTTTCGCCGCTTTCCCTTGAAAGTCTCGATATAATGCTTTTTTACACAGGTAGAATTAACATCGTACTGGCGTTATTTAATCTCATTCCCATTCCGCCTCTTGACGGTTCAAAGATATTGATGGGTTTTGCAACAGGCAGGCTCAGGCACGAGCTCCTCAGACTTGAACCCTATGGTATGTTTATGATTATGGGTTTATTTGGTTTATTTTATTTGAGAGTAATTAGCCTTAACTCATTAATAGATTTTTTTCAGTCCATTATACTGGGGACAATAAAACTGTTTCTTCCATAACATTAGACATTATTCCTACCGTAGTATTTTCTGCCAAGACAGTCAGCCATGGCTGCGTCTTTTGTATACCCTTTTTCAATTACACACATGTATCTATGCATTGGGATATCCATAATAATGAATAATAAAAGAGGAAATGATCTACAATATTTTGTTTTTATAACTACTTTAAAAGAATATAAAAAAATAAGATAATAATAAATTGCTTGGCAAATACATTATTATAGGGTATCTTATGAAGGTGGTGGGGAGAACAGCCTCTATAACCTTAATAAAATTGATCTATTAAATAGAAATTTATAATGGTATATAAATTTATTAATAAATCGATAAATTCCTCGATAATATTAGGAAAGCGAAACATTTGTTTTTATGGATAATACCTTAGATATTATCAACAAGATTTTAGAACGGAGACTTCATCAATCAGATGTTGTCTCGATCTTGAACAGTCTAAATGAACAGGAGAGAGAGGAATTTCTCGTTAAAGTAACAGATATGCTGGCGAAACTGACGGCGCTGCTTGATGTAACAAAAAAAATATCCGAGATCCTTGAATTGAACCTCCTCCTTGGCCGTATTATGGAAATTACCACAGAAGCAATAGATGCCGACCGAGGTTCGTTGTTCCTCAATGACCACGAAACAGATGAGCTCTTCTCAAGGGTTGTACAAGGAGAGTCCATAAGCGAAATCAGGCTTTCTAACCAATCAGGCATCGCAGGGAGCGTATTCGCTACGGGAAAACCGATCATCATCAACGATGCATATTCAGACAAACGTTTTAATAAAGAAGTTGATAAAATGGCCGGCTATATAACGAAAAATATACTCTGCGCGCCTATTAGAACGAGAAACAACGAAATCATTGGCATCATTCAACTGCTCAACAAGAAAGAGGGCGATTTTAATGATGATGATCTTTCTCTTCTGGAAGCCATTACTACCCAGGCCTCGGCAGCACTCCAGAATGCGCAGCTTTATGACAGGATGCAGAAGGCAGAAAAAGACGAGTCGCAGCTTCTTGAAATAGCAGCTTCCATTTCATCAGAATTGCAATTAAAGCCACTTCTTGCGAAGATCATGGAGACTAACAGCCGATATGCTCAATGCTGATCGGAGCACCCTTTTTCTTTATGATGAAAAAACCAATGAATTATGGTCTCAGGTTGCCCTTGGCCTGGAGAGTAAAGAAATACGTTTTCAAAGTTATCTCGGTATTGCAGGTGAGGTTTTCACCACAGGTAAGACCGTTAATATCCCCGATGCCTATAAAGACTCGAGATTCAATCCTGATATTGATAGAAAAACGGGATATACAACAAAAAACATCCTCTGCATGCCGCTCAATAACAAGGAAGGCAGAACGATCGGGGTTGTCCAGGTCCTGAACAAAAAGGGCGGTCCATTTACAAAAGTAGATGAAAACTGGCTATGGGCATTTTCGACTCAGGCTTCAACGGCTATTGAAAACGCGAAACTCTTTGATGAAGTTCTTAATATGAAGAATTACAATGAAAGCATCCTGGAAAGCCTCACCAATGGCGTTATCTCCATGGACGCCGCAAAGACGATAGTTAAATGCAATTCTGTATCCTTACGTATTTTAGATGCAAATATAGAAGATATAATGAGTAAACCTGCCCGAGAATGTTTTTTAAATCATAACAATAGCTGGATTTTGGAAAATATTGACCGTGTTGTTGAGACAGGGCAGCCTTACATGGCATATGGATACGGAGTTGTTCCTCGATCATGATAGGAAGGTTTCGGCCAATATGATGATAGTCCCTCTTGTTGATATTAAGAAGGAGTCAATAGGATCCATGCTCGTCTTTGAGGACCTGACGAATGAAAAGCGTCTCAAAAGCACGATGGCACGATATATGACAAAAGAAGTGGCCGATAAACTGCTCCTTGCCGGAGATGCAATGCTGGGGGGACAGCTGCAGGAAGCAACAGTTCTCTTTTCTGATATCCGTAAGTTTACGGCAATGTCGGAAAAAATTGGTGCCCATGAAACGGTGAGCATGCTCAATGAATATTTTACCCTCATGGTAGATATTATCTTCCGTTATGGCGGAGTTCTCGATAAGTACATCGGGGATGCCCTTATGGCGGTTTACGGAGCGCCCTTACAAACGGTGAAGACCCTGACCGTGCAGTCATGGCAGCAATCGAAATGTTGAGAGAGTTAAAGGATTATAACAAGAGCAGAACAAAAGCCGGAAAGGACATTGTCGACATAGGTATTGGAATCAATACGGATGAGGTAGTGGCAGGAAATATCGGAAGCGTAAAAAGAATGGATTATACGGTCATAGGCGACGGTGTCAACCTTGCCTCTCGCCTTGAACGTGCCAACAAGTATTATGGAACGAGTATTCTTGTCAGCGAATTAACCTTCAAACAGTTACAGGGGAAATATCTTTATCGGGAAGTTGATCGTTTACGGGTAAAAGGCAAGGATAAATCTGTCAGTATCTACGAAATACTTGATTATCATGACAATACGTCCTTTAAAAATTTATATGATGTAATCGCATTATATCGTCAAGGCATTGGCTTATACCAGCAGGCCAAATGGAAAGAGAGCATCGAAAAATTTGAGAAGGCGCTGGAGCTCAACGAACATGACCGGGTATGTAGAATGCGTCTTGACCGTTGTTACCATTTTCTTTCAAATCCACCCGATGAATCATGGGACGGCGTGTGGACATTACAAGATAAATAACGATACAATCGGTAAAAGAAATTCGTTACAATAGGTACGATATGTCAAGTACAAAAAAACGATTTGCCAATATTGTGCTTTCTGCTATTGCAATGGGGGCCATCCTCTTTTACAGTATATGCGGGGGCTCGTGTTTATACCTGAGAGGGGCTATTTTTGCCATAGACCTCAAGTATGCAGGTATTCTTTATATGGCTATCCTCATACTCCTGAACATATTAAAGAGAGATCTTTTTATTATCCCCTTTGTTTCCGCTGGTTTTGGCATTGAACTATTTCTTATCGGATTCCAGGTTAAATATTGGACCTTTTGCCTGTTCTGTTTGATTTTCGGCGCAGTTGTAATAACGCAATTTTTCCTCAATTTTGAGTGGTCAAAAAAGTGGTATATCATTTTCTGTATCATAATCGGTTTTCTCATGTTTACGCTTTTTTTCAAAGGTAGGGTGGTGCCGACCTATGATTTTGGCAGCCTGAATGTTCCGTATTTTTGCCCTTATGGCTAAAAAAAACATATTTAAAATCATCGGAATCATGTCAGGCACATCCCATGACGGTGTAGACGCAGCGCTCGTGGAGATACGATCTCACTTCGTGCCAAACGACCAGGGATTAAACCTTCGGCTTATCAACCACATTCACGTTCCGTACAGAAAAACACTAAGAGTGGATATTGCGAAGGCCTTCAATGGCAATACGGAACACATATGCAGATTAAATTATGTATTGGGAGAAATTTTTGCCAAGGCGGTATTGTCGCTTCTAAAGACAGCGGGGTTAACATCGTCTGATATTGATGCAGTTGCTTCTCATGGCCAGACCATATACCATATACCGCCATCGAAAGGAAAGAACACCTCTACACTTCAAATCGGTGAAGCTGCAATCATTGCAGAAAGGACAAAAATTCTCACCGTATCGGATTTCAGGGCGCGCGATATCGCAGCAGGGGGCAATGGCGCACCTCTTGTATCTCTGCCGGACTATTTGCTTTTTGGAAGGGCAGGGAAGAGGCGTGCAATACTGAATATAGGCGGTATTGCCAATGTAACCGTTGTTTCGGAAAAACGTGAAGATACCATTGCCTTTGATTGCGGCCCGGGAAATTCACTCATCGATGAAGCCGTAAAGCTTTCCACTACCGATAAATATTCCTATGACAGAAACGGTTCTATTGCCCGACAGGGCAAGGTCAATGAAAAGCTTTTGAGCCGCCTTCTATCACATCCCTATTTTAGAATAGGGCCGCCAAAATCAACGGGGAGAGAGGCCTTCGGGACTGATTATGCCAAGCATATGATAAAGGTTTATGAAAAGATTGAACAAAGGGATTTCATATGCACGTTGACGCATCTAACGGCTGTCAGTATATGTCGTGCGATAACACCATTTAAACCTGACGAAATCATCGTAACGGGGGGCGGCGCAAAAAATAGCTTTCTTATGACACTCCTCAAAGATTTATTCCAGGGGATTGCCTTCAGAAGTATCACCGATCATGGTATCCCCATAGAAGCAAAGGAAGCGGTGAGTTTCGCAATTCTTGGATATGAAACATTAACCGGTAGGCCGGGGAATATCCCATCAGCCACAGGCGCAAAGCACAGTGTTGTTCTGGGAAAATAACGCTACCGTAAGGCCGCCATCCGATAATCACCACAATTTTGATAAACAATGCTTTCCTTTATATATGGACGATGCCAAGCTGCACGCGTGTGCACTTGATATAAGCAGGAACCAGGAAAAGGGCAGAGGACCGAAGGACGAATAAAACCGGTGATACCTTTTTGATGATCGTAATCGGGGTATTGGTGATTATCGATTGTTGATTAGTATTGACTTTACGCCCCGTTTCTCTTATTATATCACAATCAATAGCGGGGTGGAGCAGACAGGTAGCTCGTCGGGCTCATAACCCGAAGGTCACTGGTTCAAATCCGGTCCCCGCAACCAAAAATAACAAGGACTTGCGAAACTAGCAGGTCCTTTTTTTATGCCACTGTACACTAAATGGACCTCAAACGGGAGGTGTACAGATGGCATGCCTTATTAGACGAGGAAAGATTTATTACGAACAATATTACATCGGCTCAAATAGTTTGTTGACAAAAGCGTAACTGTGGACTATACGTATAATATAGTGCAGGAAGGAACAAGTAAAATATTTATTATTTGAATCTTTGAGTCCGGAGGTGATACCGAACAAGCATGGGTGGCAGGCCAACACAGATAATGCGAAAAAGTTCAGTAGACGCATGACCGGATATATAACATTTCTCACGTCTGTCACGAAATGAGTCCGCAAATGGGTGAACAACTGTAAGCACTCAAGAAACAGGAGGGCCGAGACATGTGGGAGAATATTAGTGCCGAAAGATCTGAGTCTTACATTGAACGTCACTTTGGCCTGAAGGGCAAAGATACTTCCGGAACCTCTATAAAACCAGCAATAACAATTTCACGGGAAGAAGGGGCGGGCGGGCTTACGGTCGCTTCAAATCTGGCAGAGTACCTGCAAAAACGTGTTCCTTCCCACGATGTGTGGACCGTTTTCTCTCAGCATCTCGTGGCAAAAGTGCTGGAGGAACACCACCTCAACAAGCGCGCCGCCGATTTCATGAAGGAAGGCCACAAGAGCGTGGTGACCGATGCGGTTGAGGAGTTGCTTGGTCTACACCCCTCCGACTGGACGTTTGTGCGACGGACTAACGCAACCATATTACGCCTTGCGCAAACAGGGAATGTTATTCTGGTGGGCCGAGGGGCCAATATCGTCACCAGCAAGCTGCAGACCGTCTTTCATGTGTATCTGGTTGGGTCGCTTGAGAAGAGGATCGAGGAGGCGCAGAAGGTCTTTGGTCTAGATCGAAAATCAGCCATCAGTTATATCAAGAAAAAGGATGAGGGACGCAGGCGCTATCTGAAGGACAACTTCGACAAAGACATTGATGATCCATTGCTCTACCACGTAATCATTAATACGGATCTGGTTCGGCACGACGAAGCCGCACGGTTGATCGGCGATGAGGTGATCAGGCGTTTCAAACTGGACGGCCCCGTGAAAGCTATGGGGAGCGGGAGCCGTTTAACTTAAGCGGCGGAAGCTCATTTTCAAGGTAGGTGCTGCCATGCGCGATATAATCCAAAAGATAATCGCGACAGAGAGTGAGGCGAGGTTTATAGTTGAAGCGGCCAGGGCTGAAGCGGATCTCATCTTGTCAGACGCTCAGAAGAAGGGACATGATGTTGTTGAGCGGGCCCGTCAGGAAACGCTCATCGAGGCCGAGAGGATCATGCAGGCCGCAGTAGAAGCAGCCGAGCGTGAAAAACAGTACCGTTTGGCTGACGCTGCAGCTGAAATAGAAAGTCAGATCCAACTTGAGCAGGCCAGCAGGAAATGGGCCGTTGAAGGGGTCGTCCGGTGCGTGTGCAAACAGCCATAGCCGGCTCCGGTGCCGTGCCGGCTATGGCTTCAACGCGACGAGTAGCAAACGACTTGGATTATCTCGCGGCCCGTCTTCATGCTTGCCGGAGCCGCATGGGCGAGGGTGAGCG
>Ga0182017_10001761_pt1 | contig 16621 bp, 14 predicted proteins | sample 712E3DmetaG_FD_120492 | JGI IMG/M metagenome (GOLD analysis project Ga0182017, IMG submission 120492) | Permafrost microbial communities from Stordalen Mire, Sweden - 712E3D metaG | ecosystem: Environmental > Terrestrial > Soil > Wetlands > Permafrost | place: Sweden: Stordalen | collected... | reverse complement strand
TAGGGTTTCGTCATTCCCCGATTGTGTGCCAGGGGCAGCTTGCCTGCCCCTGCTCTTTGCTTTCTTGTCCTCGTCCTTCGACCCTTCGCCTTAGCCCTTTCTGTATCTTTGTTTCTCCTCTGCGTCCTCTGCGGTAAAAGAGCTGTTTTGAAGAGGACAGAAGGGGTCCTCTATTTGCCACTCAAAACGCAAATAAAAATACATTTTCGCCGTTTCTGAAGCGCCAACGCGGATGTTTTCCAGAATTTCGCCAAAATCGTCCGTTTTTCTTTGCCACCCCTGGTACTACAGAAACGCGGTTTACCTGCCTAAGGACAAACCGACGCCGGACCCCTTCCGTTTAGGAATTCGTCATTGAATCGACATTCGGATTTTGTCATTCCGTTTTGCGATCCCCTCTCCTCCTTTAGGGGGAGAGGGCAGGGTGAGGGGGAGTCCTTCTCCCTCGCCGTTCGGCCTTCCGCCGCGCTAGGCTTTGCTACTGCCGGCCTTTGGGGGAAGGTACGTCGGCATGTGCTTCTCGCAGTAAAACCACGCCCAGCCGAACGCGATGAAGAGTCCGATGCACAGGATTTGATAGATCGTGAGACCGACAGGGAGGACAGGGGAATCTCCGCGGAAGAACTCATTGATAAACCGGTATGCCGCATACAGCACGCCGAAGAGCGAGATCACCTGTCCGATGTGTCGCGGGCGGTTGTAGTAGACGGTCAGCATGAAAAAGATGATGAGGGCCGCGCCGCTTGCGTAGAGTTGCGCCGGGTGCACCGGACACGACCGCGGCATCTCGCCGTGTTCCCCGGCGGCAACCCACGCCAGGTACCTGTCGATCAGCCGCCCGTTCATCACGCGTCCCTTGCACGCGGGCGATTCGGCGAGGCCCTGCGGGATCAGGCGTCCCGTCCCCTCGACCTGCTCCTCGTACGCCGGGGAGAGGCGCAGCGTCCCCTTCGCGTCGATGGGCGCGGCCGCCGGGTACGTCACCGCCCACGCCACGTCGGTGACGTGTCCCTGGCAGCAACCGTTGAGGAAGCACCCGACGCGCGCAAAACCGTAGCCGAGGATCACGCTCGCTGCGACGATGTCCAGATACTTGCCGATCGCCAGGCGCTTTACCTTGAGGTATGTATAGACGCATATAAGCGCCCCGACCAGTCCGCCCTGGAAGGCGAGCCCTCCCTCCCAGAGGAAGAACACGCTTCGGAGATTGCCCGCAAACTGCGGCCAGTAGAGGTAAACGTAAAACGCGCGGGCGCCCGCGAATCCGCCGATCAGCGACCACATCCAGATGTCCCAGATGTGGTTGGTGTCGATGTGTTCCCGGCGCGCTTTCCTCAGCATCAGGATCACGCCCGCGAGGCACCCGAGCATCACGAAAAAGCCGTACGCCCGCACCGGGACCGCGTAGCCCCACGGCATCGGAATGTTGAAAAGGACCGGTCGCATGAACTCCCCCTTACCGTTTGCGCTTTCGCACGATGCGGTTGCGCTTGTCGACGGCGACGACCCGCGGCTTGATCCGCCGCGCTTCCTCGTCGTCGCACATCGCGTACGTCAGAATGATGATCAGGTCCCCCGTCTGGCCCCGTCGCGCCGCGGCGCCGTTGAGCGAGATAATCCCGCTTCCGGCCTTCGCCTCGATGACATAGGTCTCGATGCGCGACCCGTTGGTCACGTTGAGGATGTGCACCAGTTCGCCCGGCAGAAACCCCGCCGCCTCGATCAGTTTCCGGTCGATGGCAATCGAACCTTCGTATTCGAGGTGCGTCCCGGTGACGGTGGCGCGATGGATCTTGCCGGTGAGCATTTGACGGAGCATTCAGCGTCCTCCTGTCGTTCTTATGCGGATGTTATCGATGAGCCTGGTCTTATGGATAAAGACGGCGAGCGCGACGACGGCATCGCCGGTGACGGTCTTGAGTGGCGCGAGGGTGTCGGGATGGATGACCGCGACGTAATCAATCCGCGCCATGGGAGCCGCCTTGATGATCCGCCGCAGGACCGCCGTGATGCGCGATACGCTGCGAACGCCGGACTTCTCGGCGAGTTGTTTTGCGGCGAGGAGCGAGCGGCGAAGGACGAGCGCCTGTTTGCGCGCGCCGGCGAGGAGGTAGGCGTTTCGGGAGCTCATCGCGAGGCCGTCCGGCTCGCGCACAATCGCGCACGCAACGACGTCGAGATTCATGTTGAGGTCGGCGACCATGCGCCGAACGACGACGAGCTGCTGATAGTCCTTCTCGCCGAAGTACGCGCGGTCGGGCGCGACCATGCCGAAGAGCTTGGCGCAGACGGTGGTGACGCCTCGGAAGTGACCCGGACGCGAGGCGCCACACAGGCCGGCGGTGAGTTTTTCGACCTCGACGCAAGTCGAGAAGCCTTCGGGGTAGACCTCTCGGACGGATGGCGCGAAGACAACGTCGGCGCCTGCGGCGCGGGCAAGACGGAAGTCAGGCGGCAGCGTCCGCGGATACTTGCGCAAATCCTCGCGGGGACCAAACTGCGTAGGATTCACGAATATCGATACGACAGTGACGTCGTTCTCGCCCACGGAGCGGCGGATGAGGGAGGCGTGGCCCTCGTGCAAAGCGCCCATTGTGGGCACAAGGCCCACACTCTCGTTTCTCGACTTACGTCGAGCGAGGAAGGCTCTGAGGCGCTTCACGGTGGTGATTTTCACCGTCACTTTGCGTCTCCTTTTGTCGCGCAGGCGTCGCGCGATAGCGGCGTTTGTCGCCGAAAGTGCGCGGTACATGCTCCGAATGTCCCGACCTGTCAGCGGATGTCGCACATCAGGCGCGATCTCCGTGAGAGGCCTCAAAACGAACTCCCGCTCGGTCAGGCGGGGGTGGGGGACCGCCAAATCGGCCTCCTCGATGATGCTTTCGCCATAAAGAAGAATATCGATATCAATAATGCGCGGCCCCCAGCGGACGCCTCGCTTGCGGCCCATGTCGCGCTCGATGTCGAGCGCGGCCCGAAGAAGGCCGCGGGCGGAAAGGGTCGTCTCGACCTCGCAGGCGGCGTTGAGGAAATGCGGCTGCTCGGGCCCGCCGACGGGCGCGGTGTCGATTACTGAACTTCGCTTCGTGACCTTGATGCCCGGCACGGCGCCCAAGCGGCGCAGGGCGTCGGCGATATTCGCCTCGCGACGCCTGAGATTCGAGCCAAGACCAAGATACGCTATCATATATATCTCACTGCCACACAACCTGGCATTCTGCCGTCTTCGGAAAGGCCGAAGGCCGAGGGAGGGAAAACTTATCCACCCCTCACCTGTGTCCTCTCCCCCCGGTGTGGGGAGAGGGATACAACAGCCAGATGATCCACCCCTGCCCCCCTCGCCTCCCGACGACGAATTCGGGACTCGGAAGACCTCGCCGGTGCAGGGAGAGGGGTGAAACGGCGAGGAGGCCTCAGAACTTCAGGGTGGCGATGCGCCGGGCCGCCTCGCGGATGCGATCCTCGGACACGGTGAGCGCCGCACGGACGTACCCCGTGCCCGAGGGTCCGAACCCGATGCCAGGGGTCACGACAATGTCGGCCTCGTCGAGGAGCCTTGAGGCGACGCCCGCGCTTGGGAGACCCTTCGGAGTGGCGATCCACGCATAGAAAGTCGCTCGAGGCGGCACCACGTCCCACCCCGCAGCGGCGAAGCCGGCGAGGAGGGCGTCGCGGCGGCCGCGATACATGGTGATGAGGCCGGGGGTGACCTGCTCGGCGTTCTTCAGGGCCTGGACGCCGGCGACCTGGATGGCCTGGAAAATGCCGGAATCGAGGTTGGTCTTGAGGCGGCCGAGGTGGGCGATGAGACTCGCGTTTCCGACGGCGAAACCGATGCGCCATCCGGTCATGTTAAAGGTCTTGGAAAGGCTATGAAACTCGATGCCGACGTCACGCGCGCCGGGAAGTTCGAGGAAACTCACCGGCGGTTCGTCGAAATAGACCTCCGTATACGCGGCGTCGGAGGCGACGATGAGGCGGTGCTTCCGCGCGAAGGCGACAAGGTCGACGTAGAAGTCCCGGCTCGCCACGGCGGCGGTGGGGTTATTCGGGTAATTGACGTAGATGAGCTTCGCGCGCTCGAGGACCCGGGCGGGAATGGCGCCGAGGTCCGGGAGAAAATCGTTCGCGCACAAGAGCGGCATGAGATGCGCCTCGGCTCCCGCGAAGATGACCCCGGAGCGATAGGGGGGATAGCCCGGCTCGGGGACAAGGGCGACGTCGCCCGGGTTGAGGACGGCGAGCGGGAAATGCGCGATCGCTTCCTTGGAGCCGATGGTCGGCAGAACCTCGGAGTCCGGGTCGAGCTTGACCTTGAAGCGCCGGAGGAACCAGTCGGCGGCGGCGCGGCGGAATTCCGGGAGTCCCGCGTCGAGGGCGTACTGGTGGTTACGCGGATCGCGCGCCGCGCGGTTTAGTTCTTCGATGATAAACGCGGGCGTGGGGGTGTCGGGGTCGCCGATGCCGAGGTTGATGACGTCGCGGCCCGCGGCGATCGCGGCTTTTTTCTTTTTCTCGATCTCGGCAAAGAGATAAGGAGGCAGCGCTTTCAGCCTCTCTGCGCGGTCGAAGTCCATGTGGCTTACCCCCGGGTAAAGGTGTAAATACAGCCCAGATACCCGGTATTATAACAAAAACGGGCGAAAAGGGCAAGGCATTTCAATTCAGGCTAAAACAGCAGTTTAACCGCAAAGGGCGCGAAGGACGCAAAGGAGAACTCGGGTGCAAGAAAAGTAAAAAGTTAACTACTTAGTTCACGGAGCACAGAGGGGGAAACAGCAAGAAACCGGATGGAACCGCGAATGAACGCGAATGAACGCAAATACAGAAACAGCGAAAACTCGGGTTCAACAAGAACGGCAAGAAGAAGTGGGAACCGCAATGAACCGAGTCGTCGAGGCGCCACGGCCGAAGGCCGGCAGCCACGCAAATCCGCCTTCGTCAGAGCACTACGGCGGACAAGTTCCCGCGAATACAGAAACAAAGAAGACATCTCACCACCAAGGCACCAAGGCACCAAGAACATAGCAGCACAAGTCTTGGGGGTAAAGCGGAACAACAGGACGAATTACTGTTTCGGGTCGGAGGGGGGCGGGGGATTGGGGAGTCCATCTAACCTCTCCTGGACTTCGCTTACCATGTGTGGCATGCCGATTCTGCGATAGAGTTCGAGTGACTTCGTCCACATTTCGCGTGCCGTTTTCAAGTCGCCTCGCGATTGTGCCACAATGCCAAGGCTGCCGTAGCCATAAGCCATGCCTTTCTGTATCCCCTGCCGCTCGTGGATTTCGAGAGCCTGCCTGAAAGTTTCCTCCGCCTTGTTCAGATCGCCCCGCAGATGGTAGAGGAAGCCAAAATATCCGTAGTAATTGGCCATGCCCTCAGGACTTCCAAGCCGTTTCTCTATCTCGAATGTCTTTTATAGTATCTGCTCCGCTTTGTCGAAATCACCTCGTTTGCTGTAGACTACGGCAAGATCCTCGTAATCCCTGGCGACACTTGCCTCGTAACCGAGTCTCATATGAGTTTCAAGGGCCTTTGCATGCATCTCCTCGGCCCTGTCGAGGTTCCCGCAGGTTCTGAAGAGTATGCCGAGGCTACTGCAGCCTGACGCGATACCTTCCTCTATTCCAAGTCGCCGGCTGATTTCGAGGGCTTTCCTGTACATCTTCTCGGCCTTGTCGCACTCGCCGCGGAAGAAGTAGAAGTTGCCAAGGCGCGCCAAAGCGGCCGGTCTTGTGAAACGGTTCCGGAATCGAACATAGAGGATGAATGCAGAGGCAACGGCTAACACGGTGAGGACAAAAAGCCATGGCGGCATGAGGAACCTCCGCGAAACGGGGAGGGGTCTGGTCAACAAAGGTATTATGATGTGCGTGAGTATTTATTTCAAGAGGAAATGCGGAGGAGGGGAGGATCCGCCCCCTCACCCTATCCCTCTCCCCCTGAAGGTGGAGAGGGAAAAAAGATGAGAGGCGGTTCGGGGTACCACGGGCTTGCGCCCGAGGCTATTACCAAGCGCCCTGACGGGCTAAGAGAAACGGCATCCACCCCTCACCTGTGTCCTCTCCCCTCCCGATGAGACAATCGGGACTCGGAAGACCTCGCCGGAGCAGGGAGAGGGGTGAAGAAGCAAGTGAGCGCAACACACTGGCGGGTCCCGATGAATCGGGACCAGTGGCACCGAGTAGAGATGATGACAGGCAGGGTCGCCATACGTATGGCGACCAAGAATGCTTGCCCGCCACAGGCGGGCCTGTCCCACCATTCGTGAGAGAGAAAGAAACAGCCGCGCCCCACAGGTGGGCGCGGCCACCGAAGGTGGCCGAGAACAGGTGATGAGTAGAGCATGGTGAACAGGAGAACACTGGCAACAAGTTGCCAGTGGCACGGGGCAGAGGAGGGTTGAAACAGACAGTGGATCCGCCCCTCACCCTGACCCTCTCCCCCCGTTGGAGGGAGAGGGGTGAAACGGCAACAAGCCCCCTCACCTTAATCCTCTCCCCCTAAAGGAGGAGAGGAGGGGGGAGACAACTTGGCACGGTTCGCGATGAGGGAATCAGCGTGGCGCTTTTCGCGCAGCAAATAACCGGGGGGGAGACCGACGTCGATGTGAGACCAGGGGAGAATCTCATCCTCTCCCCGGCGGCGATTGGCGTAGGACGCGGGGTCGATGCCGCAGGTTGCGAACGCCTGGTCCCAGAATTCCGGGTGGAAGTATTCGTCCCAGGCGTCGAGACGGGCGCCGAGTTTCCAGGCAGTTTCTATCACGCGGCCGAGACGACGGTCGCCTCGCGACAAGACGCCCTCGAGGAAACTGCGGTAGATGTTGTGAAACTTGAGCTGAATGCGCCTGCCGTGAAGGGCGCCTTTCAGTTTCGCGCGGACGCCCTCGAGATAGGAACGGGACGCCATGGGTTCCCACTGGAGCGGGGTGTGGGGCTTGGGGATGAAGGAGGCGATGGTGACGTTGACGTTGGCGGGCGACCTGCCGAGCTCGCGACGGAGGTTCGAGATGCGCCTGGTGAGCGAGATAATCCCTTCGATGTCGGCGTCGGTCTCGCCGGGGAGCCCGACCATGAAGTAGAGTTTGACGAGACTCCAGCCGGAGGCGTAGGCCTCGCGGACGCCCGCGAGAAGGTCGTCGATGCTCACCTGCTTACCGATGATCTCGGCGAGCGCGGGGGTGGCGGCTTCGGGGGCGTAGGTGAGGCCGCTCTTGCGGACGCGGGAGAGTAGCTCGGGGAGCTTGAGGAGGTTCGGACTGACGCGAAGCGAGGGGACGCTGAGACTGACGCCCATGGGGCGGAAATGGGTGTCGAGCTTGATGAGGAGACGCTCCATTTCGGGATAGTCGTTGGAGGAGAGACTGGTGAGGGAGACCTCGTCGCAGCCGGTCGAGGCGTAGGTCTCTTTGGCCTGGCGGAGGAGGGTGTCGACACTCCGGAGACGGACGGGGCGACGGGTGCCTCCCGCCTGGCAGAAACGACAGTGATGCATGCAGCCCCGCATGATCTCGAGGGAGATGCGGTCGTGGACGACCTCGGTTGAGGGGACAATGGGCTTCGTGGGGAAGGGGGCGAGGTCGAGGTCCGGGACGACGGCGGCGCGGACGGGAAAGGCGACGCCCTCCGCGTTCGGCGCGAGAGTCGCAATGCGGCCCTCGGCGTCGAAGGAGACGTCGTAAAGCGAAGGGACGTAGAAGGACTCGTGTGCGCGGGCGAGCGCCGCCAACATGTGGCGGCGGGTGGGGGCCTGACGCGCGGCGCGGGAGGCGTCGATGAGAAGCGGGGCGGTCTCCTCGCCGTCGCCTGCGACGAAGAGGTCGATAAAGTCGGCGAGAGGCTCGGGAGAGAGGGCGCCGGGGCCTCCGGCGATTACGAGGGGGTGGGTCAGGCCGCGGTCCGCCGAACGAAGAGGGACGCCTCCAAGCGAGAGGATGGAGAGGATGTTGGTATAGGTCAATTCATATTGGAGCGAGAATGCGACGACGTGGAAATCCGAGAGCGGAGTAAAGGTCTCGAGGGAGAAGAGCGGGATGTTCTTCTCGCGGAGATGCTGTTCCATGTCGGGGAGGGGCATGAAGGCGCGCTCGCAGTAGACGCCGGGGCGGGCGTTGAGGACGTGGTAGAGGATCTGGAGGCCGACGTGGCTCATGCCGACGGAGTAAGCGTCGGGGAAGACGAGGGCGACGCGGAGGGTGTCGGGGGCGAGGGTCTTGCGGCAGACGTTCCACTCGCCCCCGACGTACTGGGCGGGGTTCTTGACGAGCGGGAGGATGCGCTCAAGGCGGTCATGAAGGCTGGTTGTGATCGAGGTCAAGGGGTCATCCTATAGAAAGATGAAAGACTAATTCCTAATCAATGACGAAACGCAAATGACGAACAGAAAGGCCGAAGGCCCAAGGCCGAGGGAGAAACAACAATCTCCCTCACCCTGTCCCTCTCTCCCGATGAGACAATCGGGACTCGGAAGACCTCACCGAGGGAGAGGGGAAAAACAGATAATCACAGCCGAGGGCGGCTGTGCCACATGAAACGGCACTTAGGATCCACCCCTCATCCGCCTTCGTCCCGATAAGTCGGGACTGCGGCGGACAGGCCCCGACCCTCTCCTCTCCCGATGAGGACACCGGGACTCGGAAGACCTCGCCGGAGGAGAGGGGATAAACAGATAATCACAGCCGAGGGCGGCTGTGTCACATGAAACGGCACTTAGGATCCACCCCTCATCCGCCTTCGCTAAAGCTACGGCGGACAGGCCCCGACCCTCTCCCGGAGGGAGAGGGGAAAACAGGAGCGCCCCACAGGTGGGCGCACTACATGGATCGTGAGAAGTCCGGGAAGTTGGGATCATTTGAAATCCTCGTCGGCGAAGACGGGGACGCGGTTCTTGCCGATGTTGATGAGAAGACCGAGTGCGATGAAACCCGAGAGGAGCGAGGATCCCCCGTAACTCATGAAGGGCAGAGGGAGGCCGGCGACGGGCATGAGCTGAATGGTCATGCCGATGTTGATGACGACCTGAGAGGCGAACATGGTGACGACGCCGACGGCGACGAGACGGCCGAAGGGCTCGCGAGTGCTGCGGGCGATTCCCAAGCCGCAAAGGATGATGATGAAGTAGAGGACCAGGAGGAGGATGGAACCGAGGAACCCCCACTCCTCGGCGAGGACGGCGAAGATGAAGTCGGTGAGGTCGGCGGGGATGAAGCCGTAGAGGTTCTGAGGGCCCTGGCTCCAACCCTTGCCGGCGAGACCGCCGGAGCCGACGGCACAGACGGAATTCATGACCTGGAAGCCGCCCGCGTACATGTTCTTCATGTGGTTGGAAGGGTTGATGAAGCAGACGACGCGCTCGCGCTGGTAGTCGTGGAGGACGAAGAAGTAGACGAGCGGGAGGAGCGCGAGGCCGCAGAGGATGATGGCGATGAGGTGCTTGCGCCGGGCGCCTGCGACGTAGAGGAGCGCGAAGAGGACTGGGAGAAAGACCATGGCGGTGCCGAGGTCGGGCTCGCGCACGACGAGGATGAGCGGGATGAAGGCGAGGAAAAAGGGACCGATGAGTCCGCTGAGGCGGCGGTAGTTCTCGCGATACATGAGATAGCGGGAGAGGGCGAGGATGAGGATGACCTTCATGTATTCGGAGGGCTGGAAGAGGACGCCTGCGACGCGGTACCAGCGGTGGACCATGCGAATGGGCGGGACGAAGAAGAGGCCGATGAGGAGGAGGATGCCGAGGACGTAGAGGGGCCAGGAGAGACGCATGAGCCAGGTGTAGTTGGGGATGATGACGACGACGAGGGCGACGAGAGCGAGACCGAGCCATGCGGCCTGTCGGAGGGGCTGGTCGGTGGCGGCCCAGTCGCCGGTGTCCTGGGAGATGCGGATGGAGGCGCTCCAGATGAAGGCGATGCCGATGACACAGATGGCGAGGGCGGAACCGACGAGGAGCCAGTCGATGCGGCGAAGGATGCGAGCGTCTGGGACGAAGTTGGCGAGGGTCATTCCTGCTCTTCCTGATCCGAGAAATATTTGGAGAGGCGCGCATCCAGCATCATGCGCGAGAAGACGCGCTGCACGACGGGCGCGGCGGCGACGCCTCCGTGCTCGTGGGTGTTCTCGATGATACAGGCGAAGGAGACGGCGGGCGAGTGAAAAGGGGCGTATCCGGCGAACCAGGAGTCGTAGATGTCGGCGCGCGGGGTCTGGGCGGTGCCGGTCTTGGCGGCGTAGACGAGTCCCTCGACGGCGCCGGTGTTGCGGGCGGTCCCGCGGGAGCCCTCGACGACGTCGTGCATTCCGCGGCGAAGCGCGCTGATGCGGTCGGGGTGAAGGTCGACGAACTCGACGCGGACGGGCTTGTCGAGGGAGAAGCGGGGCTCGGCGAGCTTGCCGGCGGTGCCGATGCACCCGGCGAGGCGGGCGATCTGAAGTGGAGTGCAGAGGATGGCCCCCTGGCCGATGGAGAGGTTGAGCACGTCGCCGCGACTGACGCCGAGAGGGACCTGACCTGCGGCGTCGCTCAAGTCGACGCCGGTGCGGGCGCCGAGGCCGAGCCTCTCGGCCCAGGTCTTGAGGCGTTTTGCGCCGACGATGAGACCGGTGTTCCAGAAGTAGACGTTGCAGGACTGCTCGATGGCGGCGGTGAGCTCGAGGGTTCCGTGAGCGGAGGTGCACTTGAGGGTGCGATCGCCGGCGGGGAAGGTTCCGTGGCAGGTGAACTCGGTGTATCCGTTGATAAGACCTTCCTCGAGGGCGGCGGTGGCGACGACAATCTTGAAGGTGGAGCCGACGGGGTATCGTCCCTGGGTAGCGCGCGGGAAGAAGGGCATGCGGGGGTCGACGCGGAGCTTGCCGTAATCTTCCTGGACGGTGTTGGGGTCGAAGCGTGGAGAGCTTGCGGCGGCGAGGACGTCGCCGGTGGAGGGGTCGAGGAAGACGGCGGCGCCGCAGAGAGGGGGGTCGCCGGCGCGAGTGTCGGCGGCGAGACGCGCGATCTGCTCGTCGAGGGCCTGCTCGGCGAAACGCTGGATGCGGCTGTCGATGGAGAGACGGAGGTCCTGCCCGGGGTGGGGCTCATCGCGGGAGGAGGGCTGGTCGGGAAGCGGGCGGCCGTGGACGTCGCGGAGGGCGTAGAGATGGCCGCGGGCGCCGCGGAGGACGGATTCGTAACGTTCCTCGATGCCGGCGCGGCCGATAAGATCGTCGGGGAAGAATTTTTTCATCTCGTCGCCGGCATAGGAGTAGCGATAGCCGAGTTCGTTGTATTCATGGTTGTTGACGGGCCCCATGAAGCCGAGGACGTGCGCGGCGAGGGATCCCTGGGGGTAGCGGCGCTCGGAGGTGTCGCGGATGAGGAAGACGGGGTAGGCGTGGTCACCTTGGACGTATTTGGGGAGACGGTCCTGGCCGAGCTCGAGGCGCTTGACGCCGTCGGTGGGGACGCCGGTGAAGAGGGGCTGGGGTCGGCGACGGAGGTATTGGAGGTCCTGCTTGCGGCGCCAGTCGGGAGCGCGGGCGGCGAGGTCGTCGACGTGGTCCTGGACGGACTTGACCTGGGCGACGACGTCGTCGGCGGTGAGACCGAGGAGCGTGGCGAGGCCCTCACACCAGGCGCGGGGGTCGTCGAGGCGCTCGAGACGGCCGAGGTAGACGCAGACCTCGTATTCGACGGAGTCGACGGCGAGCGGGACGCCGGTGCGGTCGGTGATGGCGCCGCGACGGGTGTCGAGGAGCTCGCGGTAGGCGATGTTTTTTTCGGAGCGGTCCCGGTAGTAGGCGCCGCGGAGGATTTGAAGATAGAACAGTTTCCCCGCGATGACGAGCATGGGCACCGCAATAAAGAGGAGCAAGACCTTCAGGCGATGGGTAAACATGAACTACACCGCTCTTCTTGACCGGTAAAGCCTGCCGAGGATCAAGGACAAGAGCGGCAGCAGCACGAGCGCCACGACCGCGGTATAGAGCACCCCCAGCAAGGCATGTCTCCAGAAAAGCAGAAAATGGAGCTCCTGTCCACGGATAATTTGAGAAAACATGAGGGCAAAGTGATGGAGGAAGTCTGCGATGACGACGAGGAGGAGCCGGGTGAGGATATGGCGGGCGAAGACCTGGCGGCGGATGCCGGCGACGACGAGGGCGATGAGCGCGTAGGTGAGCGCGGAGAGGCCGAGGGGATTGCCGGAGTGGAGGTCGTCGAGTAGTCCGAGGGCCCAGGACCAGAGGATGCCCTGGAGGTCGGGACAAAGGAGGGCCAACTCGACGACGAGAATGATGAGGAGGTCAGGAGGGGCGTCGAAGAGAGCGATGCGGGGCGCGGCGGTGGCGTCGAGGGCGAGCATAAGCAGGAGAAGAGCCGCGGTTACCAGCCATCGCACGCCATGGCTCCCGAGAGAGGGTTGGCGGGGTCATCCCCGGCCGGGACGCCGCCGGACGACGATGACCTGACTGACACGTTCGAGATTGACGGCCGGCTTGACTTCGACGTAAAGGAGGCGGCCGTTGGCGGAATCGGAGACTTTTTGGACGGTTCCGAGGAGAAGTCGCGGGGGGTGAATGCCCTCGAAGCCGGAGGTGACGACGAAGTCGCCGGTCTTGACGACGGCGAGGGTGTCGACGTAGTTGAGGAGACAGCGGCCTTCGCCGTACCCGACGAGGAGGGCCTCGACGCCTGAGGGGACGGTTCGAGCGGCGATTCGGAAGTCGGGGTCCGTGATTACGCGCACGGTGGAAGCGGAGGGACTGACGGCGGTGACCTTGCCGACGACGGCGTACCCGACGACGACGAGGTCGTCGACCCGGACGCCGGCGGCGGTCCCGCAGCCGATGGTAAAGCTGTGCATGGGGCCGCTGAGGGTGTGGACGTGCTCCTTGGAGACGATCTGAGCGGGGAAGAGCTGGAAGCCGACGTCACTGACGACGCGCTTGAGGTCGGCGAGCTGCTCGATGAGACCCTGCTGGTCGGCGATTTGGGATTGGAGGTACTCGACCTGGTGTTGGAGTTCCTCGTTGCGAGCGGAAATGGCGGAGTTTTTGTCGAGAAGCTGACTGTTCTGGCTGAGGCGCTGGGGAAGCGCGGCGAGTGCGTCGAAGCCGCAAGAGAAGGCGAGTTCGAGGGGCGCGGTGGCGGAAAGGAGGACGCCTCGAGGGGCCTCGGACCACCTGGCCGGCGTCATCATCAGGAAGACGGAGAGGACGATGCAGGAGAAAACGAGGAAATTCTGAAGACGCCTGGCGCTACGCCGATTCATCGTCACCCTCGAGGTAACGTTTCCAGAAATCGAGTCGTTCGAGGAAGAGACCGGTGCCGCGACAGACGGCGGAGACAGGGTCGTCGGCGATGCGGACGGGAAGCCCGGTCTCCTCGGCGATGACCTTGTCGATGCCGCGGAGCTGCGAGCCGCCGCCGCACATGACCAGGCCGTTGGTGACGAGGTCTGCGGCGAGTTCGGGGTCGGTCTGTTCGAGGGTGAGCTTGACGGCGCCGACGATGGCGTCGACGGGCTCCTTGACGGCCTCGCGGATTTCTTCGGAGTTGACGATGGCGCGGCGGGGGAGTCCGGCGATGAGGTCCCGGCCGCGTACCTCGGTGGTCAGTTCCTTTTCGAGGGGATAGGCGGAGCCGATTTCTATTTTGACGCGCTCGGCGGTCTGCTCGCCGATGAGGAGGTTATAGGTTCTTTTCATGTGGTTGGTGATGGCTTCGTCCATCTCGTCGCCGGCGACCCGGAGGGAGGTGGAGGTGACGATGTCGCCGAGGGAGAGGATGGCGACCTCGGTGGTTCCGCCGCCGATATCGCAGACCATGGAGGCGGTGGGCTCCTCGACGGGGAGTCCGACGCCGATGCCTGCGGCGCGGGGCTCTTCGATGAGGTAGACGCGCCGCGCGCCGGCGCGCTCGGCGGAGTTGCGGACGGCGCGCTTTTCGACGGTGGTAATGCCGGAGGGGACGGCGATGACGACTCGGGGCTTATAACCCCAGGAACGCTTGTGGACCTTGGAGATGAAGTAGCGGAGCATGGCCTCGGTGATCTCGAAGTCGGCGATGACGCCGTCCTTCATGGGACGAATGGCCTGGATGGAACCGGGGGTCTTGCCGAGCATGGCCTTGGCTTCGAAGCCTACGGCCTTGCCATCGAGGAGGACGTGGTTGGTGCCCTTCTTGACGGCGACGACGGAGGGCTCGTTGAGGACGATGCCTTTGCCCTGGACGTAAACGAGGGTGGTGGCGGTGCCGAGATCGATACCCATGTCGGTGGAAAAGAGCCCGAGGATGGTATCCCAGATCATGACCGCGTACCCCTGACAAAAAAGGCGGGGTGCGACGAGCCGCAGGGAAGAAGCAAAGGAACGGAGTCGGCGAATCGAAAATCGCTATGTGGGTATGAGACCCGCAGGTATCCGACCGTCCTGTATCCGCCCGTGTCCCTTTCGTCCGCCGCGTCCACCGCCCCTCACGTGAGTGTCCATGCGAAGACGGGCCTGAAGGCCGGAGGGAAGCACCGGACGATCAGGCCCCTGGAGCTCTACTACTTGCTTCCTACGTCCCACAAGAACTTGCCGTAAAAACTGTTGAGCCAAACCGAGAGGATGACGGTCCCCGCGAGCATGAAGAGCGCGGCCAAGCTCACCATGACGGTGACGATGCCGGTGTCGCCGTTCTCGCGGTCATCCCTGCGGACGCTACTTGAGCCTGGTAGTGACATGGTCGCCTTCCTGAATGGGAGCGGTGGTCATAGGCCGGTCGATCCTGCAGATGGTCTCCTGGCCGTGGATGGTGGTGACGCGGAGACGACCGACGAACTGAGCGCCGCGGGAGACTTCGAAGGTCATGCCGTCGCTGACGCCGTCATCCTTGCCGACGGAGATCATGACGATGCCGGAACCGTTGTCGGCGTTGACGACCTGTCCCTGGATTTTGGGGGGAGGGGTCTCGGTCATGGAGGTGAGGCGGATGCCGTCGGCGCCGTAGAGTTCCTGGTAGCGGGTGACGAGTTCGGAGGAGGACTTGAGGTCGCCCTTGGTGAGCTTGAGCTGGTTTTTGAGATTGGCGAGGTCGTCCTCGAGGAGTCGCTGCTTGTCCTCGGCGTCGTGCTGGGCCTGGAGGGCCTTGTTCCTGGCGTCTACCGCGGAGTCCTTCTCACCCTGGAGCGTCTTGATGTCGGTGGCCTGGGTATCGAGGCGGCTCTTGATCGCGGTGATGTCTACCTGGAGACGATTGTTGGTGTCGTTGGCGGTCTTGAGATCGCCGCCTATCTTGGCGATTTCGGCGTCGCGCTCGCCGACCTTGGTCTTGTAGTCATCGGCCATCTTCTGGAAGTTATCCCGCTCGTCCTGTGCGGCCTTGACGTCCTTGTTGAGCTTTTCGATCTCCTTATTGAGTTTGGAGATCTGATCGTTGGTTTTCTGGACGAGGCTTTCGTAGTCGGTCTTCCAGTTGGTGGCCTGCTGCTGGAGGACGTAGGCGGTCATGGCAAAGGCGACCGCGCAAATCAACATAATGAACGCGACGATTTTGGCTAGTGTAGACACTGCGTTTATTACCTCCTGTAGTCCGAGGGCCTGTTTGGAAGGTGGACCGCACCCCCGAGGTCCGGTTCAAGGCTTCCAAGTGGTTTGCCAAGAAGACGTTAAGTGAAGACGAAAGACGCGATGCAACTTCAGGCAAATTATAAAAGGCGGAATGTCTTAGTCAAGAGGAAAAAACACGGTTTTTCCTATTTCACAACCCTTTGGCGTCCAAGGCGTTCCGACGCGAGCGCGCGGCCCGCAAAAGGCCGGCCTTGGGCAGTCCGATCAGCAGGGTCAAGGCGACCAAGGTCCAGACGAAGAGGTCGCCATGGGCCGTGTAGAAGGCATGCCGGGCGTCGAGCTGAACGGAGTCGGTGAGGACGCCTTCGACTTCGCGGCGCTTGCCTGCGGAGTCGGCGACCACCGAAGTGATGACGCCAGCGGGGGTGATGAAGGCGGAAATGCCGGTGTTGGCGGCGCGGACGAGCGCGACGCGGTTCTCGACGGTGCGGAAGACGGAGTTGGCGAGGTGCTGGTCGAGCTCGGCGGTGTCGCGGAACCATCCGTCGTTGGTAAGGTTGACGATGAACCGCGCGCCTTCCCTGGTGAAGGTGCAGATGAGGGAGGGCTTGGTGTCCTCGTAGCAGATGGGGGTGGCGAAGGGGACGCCGCCGAGGCGGAAGAGGAGGGGGTCGGCGCCGGCGCTGAGCGTGGCCTCGTACCCTTGAGGGAGGAAGCGGTGAAGGATGTCGCGAATCCATGCGACGGAACTGAAGGGGATGAACTCGCCGAAGGGGACGAGGTGGATTTTGAGATAGACCTCGAAGGGGGCGGCGGGGGAGGGGAAGAAACAGGCGGCGTTGTAGGAGCGCTCGGAGGCGCCGTCGAAGACGAGCTTGCCGGAACCCGTGAGGAAGGGACGGCCGAGTTGGCGGCAGAGCCGGCGGACGCGCTTTTCGGCCTCGGCGGAGTAGTCCCTGTTGGCGTCGCGCTCGCCCTGGAGATAGGCGACGATGGTCTCGGGCCAGACGACCATGTCATCCTGGACGCCGACGAGACGGGCGGTCAATCCCTCGTACTTGCTCATGATGACGTCGCGTCTTTCGAGG
>Ga0182017_10001760_pt1 | contig 16621 bp, 8 predicted proteins | sample 712E3DmetaG_FD_120492 | JGI IMG/M metagenome (GOLD analysis project Ga0182017, IMG submission 120492) | Permafrost microbial communities from Stordalen Mire, Sweden - 712E3D metaG | ecosystem: Environmental > Terrestrial > Soil > Wetlands > Permafrost | place: Sweden: Stordalen | collected... | reverse complement strand
TGGGGGCGTGGCGGATCTCTCCCGTGCGCGCGCTGTCTTCGACGTCGTAGAGAAAGAGCTCGAATTCAAGATCGGTCCGCTCCTCCTCCACCCGGCGTACACGACCCCGGACCGGTTCATCGGTTACCTCACGCGTTACAGTCCGGGGATGCGCGAGAACGGAGGGGTGTACACGCACGGGGCGACATGGGCGGTGATTGCCGCCGCGATTCTCGGGCGGGGGGAGAGCGCCCACAGGATCTATTCGAAGCTCAACCCCGTCAACCGGGGAAAGAAACCCGATGTCTACTGCGCCGAGCCTTATGTGACCGCCGGAAACATCGAGGGGCCCGAATCTCCGTTCTACGGGAGGGGAGGGTGGACCTGGTACACGGGTTCTGCCGCCTGGCTTTACAGGGTGGGGCTCGAGTGGATTCTCGGCGTGCGTGCCACGTTCGACGGGTTGATCGTCGACCCGTGCATCCCCGCTGCGTGGAAGGGCTACACTGTACGCCGCCTCTTCCGCGGCGCGGAATACAGAATCACGGTCAGGAACCCCTCCCACGTGGAATGCGGTGTGCAGGAATTCGCTGTTGACGGGGGAGGCATGGCGAAGACCGCGGGGACACGGTATGCGAGTCTCCCCGTTTTTCCCGCGGGGAGCGCCCATGAGATCGTCATCGTGATGGGGGGGGTGTAGTACGTCCCCGCTCCGCCTTCCCGGCGGGTAATCACAGTTCCGGAGTCAATTCCTCCCGGCGTTCATTTTCCTACGGCTGATACCATGCGACGACAGAGTCTTTTTTTCCTCCTCTTCTTTCTCCTTGTTGAGACAGCTCCCGCCCAGACCCCCATCGCCGCGATACTCGATACGATCCAGCACACGGCGTTCAGCTACTTTTGGAACGAGGCAAATCCCGCCAACGGGCTCATCAAGGACCGGATGCTCTCCGGGGCCCCCTGCAGCATTGCGTCGACCGGGTTCGGACTGAGCGCGATATGCATCGGGGTCGACCACGGCTGGGTGTCGCGCACAGCCGCCCGTGACCGCGTGTTGACGACGCTCAAGACATTCTGGCGCGGCCCCCAGGGGAGCGGGGACGGGTACATCGGGAACTTCGGGCTCTTCTACCATATGCTCGACATGAACACCGCCACGCGCACATGGAACAGCGAGCTCTCGACGATCGATACCGGGCTTCTCCTGGCCGGGATCATCGACGCGAAACAGTACTTCGACGGGACCGACTCGCTGGAGACCGCCCTGCGCAGCTACGCCGATTCCATATATATGCGGATGCAGTGGAGCTATATGCGTGGGCCGTACAACTTCGGGCTCGCGCTGGGATGGATGCCGGTGACGGGGTTCTCCGGGTACGGGCAGTGGACCGGGTACAGTGAGGCCTCGATAATGTACATACTCGCCATGGGGTCCCCGTTCTCCCCGTACCGGTTGACACAGTACGGGTGGCTGATCTGGACATCGACCTATCCCTGGATCGACTATGCCGGGTTCGAGTATGTCGCATTTCCCCCCCTGTTCGGCCACCAGTACTCACAGTGCTGGCTTGATCTCCGCTCCATTTCCGACGACAAAATGACCTCCCTGGGGATCACGTATTTCGAGAACTCGCGGCGGGCCACACTGGCGCAGAGGGCGTATGCCGCCGCGAACCCCGGAGGGTTCCCCGGATACAGCGACACGCTCTGGGGGATCACGGCGAGCGATGCTCCGGGAGGGTACTCGGCCCGCGGGGCTCCCCCTGCGCAAAACGACGAGGGGACGATCACGCCGACGGCTCCGATCAGCTCTATCGCATTCGCTCCCGATGCCGTCATACCCGTGATCCGGAACATGTGGGAAAACTACAGGCCGCAGCTCTGGACGCAGTACGGTTTCCGGGACGCATTCAACCTGAAAATGAACTGGTACGATAACGACATCATCGGGATCGACCAGGGGCCCGAGATCATCATGATCGAAAACTACCTCAACGGGCGTGTCTGGAAGCGGTTCATGCAAAACCCCGATGTGCAGCGGGGACTGGCCGCGGCGAACTTCGTCCCGGTGACCGGGATCCGGAGCCTCGATCTCCCCTCCGGCTACGCGCTGTCGCAGAACTACCCCAATCCATTCAATCCGTCAACGAACGTCGGGTTCAGCCTCGCGCACCAGGAGCACGTCACGCTGAAGGTCTGCGACACGCTCGGCCGCGACGTGGCGACGCTTGTCGATGGCACGCTCCCGGCCGGCCCCCACGTCGCGACCTTTGACGCCCGCGGACTGGCAAGCGGCGTGTACATCTGCCGGCTGAGTGCGGGGACATTCCATGCGTCCCGTTCGATGCTCCTCATCAAATAGCCTCCCATGAAAGCCATCATCGTTTCACTGGCCCTCTTCAGCCTCAACGCGCGCGCCCAGGAGTCCGCCCCGCGCTGGGACCCGTTTCTCGACACGCTGCAGCAGAGGACGATCCAGTGGTTCCTCCGTGCGACCCCGGAAGCGACGGGGCTCACTCCCGACCGCTGGCCGTCTCCGTCGCCGTCAAGCATCGCCGCCGTCGGTTTCGCCCTCACCGTGTATCCTATCGCGGCGGAACACGGGATGATCACGCGCGCAGAGGCTGCCGCCAGGGTGAAAAAGACGCTCGACCTCCTCCTGCACGCTCCCCAGAACGACGGCCGGGCAGGCGCCGCGGGGTACAGGGGCTTATTCTATCATTTCGTTGCCCTCGCGGACGGTACGAGGGCGTGGAACTGCGAGCTCTCCACGATCGACACCGCTCTCCTGATGGCGGGCGTTCTCATCGCCGAGTCGTATTTCGACCGGGAGACGGAGATAGAATCGTCGATCAGGGGGGCCGCCGATTCGCTCTATCGCCGCGTGGACTGGACCTGGACTGCCGATGGACGGCCCGGCATCATGCTCGGCTGGACGCCGGAACACGGGGGGGACCCGAACAGCTGGCACGGGTACAACGAGGCGATGATCATGTATGTTCTCGCGCTCGGTTCACCCACCCACCCGGTGGAGCCCCGCGTGTGGAGTTACTGGACCTCCACGTACGTCTGGGGGAAGTACTACGACCGGGATTTTGTCAGTTTCGGTCCCCTCTTCGGCCACCAGTACTCCGCGTGCTGGATCGACTACCGGGGGATACAGGATCAGTATATGAAGGAGAAGGGGATCGACTACTTTGAAAACTCCCGTCGTGCGACCTACTCCCAGCAGAGTTATGGACGGGAAAACCCCCGCGGTTTCCGCGGGTACTCGGGCGACGTCTGGGGCGTGACTGCCTCCGATGGACCCGGGGATACGGCGTTTCAGGTTGACGGTAAGAAAAGGGAGTTTATCGGGTACGGCGGCCGGGGCGTGTCGTTTGACTGGTCCCTGGATGACGGGACGCTTGCCCCGACAGGCCCCGGGGGGTCCGTCCCGTTCGCGCCGGAGATCTGCATCCCCGCGCTCAAAGAGATGCGCCGGCGGTACGACGGACGCCTCTGGAAGGAATACGGATTTGTCGACGCGTTCAATCCGGAATTCGTCACACAGACGACAGGCCCGGATGGCTGGTTCGACCGCGACTACCTCGGGATCGACCAGGGGCCGATCGCGATCATGATCGAGAATCTCCGGAGCGGGCTCGTCTGGAACCTCATGAAGAAGAATCCGTACATTGTGCGGGGACTCGCCCGCGCGGGGTTTACCGGCGGCTGGCTGGACGCCCCTTAAGCCCGCCGATGCGACCAAATTTTCCCCTCGCGGACGCACCTCCCGATTAATCCGGCGGATATCCCGCCGGTGGTAAGCGGAACGTTGAACCTTTTGATCCATCTCATGAGGAACCAATGATCGACCATCCTCCATCGTCCATCCTCCGTCCTCCATCTTCAATCATTACGAGCCCCCTCCCGCTCCTCTGCGGACTCCTCCTGCTGGCTCTTCCCCCTCCGGCGTTTTCCCGGCCGGGGGTTCTGGATGATTTTGCGGATATCGGCGGATGGAAGCCCGTCGTGTCGGAGGGGGCCAAACTCACGCTCTCTCAGGGGGAGGGGAAGTCCGGCCGGGCCCTCGTGATGAACTTTGACCTGAGCGGCGTCTCCGGATATGTGATTGCCGAAAAGGCGTTTGCGTTCGATCTCCCGGCGAACTACCAGTTCACGTTCGACATGCGGGGTGAGACCCCGCCCAACAACTTCGAGTTCAAGCTTACCGATGACAAGGGAAACGTCCACTGGATCAAGAAGCTCAACATCGACTACCCGTCGGAATGGACGAAGCAGCGGATCAAGAGGCGTCATATCGCGTTTGCCTGGGGCCCCTCCGGGGGGGGCGTCATACAGACCGTCCGTAAAATCGAGTTCGTTGTCTCGTGCGGGACGGGGGGGAAAGGGCGCCTGCTGATTGACAATCTCCGGTTCGAGCCGATAGACGACGCCGCCGGGAAACTCGCGAAGGCCGAAGTCGTTTCTGCAGGCGGGAAGAAAGACGGATTCCCTCCCATCGATTCGGCGGGTTCGGTCCTGGGCCCCTGGCGGACGGATCCCGCCGGGGGACATGTCCTTCTCGCCGTGGACTTCCACAGGTCGAAAGAAGTGGGGGGACTTGTCATCGACTGGGATTCGCTCGACTATGCCACATCGTACGACGTGTCCCTCTCGGACGACGGGAACGAGTGGACGCCTGCCTACTCCGTGAAGAACGGGAACGGGAATCGGGACTATGTCCCGATGCATGATTGTGAAGGAAGGTTTTTCAGACTGGACCTGAAAGCGAGCAGCCGCGGCCGGGGATACGGGATCCGGCGGCTCGCGTTCAAAGGGTCCGAGTTCTCCAATTCTCCCAGCGACCTGTTCCGCCAGATCGCTTCCGATGCTCCTCCCGGGTATTTCCCGAAGTACTTCCGGGACCGTCAGACATACTGGACGATCATGGGTGTGAGCGGGGATTCGAAAAAAGCGTTGATGAACGAGGAGGGGCAGGTCGAGACGGAAAAGGGGGGATTCTCGATCGAACCGTTCCTCTATATCGATAACAGGCTCATCACCTGGAGCGATGTCACGACCACGCAGACACTTCTGAACGGATACATCCCCTACCCGCAGGTGACGTGGACAAGCAGCGACGGGTGGGTCTTCACGATACAGGGGACTGCTGCGGGCCCGCCGGGAAATTCACTTCTCGGCATTCACTACGCTCTTGAGGCAAAGCGGACGCTGGGCAAAGGGAAGATCTTCATCGCCGTCCGCCCCCTCCAGGTCAATCCCCCGTGGCAGTCTCTGAACGGGGAGGGGGGGGCATCCCGGATCGACAGCATCGTGTACAAAAACGGCTTTCTGGATGTGAACAAAACGACGATCGTCCCCATGACCATCCCGTCGGCGTTCGGAGCGGCGGAGTTTGACGGGGGGGATGTGACTGACTTTATCGCAAGGGGCGCCGTTCCCCCGTCAGCCGTCGTGCGGGATCACTTCGGCTATGCGTCCGGCGCGCTCGAATACGACTTTGACCTGCAGGCGGACGGAACGGCGGACGTTGTCGTCGCGGTGCCGTTCCATGGATGGAGGCGGAGCCCCACCCCGAACATGTCTCCGGGGAGTCCGCAGCTCTACCACAAGCTCATGACAAGCACCACTGCGGCACGATGGCAGGCGGATCTGAACAGGGTACGCTTTGACCTCCCCCCCTCCGCCGGGGCCGTCGCCCTCACTCTGAAATCGATGCTGGCATACATACTCATCGATCGGAACGGCCCCGCCATACAGCCCGGCTCGCGCAACTACGACCGGTCCTGGATTCGGGACGGTTCGCTCACGAGCGCGGCGCTCCTCCGCCTGGGCTACGCGGACGAGGTGCGGGCGTTCATCGACTGGTATGCGAAGGGGCAATTCCCGACCGGGAAGATACCGTGCGTGATCGACGCACGTGGACCGGATGCCACCCCGGAGCACGACAGCAACGGCGAGTTCATCTATGCGGTGCTCCAGTACTATCTCTTCACGAAGGATTCTGTCTGGCTCCGGGGGAAGTTCGACCCTGTCGTGAAGACTGTGCGCTACATACAATCGCTCAGAAGTGAGCGAAAGACCGATACATATAGAAACGGCACGCCCGAAGAGCGTGCGCTGTACGGACTGGTGCCGCAATCGATCAGCCATGAAGGGTACTCGGATGTTCCCCGGCACTCGTACTGGGACGATTTCTTCATCCTCCGCGGACTGAAGGACGCCGCGGCGATCGCGGGGATACTCGGCGAAAAGGTCCTTGAGAACGAATTCTGCGCGGAACGGGACGATTTCCGGACCGACCTGTATGCGTCGATGCGGGCCGCGATGAAGAACAGGAACATCGACTATATCCCGGGGTGCGCCGAGCTCGGCGACTTTGACGCGACGTCGACGACGGTGGGGATTGACCCGTGCGGCGAGCTCGGCAACATCCCGGAACCCGCGCTCCACAATACGTTTGAAAAGTATTACAGGTTTTTCTCGGAGAGGAAAGCATCGCGGAATTACGTGAACTACACGCCGTACGAGATACGCGTGATCGGGACGTTCGTCCGGCTCGGTCAAAAGAAACGCGCGGAAGAGGCGCTGAACTTCTTCATGTCCGACCGCCGGCCCGCAGGCTGGAACGAGTGGGCCGAGGTGGTCTGGCGCAATCCGGATACGCCGAAGGCGATCGGCGACATGCCGCACACCTGGGTGGGATCGGACTTCCTCCGGTCGGTCCTGGACATGTTTGCGTACGAGCGGGAGCGGGACAGCGCACTTGTCGTCGCGGCGGGGATCCCCGATGCGTGGATCCGCGATTCAGCCGGGGTCAGCGTCGAGGGGCTCCGGACCTGCGGGGGCGAGCTGAGCTTCAGGATCCACCCCGCGGGGAAACGGATCATCGCGGAGCTCTCCGGGAACATCGACCTCTCCCGGTGGAAGCTCATTCTTGCCTCGCCTCTCGGCACGCCTCTCCGGGGAGTCAGGGTGGACGGCAAGGCCTCACGCGTGCCGGGATCGGCCGGGGTGCGGATCATGCGCCTGCCGGCCAACATCGAGCTGACGTATTGAATTTTCCGGTCACACTTCCTGTCCCGGCTCTCATGAAGTCCGCCGGATTGATACTCGTCGCATGCCTGATTCCGGGGCTCTCGGCCGATCATCAGGTCCGGGCGCAGGCCCGGCCCGGGAGGGGGGGGGAGCTGCCGTCAGACACGCTTGCCGAAGTCGGCTCAGCCGTCATCACTGCGACCGACCTGATAGAGAGGATCGATCTGATGCCTTTCCCCGGGAAGGAGAGCCCTTCGGGGGCGGACAGCCTGAAGATCAGGGCACTGCAATCGATTGTCGCCGAGCGTCTCCTTGCAGCCGAGGCCACTGTCAGGGGGACCGGCTTTGATTCGGTGACGCAACTCCGTCTTGATGCCCTCGAGCGGGCGTTCGTCCGTGATGAGCTCTACAGGAAGGAGGTGTCGGCCGGCGTGACAGTGTCGGCCTCTGAGATCGCCGCGGGGCTGGAGAAATATGCCGCGCAGCTTCGGATTGTCATATTCCGCTCTCCGTCCGAAGAATCTGCCCGGACTCTCTCCCGTGCTCTGCAGCGTGGAAACGCCGGTATCGACAGCCCCGCCCCCGCGGGGTTCGACAGGCGCATCGTGTCACGCGATACCGTGACCATGAACTTCGGCGTGTCGGACGAGTCGCTGGAGGAGCCCGCCTACTCGCTCGACACGCTGCACAGGGTCTCCGCTCCTTTTGTCTCCCCGGCGCTCGGCTGGGTGGTCCTCTTTCTTGTTGACAGGGGACCGGATCCTGCGTGGGCCGCGCAGAGCATCAATGACCGGATGATCACGGTGAAGAACACACTCGAGCGAAGGAAAGCACAGGCGAGGGGGATCCGGTACATGGCATCCGTTCTCGGTCCGCGGAGGGCCGAGGCGGACCGTGCGGTCCTCGGGCTTCTTGGAAAATCTCTCTATGCGATCATCTCCTCCGATACCGGGGCGCACAGGATCGAGGGACGGTACATGCTCACCCCCGGTGAGGTGGATCATCTGGAGGAGACTCTCCGCGGCGACCTCTCACGCGTGCTTGGCGACATGCCGGGGGGATGACTGACGCTCGGCGCCGCGATACAGGCGTTCCGGTTTGAGCCCTTTACCACCCCGTCGCTCAGGGGCCGCACGTTTGCGTACATCCTGAACGAGAGCGTGAAGAGAATTGCGAGGGAGGAATTCCTTGTTCGCGAGGGGTACGGGAAGAACCTTCAGGCGGCATCCGCCGTGAAGCATGACCTCGCATCCTGGAGGGACAACTGGCTTTCGCATATGATTCAGGCGGATGTCGCTTCGGGTCTCGGCGAGCCGACGGAGGAGGAAGAGGTGGCCGGACTTGTCGAATACGCCCGCCTTCTCAGCCCCTCGTATGAGGTAAACGTGAGGGAGATATTCACAGACAGCCTTTCGAAAGCCGGCCGTTACAGGGAGATGCTTCTTGCCGGGGAGGATATGGCGGCACTTGCCCGGCGCGTCTCGAAGCGGACGGGGTGGCCGGCCCGCGGCGGTGAGTCCGGCTTTTTTCACGTCCGCTCATTTCCGGATCTGGGTGTCCGGGCACTCCTTGCCGATTCGGGGCAACTGGTGGGACCTGTGGGTCTCGCAGGGGGATACACTCTTTTCAGAGTCCTCGGCAAACGGCTGCCGAATGGACAGGGCGAGGTGACCGTCGACTCGCTCCGGAGGGCCCTGCACGACGCCATCCGTTCGGAAAAGCGGCAGAAGGGACTGGACCGGTTCATCGCCGGCCTCGCGGAGAAATTCGGCGTGAAGATGTACTACGACAGGCTCAAAGACGTCACGCTGTTCAGCCACAACATGTTCACGCGCCGGTATATCGGATTTGGCGGAATGATGAATGCCGCCCCCCTCCTCGAGCCCGAGTGGGGGTGGGTGCAGGAGTACCTCCGGTCGCGGAACCAGGTCCCGTGAAACGGCCCCCGGATCCAGGGCGCGTTCAGATGCTGAACGGCCTCTGGGACATCGCTCCCGGAACCGCCGAAGCTCCCCCGGGAGAGTGGCGCGCGAAGGTCCCCGTCCCCTCGCTCGTCGACTGTGCCGTGCCGCCGTACGACTGGCAGGCTTTTTCGTATCACTGGTATCACTGCGAATTCCGGGTCAACTCCCCGTCCCTGCGGGAAACCGCCACTCTCCGGATCGGCCAGGCGATGTTCGGCACAGGCGTCTGGCTGAACGGGAGCTTCCTGGGAGAAGACATTGCCTGCTACACCTCACAGGAGTACGACGCCGCCCCCTACCTCCGGCATGACGGTCCGAACCACCTCACCGTGCGCGTCGGCCTGAAAGAGACCCTCCCCCCCGAAAGCGCCGTCGGAAAGGATCAGGAACGTCAGACGTTTATCCCCGGCATCTGGGGGGACGTGTCGCTCACACTCGCGGGGAATCCCCGCATCGCGCTCGTTCAGGTGATACCCAGGAACAGGGAATCGACGGCGGAGGCCATTGTGACGCTCCGTAACACGGGCCGTCTCCCCGTTTCGGTGAAACTCGTCTCCCGTCTCCGCGAGCATGCCTCCGGCCGGGCCGTAGGGAGAGTCCAGGAGATCCACTCGGCCACACCCGGTGCCGGTGACCGCGTCCATGCATTCAACCACACAGTCGACCCGCTCATCCCCTGGAGTCCGGATTGTCCATTCCTGTATGAGCACACCGTCGAGGTCATCGTTGAAGGGGACGTCGCGGATACGCTTGTGACGAGGTTCGGCATGAGGGAGTTCCGCATACAGGACGGCGGTTTCTTCCTGAACGGCAGGAGGATATTCCTGAAGGGGGGGAATATCGCCTTCCACCGGTTCCTCTCCGACGCGGACAGGGGGCTCCTCCCGTGGAACGATGACTGGGTGAGGAAGCTCCTGATCGAGATCCCGAAGCGGCACAATTTCAACTTCTTCCGTGCCCACATCGGCCAGATGTACGGCCGGTGGTACGATATCGCCGACGAAGGGGGAATGCTCATTCAGAACGAATGGATGTTCTGGACCACGACAGGGACCGAAGCGCAGATCACGAAAGAGTTCACCCGCTGGCTCCAGGATAACTGGAACCACCCGAGCATCATCATATGGGATCCCCTGAACGAGAGCTCTGATCCTGTCGTCCAGGATGTCGTGGTGCCGAAAATGAAGCGGCTCGACCCGACACGCCCGTGGGAATCCGTCGATTTTCTCGAGGAGCATCCGTACATTTACTCGCTGGGCCCGGTCCTGAACGCGGAGAGGTTCGGCTTCACCCGGAGCCTCCGCGAGATAGAGGATTCGCAGTCCCCTAAAGTGCTGAACGAGTTCCTCTGGTGGTGGCTCGACAAGGAGAACAACCCGACGGTGCTGACCGCGGATGTCGTCGAGCGATGGCTCGGGAAGGGATGGACGAAGGAGGGACTCGTCGCGCACCAGTCATTTCTGGCGGCGGAGCTTATCGAGCTGTTCAGGCGGATGCGTGTGGATGCAATTCAGCCGTTCGTCTATCTGAGCAACAATGCGGGACCCACGGGGAACTGGTTTCTCGGCGACATCGCCGATCTGGTCCCCAAACCCGTCCTCGGCACGCTCAAGAACGCGTTCGCCCCCTTCGGTGTGAGCGTGGAGATGTGGGACAGACATTTCCGGGGGGGGGAGACACGGAGCGTCCGGCTGTTCGTGTTCAATGACGACCCGCTGGAGCGGGAGGGGACACTCCGTTACGGCGTCGTTCGGGGCGGGGAGGCGTGGGTACACGAGGTCCGGGAGCGCGTGAACGTCCCTCCGTCCGGATGCAGCGTCATTCCGGTGCAGGTGAAATTCCCGGACGATCCGGGCGGGTACGAGATCGTTGCGGAGCTCTCCGGATCGGAGGGGCCCTGCTCCGTGAGCAGGAAGATCGCACATGTCTCCGGCGAAGTGCGGGGAGCGCGCGCGCGCGGCCTCCGCTGTTTTATTATCGATTTCCGCGGTGAAGTGACCGGATTCCTTTCCGGGCATGGTCTCCTCGCCGCGGACATCGCCGAGGAGGATCCGGCCGGGTACGGCCTCATCGTGGTCGGGGAAGGGATGCTCCGCGATCCGGAGTACATCCGGAGGATCCCCGCGATCAGCGGGTCCGTCAGAAGCGGCGCCCGCATTATTGTGCTTGAGCCGGAGTTTGGCAACAGGGAAAAGGAGACACTCACGATCATCGAGGGGGTCGGACTCACGATCGAGCGGCGCGCAGATACCGACAAAGGAGGATATGATTCCTATGTCTTCCCGGCGGACATTTCCCACCCGCTCTGGAGCAATATCAGTCCCGATCATCTCAAGATGTTTAACGGAGGGTTCGGGGGGGAGATGGTCTCGCAGCACACCGTGAGTGCCGGCGTCCCGATGCACGTCCTTGCCGGTTGCGGCCTGAATCTCGCCCACCCGGCGGTGATGTACGCCGGCGCCGGAGCCGGTTGTGTTGTCGTCTCCCGCATACAGACTAGGGGGCGTCTTGCGCCGGGGGGGGCTCCTGAGGATCTCTTTGCCCGGAGGATGGACCCTGTGGCGGGACAGTACATGCTCAACCTTGTGACGGCATTCCTGCCGGGGAGGACCGGGGCATGAACACATCTCCTGTCCGGACATTCTTCTGTGCGCTCCCGCTCCTCGCGGCCTTCGCCGGCTGTCACGGCGCCGGGGACGGACGGACCCGGATCACGTTCTGGGCGCTGGGGGCGGAGGGGGAGCATGTGGCGAAACTCATTCCGGGATTCAGCAAACGGCATCCCGATATCGACGTAAAGGTCCAGATCATTCCGTGGAACGCCGCGCATGAGAAGCTCCTGACGGCGTTCGCGGGGGAGTCGTTGCCGGACATGTGCCAGCTCGGGAACACATGGATCCCGGAATTCAGGACATTGAACACGATCGACAACCTCACCCCGTGGGTCGCCGCGTCGCACACGGTGCACGAGTCTTCCTATTTTCCCGGGATCTGGGACACCAATGTCATGGACTCCCTCCTTTACGGGGTCCCCTGGTATGTCGATACGCGCGTTCTCTTCTACAGGTCCGACCTTCTCGCCGCGGCCGGCTGTGCGAAGCCGCCGGCATCATGGGAGGAGTGGTTCGACATTTCGGCGAAAATAAAAGCGCGCTATCCCGGGAGCTACGCCAACTTCTTTTCGACGAACAACGAGTGGGCTCCCCAGGTGATACTGGGACTCGAGAAGGGCTCGTCGCTGCTGAAGGAAAACAACACGCTGGGGGATTTCAGCGGTCCTGAGTTCACAGAGGCGATGCGCTCTTTTTACACGTTTTTCAGGAACGGATGGGCGCCGGTGAAGACGGCGCAGATCGTGAGCGTGTACCAGGCGTTTGCCGAAGGGTTCTTCGCCATGTACATTACCGGTCCCTGGTATATCGGCGAGTTCATGAACAGGCTCCCTGACTCGCTTCAGGGGGACTGGATGACGGCCCCGCTCCCGGGTCCCGGCGGCGGCATCGGCCTCTCGCTCGCCGGGGGATCAAGCCTCGTGATGTTGAGTCGGTCGCGCCACAAGCCGGCCGTCTGGAGCCTGATAGAGTATCTTTCGGAGCCCGAACAACAGCTCGAGTTCTACAGGCTCACCGGAGACCTGCCCGCGCGCGTTGAGACGTGGCGGGACTCCTCCCTGGCGCACAACAGGTACGCCGGAGCGTTTTTCCGGCAGCTGAACCATGTGCGGGCGACCCCGAAGGTCCCCGAATGGGAACAGATCGCGCAGAAAGTGCGCGAATACACCGAGCTCATCACGATGGACCAGTACACGGTGGAGGACGGGCTCAGGGCGCTCGACCGTGAAGTGAACGTGATACTCGAAAAGAGGAGGTGGCTCCTCCATGGCCGGTAACAGGGCGGTGATACTGTTCCTCGGGCCGGCACTTGTCGCGATCGGCGTCTTCTTTTTCCTCCCCGTTCTCGCGGCGTTCGCCCTCAGTTTCACGGATTTCGACATCTATGCGCTCGGCAGCTTCGCGTTTGCCCGGTTTGTCGGGTTCAAGAACTACGCTCAGCTCCTGTCGGACCCCCTGTTCTGGAAGGCGTTCCGGAACACGCTCGAATTCCTCCTGATCGGCGGCCCCCTCTCGATCGCCGTCTCGCTCGGGGCGGCGCTGATGATACAATCGAAGCTCGTCCGGTGGAAGGGTTTCTTCCGGACCGCATTTTTCACCCCGGTCGTCACGACGCTGGTCGCGGTCGCCGTTATCTGGCGGTTCATCTACCATCCCCGGTTCGGTCTCCTCAACTACCTCCTGTCGCTTGTCGGGATCGGCGGCGTTGACTGGCTCGGCGATCAGCACTGGGCGATGCCCGCCATCATACTGATGGCGGTCTGGAAGAACTTCGGCTACAACATGGTCATATTCATTGCGGGGCTGCAGAACATTCCCGCGGAGCTCTACGAGGCCGCCTCGATTGACGGGGCCGGGCGCCTGCAGCAGCTCCGGACCATCACCGTCCCGCTCCTGGCACCCACAACCGTGTACATCAGCATACTCACGATGATCGGGTACTTCCAGCTCTTTTCCGAGCCGTATGTGATGACGCAGGGGGGCCCTCTGAACTCGACGCTCAGCATCGTGCTGCTGATGTACCAGCAGGGCTTCCGGTGGTGGAACATGGGATACTCGGCCGCGCTGGCATTCGTCCTGTTTGCGTTCATACTGGTCGGCTCCGTGATCCAGTCCCGCATCCAGAAGCGATGGGAGGCCTCATGAAGGGGCTGGGCACGGTGTTTCTGTACGCCATCCTGACGCTCGTCGCTCTCCTGACGCTGGCCCCCCTGGTGTGGATGGTCTCCGCTTCCCTGATGCCCACCGGGGATGCGAGCGCGTTCCCCCCCCCGTTTCTCCCCGCGCGGATAACGTTTGCGCATTACACGAGGTTGTTCACGAACCTGAATCTTGCGCGGTACCTTTTCAACAGCGCATTTCTCGCCGTCAGCGTCACGGCGATCTCGCTCTTTGTCAATTCCATGGCGGGGTACGCCTTTGCAAAATACCGGTTCCGCGGCAGGGACCCCCTGTTCAAGCTCCTGATCGCGTCGATGATCATCCCGTCGCAGGTGACGATGCTTCCGCTGTTCCTCATGCTCAACAAGATGGGAGTCATAAACACCTATATCGGGGTCATCATTCCCGGGATGGCGAGCGTGTTCGGGATTTTCCTGATGCGCCAGTTCGCACTCTCGATACCCGACAGTCTCATCGAGGCGGCACGGATAGACGGCGCCGGTGACTTCAGGATATACCGGTCTCTCATCCTCCCCCTGTGCAAACCGATTCTCGTGACGCTCGCCATATTCACGTTCATGGGGACATGGAACGATTTCCTCTGGCCCCTCATCGTCATGACGGATGACTCCATGTACACGCTCCCCGTCGCGCTGGCGAACCTCTCGCTGGAGCACGTGCAGGATACCGAGCTGATGATGGCAGGGTCGGTCATGACGATCGCCCCTGTCCTCATACTCTTTGCCGCCGTGCAGCGGCACTACATCAGCGGGATCATGGCCGGCGGCCTGAAAGAGTAAACCTCTCCCCACCTTGAATCTTGCCCCGGAACATCGTACAATACATCCCGTAGGTGCATTTCCCCCCCCGATGGAAGGCAATCATGGCCCGTCCCGTACTTCTTCCGGCTGTGTCAATTCTTGTTCTCGCACTTCCCCTCTTCGCCCGCGGGGGTCTTCTTCCGGGTGATGCCCGGGGGGAGAAGATGATCGATTCCCTCGTCCGGGCCATGACAATCGAAGAGAAAGGAGGTCAGCTCGTCCTGTGCACGCCACTGCGGCACGATTCCCTTTCCGGCCCTTCGGTCTCCGCCGAGCAGGCGCGGTTGATTGCGCAGGGCAGGATCGGGGCACTGCTGAACATTTGGGGTGCAAAGGCGACCCGCGAAGCGCAGCGAATCGCGGTGGAAGAGTCGCGCCTGAGGATCCCTCTCCTGTTCGGGCTCGACGTCATACACGGCTACCGGACGACATTTCCCATACCGTTGGCGGAGGCGGGCAGCTGGGACACGGCCATGGTGGAGCGGGACGCCCGTATCGCCGCCGCCGAGGCTGCTGCCTCCGGTGTCAACTGGACATTCGCCCCCATGGTGGATATCGCGCGCGATCCCCGCTGGGGGCGGATCGCCGAGGGGTCGGGAGAAGACCCTCTTCTCGGTTCACTCATGGCGGCCGCGCGTGTGCGGGGATTCCAGGGTGAGGACCCCGCCGCGGACGGCTCGATCGCCGCATGTGTAAAGCACTTTGCAGCGTACGGCGGAGCGGAGGGGGGGAGGGACTACAACACGGTCGACATCTCGGAAAGGACGCTCCGCGAAGTGTACCTTCTCCCGTATAAAGCCGCGGTGGACGCAGGGGCGCTCACCGTGATGACGTCGTTCAATGAAATCGCGGGTGTGCCGAGCACGGGGAATCGCGCGCTCCTCACCGGTATACTGAGAAACGAATGGGGGTTCCGCGGATTCGTCGTCTCCGACTGGACTGCGGTCACGGAGATGATCGCTCATGGCGTGGCGGGCGACACCGCGGACGTTGCTGCGCTGGCATTCAATGCGGGGACGGACCAGGATATGGAGTCGGGCGCGTACGGGCTCTTCCTCTCACGGCTTGTGCGGGAGGGGAAAGTCACCGCGACGCATCTGGATGAAGGGGTACGTCGTGTCCTCCGGGTCAAATATGCGCTCGGACTTTTCGATGACCCCTACCGGCACAGCAGCGAGGAGCGGGAGCGCTCGACGCTTCTCAGTTCCGATCACATTGCCCGGGCGCGTGAAGCCGGGAGGAAATCAATCGTGCTCCTGAAGAATTCCGGAGGCGTCCTCCCTCTTTCAAAGAAAATCGGGTCGATAGCCGTGATCGGCCCACTGGCCGATGACAGGGGCGACCCCCTCGGGCCGTGGGACGCTCTCGGCAGGCCGCAGGATGTCGTCACACTTCTGGAGGGGATCCGCAGCGCGCTCCCTCCCTCCGCGCGGATTCTCTACGCGCAGGGATGCACTATCGAAGGGGATGACAGGAGCGGTATCGCTCCCGCCCTGGAAGCGGCGAAGAATGCGGATGCAGTCATACTCGCGGTCGGCGAATCAAGCGCCATGAGCGGAGAGGCTGCCAGCCGCTCAACGCTGGACATTCCTGGGATCCAGAATGCCCTGATCGAAGCGGTTGCCGGCACCGGGAAGCCGGTCGTGCTCGTGCTTATGAACGGCCGCCCGCTCTCTATCGCCTGGGCGGAGGCGCGCATCCCCGCGATTCTGGAGACGTGGTTTCTCGGCGTCCAGACCGGGAATGCCGTCGCCGACGTCCTGTTCGGGGACTACAATCCCTCGGGGAAGCTCCCGGTGACATTCCCCCGGACCGTGGGTCAGGTGCCGTTCTACTATAACCATAAAAACACCGGACGCCCGCCCGTGGACACAACGAGGTTTACCTCCCGGTACAGGGACCTCCCGAGCTCGCCCCTTTTTCCCTTCGGTTTCGGACTCAGTTACACGGCGTTTGACTACAGCAATCTGACGGTCACTCCAGGGACGATTGACAGCGCCGGCACGGTCACAGTCGCCATACATGTGAAAAATACCGGAGC
>Ga0182017_10001757_pt1 | contig 16646 bp, 11 predicted proteins | sample 712E3DmetaG_FD_120492 | JGI IMG/M metagenome (GOLD analysis project Ga0182017, IMG submission 120492) | Permafrost microbial communities from Stordalen Mire, Sweden - 712E3D metaG | ecosystem: Environmental > Terrestrial > Soil > Wetlands > Permafrost | place: Sweden: Stordalen | collected... | reverse complement strand
GGTTACGAGGAGCTGCGCTCATGACCACCACCGTTGAAGCCGGCCCGCTCGAAGTCACGGCACTCCGCAAGGAATTCCCTCTCCTCCAGCAAGAATCGCACGGCAAGAGGCTCGTCTATCTCGATTCGGCGTCGTCGTCGCAGCGTCCCCGTGCCGTGCTCGACGCGATGGACCATTACTACGAGACCACCCACGCGAACGTGCACCGCGGGGTCTACGCCATTGCAGAGGAGGCGACCCGCCAGTTCGAGATGGCGCGGAGGGCCACCGGCCGGTTCGTCAACGCGCCGCGGCCGGAAGCCGAGATCGTGTTCACGAAGAACGCCACCGAAGCGCTCAACCTCGTCGCTCACTCCTACGGTCGGCACCTTCTTCCCAAGGGCAAGGCGATCCTGCTCACCGAGCTCGAGCACCACGCCAACATCGTGCCTTGGCTCATGCTCGCCGCCGAACGCGGGGTCGAGCTCCGCTACCTTCCCGTCGGCGAGGACTACCGGCTCGACCTGAGCGAGCTCGACCGGCTTGTCGACGGCGTCGGCCTCGTCGGGGTCTCGGCCATGTCGAACGTGCTGGGCACGATCAACGATCTCAGCCCCATCGTCGAGGCGGCACACGCTGCGGGTGCCGTCGTCGTCGCCGACGCCTCCCAGCTCGTTCCTCACCGCTCCGTCGACGTGAGCGCGCTCGGCGTCGACTTCCTGGCCTTCACGGGCCACAAGATGCTCGGGCCCACGGGCATCGGCGTGCTCTGGGGCAAGGAGGACCTGCTAGATGCGATGCCGCCGTTCCTGGGTGGCGGCGAGATGATCAGTGACGTGCGCCTGGACGGTTTCACACCGAACGATCTTCCTTGGAAGTTCGAGGCCGGCACGCCGCCGATCGCGGAGGCGATCGGCTTGCACGCTGCTATCGGTTTTCTCGAGTGCGTGGGGATGGACCGGGTAGCGGCGCACGAGACCGAGCTCACCTCGCGGGCGATCGAGATCCTCACCGAACGGCACGGCGACGACCTGCAGATCTTCGGGCCGAGCTCTGACCCGTCGAGGCGCGGCGGCGTGCTGTCCCTCGGTTTCCGCGACCTTCACGCCCATGACCTCGCGCAGGTCCTCGACGCAGAGGGCATCTGCGTACGTGCCGGGCACCATTGCGCCAAGCCCCTGATGCGCCGGCTGGGCGTCACGGCAACCGCACGAGCCTCGTTCTACCTTTACAACGGTGAGGACGACATCGAGGCGCTCTCAGACGCGCTCGACGTCGCTGCAGCGTTCTTCGGCTGAGACACGCCAACTGACATAGGAGCCACGACACCGCTATGGCCGGCCTCGAAGACCTTTACCGGGAGATCATCCTCGACCACTACCGCTCGCCGCGCAACCGCGGAGAGCTGCCGGTCCCACCCGCGCACCGAGTCGAGGGGTTCAATCCGCTCTGCGGTGACGAGGTCGTCGTGTACCTCGAAGTCAGCGACGGCACGCTCACGGACCTGCGCATCGCAGGCCAGGGGTGCTCCATCAGCCAGTCGTCGGCATCGATGATGTCCGCCACCGTGAAGGGCCGCCCCGTCGAAGAGGCACGCAAGCTCATCCGTTCCTTCAAGGCGATGATGTCGATCCGCGAGCACTCCCTGGGCGGCGAGGACGGCGGCGAGGACGGCGAGGACGGCGAGGACGGCGCCGAGGACGCCGAGGCTCAGAGCGAGGCCGAGACCATCAGGCCCGAGGACCTAGGTGAGCTGGCCGCGCTCCAAGGGGTGGTCAAGTTCCCGGTTCGTATCAAGTGCGCGACGCTCTCGTGGAACGCCCTGGCCCAGGGGCTCGACGAGATCGCCGCCGGCGTGGCGCCGGCTGACTGAAGCCGATCCTCGAGGCTCAGCGCTCGACGATCAGACCCTCGAGGTCCGGCGACATCACCAGCGCCTGGCCCGGGACTCCGAGGGACTCGAGCGCCATCTCCCCTGCATCGCGGACGTGCGCCGCCGCGGTTGCGCCGTCGCAGATTCCGAGCAGGCTCGGCCCTGCGCCTGACCAGCACGACACCAGTGCCCCAGCCTTGGTCAGCCGCGCCAACAGCTCGGGCGCCTCGGGGAACAGGTGCACTCGCTGCGCCTGGTGAAGGCGGTCTTCGCCCGCGGCACCGATCAACACTGTGCGATCGGCGAGCCCGGCCAGGAGCAGGCCCATTCGCGAGAGGTTGAAGACGGCATCGCGGTGCGGCACTTCGATCTTGAGGGCGCGCCTCGCCTCGACGGTCAACAGCTCCCGGTCGGGAACGAGCACGACGAAGGTGATCGAAGGGTCCAACGGGAACCGGCGAACCACCGGGCCTGTGTCGAGGAGCGCCGCGGAGATGAGACCGCCACGGACCGACGCCGCCGCGTTCTCGGCGTGACCCTCGAAGCCGACGGCCACCTTCAAGGGGTCGGCCGCTCCGGCGGCGGCCGCTGCCGCGACTGTGAGAGCCGCGGACGAGCCGAGCCCGCGCCCGACCGGGATCTCGGAACGGACCCGGATCGCGAAACGGTCGTGGCCGCATACCGCAGAGGCCACCCGCGCCGCCAGGTGGTGCTCGTCGCACGCAAGGTCTGCCCCCTCACCCTCGCTGCACAACGAGAGCCGATCTGCAGGGAACATCTCGACTTCCACGTAGAGGGCCAAGGCCAGGGCCAGGACGTCAAAGCCTGGACCGAGATTGGCCGATGATGCCGGGGCTCGGGCGCGCACTGCGATCTCAGCTACCGGTCGCGGAGGTCAGCGTGGAGCTGGCCGGAGGCGGCGGCGACCAGCCCGGAGGAGCAGACGGCAGGAAACGGCTCAGCTTCGCAGGAGTCACCGACTGCACACCTGCGGGCGTCGACACCTCCACGCTCGCCATCGTGGTGCCGGACCTCCAGCCGGGCCCGACGCCCGGCTTGGGGGGAATCGATGGCACCACCACTGTGTCCACGATCAGACCGGCCCAGCCGACAACCGCGACAGGAACCGTGACCACGGCGTTCAGCCGCTCGCGGTTCCAGCCCGCAACGACTCTGGCAACAGGCTGGTACGCACGCAGGATCTGCTGAGCCCGGAGCTCGGAAGTTGCGGCGTTGAGAAGTTGCAGGTCGATATCTGCCGCCCCTTCCATGCTCGAGGGCTGGCCAAGGGTGGAGCTCACGACGAGAACCTTGCGGCCCCCGACGATGCGCCTTGCCGCTGTCACGAGGCAGATCTGGGCCGCGTCGGTGAAGCCGGACTTGAGGCCGATCACGCCGTCCTGGCCGAGGGCCGGGTTGTAGCCGCCGACCCAGCCCGTCGGGAATTTCATCGACGCGTGATCCTCTACAGAGATCATCCCCGGGACGCTCATCGCGTAAGCGCCGAGGACCGCCTGGTCGATCGCTGTGCTGCGGGAACCAGGGCTCAGGCCGCTCGCGTCCGCATAGTGCGTGTGCCTCAGGCCCAGCGCGGTTGCCGTCGCGTTCATCTTCCGCACGAACGCGGCGACGCTCCCCGCGTCCCAGCGTGCGAGATAGTCGGCGATGTTGCAGGCCGAGGGGATCATGAGCCCCTCGAGCAACTGGCGCTCGGTGAGGCGCTCGCCGGCGACGACTTCGAGGCTGGAATCGCCTTCCTCCACGTCCCGGATCCATGCCGCGTGGTCCGCTGCAGTCATCGTGAACGTCGGCCCGGACCCGTGGCCGAGGGGATGGTCTTCGAGCACGATGACAGCGGTCATGACCTTTGTCACGCTTGCCATCGGCGCCGACTGTTCGTCCCCGGTCGCCCCGAGAAGCCCTACCCCCTGGACGAACACGGCGGACTGACCCGTCGAGGGAAACGGCAGTGGCGACAGCGTCCCGGAGAGCCTCGTCACGGAAGGCACGATCGGGACGACCGAAGGCAGGCGGACCGGTCGGGACCGCAGCCCTCCCGGATCGCTGGAGGTGACGAGCTTCGGTGATCCGGGCCCTGAAACGAGCCATCCGATCCCTGACAGGACGACGGCGAGGCAAAGGAGCACTGTCAGGCGCCGGCGCCAGTAGATCCGGCGCCGATGAGCCTTGGCTGGAGACAGCTGGCGCCGATGAGCCTTGGCCGGTGACGGCTGGCGCCTGGCCTTGGCCGGCGAGGCGTCACGCTCGGCGGACGGGGCCCCAGACGGCGAAGTCATTGACGGCGAGTTGACACCTTCGTTCTCCATGGCGTTGACCGCGTCGCTGGCCCGGCCGTCGCAGCTACAGCTCGTCCAGCTCCTCGGCTGTCATCAGGACGGCACGCGGCTTGGAACCCTCCGACGGGCCGACTATGCCGCGCCTTTCGAGAAGGTCCATGAGCCGGCCGGCCCGAGCGAAGCCGACTCGGAGCTTGCGCTGGAGCATGGAGGTCGAGCCTAGCTGTGAGCGCACCACCAACTCCATTGCGCGCTGCAGGTACTCGTCGTCGTCGTCCTCGACTCCCCGGCCGGCCCGGTTCCAGGAGGCCTCCTCGCCCTCGACACCATCGACGTAACGCGGACCGCTCTGACGGCGCCAGTGGGCGACAACGGTCTGGACCTCGTCCTCACCCACCCAGGGACCCTGGATCCGCCGCGGGATGCTGGAGGACGCTGTGAGCAGCAGGAGGTCGCCCCGCCCGACGAGCCGTTCCGCGCCGGGCTGGTCGAGGATGACGCGGCTGTCGGCAAGAGAAGAGACCGAGAAGGCGAGTCGGGACGGGATGTTCGCCTTGATGACGCCGGTGATCACGTCGACCGAGGGCCGTTGTGTCGCGATGACGAGGTGGATCCCCACAGCGCGCGCCATTTGCGCTATCCGGCAGATCGACTCCTCGACATCGCGCGCAGCCACCATCATGAGGTCGTTCAGCTCGTCCACCACGATCAGGATGAACGGCAACCTGACATGGCGGGTTCCCGCGCCTGCTCCGAGCGAGCCGCCCGGACCGGCGCCGGCGACGGCGGACGTCGAAGCCATGTCGGCACCGGCCAGCCAGGCGTCTCTTTCCGTTTCTGGGTCGTCGGCTCCGGCGGCGTCGGCGAGATCGACCTTGTCGACCAGAGCGGCCTCGTGGTCCATATAGGCCTCGTCGACCAGATCGGCGCTGGCGAGATCGTCGTCTGCAAGATGGGACTCGGCGAGATCGGTCTCGTCGACGAGATCGCTGCCGGCAAGGCCGGCGAGCGCGAGCTCGGCGAGCAGCCCCGCCCTGTCGGCCGCGCTCGGCGTCCGAAGGCCCGCAAGCGCCCCGCCGTCGAGCTCCCCACGGTCGACCGCGGCGTTGTAGCCGGTGATGTCGCGCATGCCGCATTCGGCGAGCAGGTCGTAGCGGCGCTCCATCTCGGTCACGGCCCAGGAGAGCGCGTTGGCGGCCCGTTTCGGGTTGACCACGACCTGGGTGAGCAGGTGGGGAAGGCCGTTGTAATGGCCGAGCTCTACTCGTTTCGGGTCGACGAGGATGAGGCGGACCTCGTCGGGGGTGGCTCTCATGAGGATCGAGGTGATCACCGAGTTGATGCACGACGACTTGCCGGCTCCGGTGGCCCCTGCGATCAGCAGGTGTGGCATCTCGGCGAGGTTCACCATCACGGGGCGGCCGGCGATGTCCCTGCCGAACGCGACCTCGAGCGGATGTGTCGATCTCTGGGCCTCGATCGACTGCAGCACGCTGCCGAGAGTGACGAGCTGCCTGTCACGGTTGGGCACCTCGACACCGATCGCCGACCGGCCTGGGATCGGGGCGAGGATCCGCACATCAGGTGAAGCCATGGCATACGCGATGTCCTTCGCGAGGGTGGTCACCCGCGCCACCTTCACGCCAGCGCCGAGCTCGAGCTCGAAACGGGTCACCGTCGGTCCCACCGTGTAGCCGACCAGGTGCGTCTCGACGCCATGGCCGGCGAGGGCACGCTCGAGCACGCGACCGCGCTCTTCGATCCCCTTCCGGTCGAGATCCTGTTCCTTGCTCCGCTTGAGAAGCTTCAGCGGCGGGAGCTTCCACGAGCCGGATGTGGGAGCAACCGGCAGACTGAGCTGCTCAGCCTTTCCTGCGACGGTCGCGGCGCGGAGCACGTCTCCACCGGACGGCTCGGCGCCGACGACCACCGCATCTGCCAGTCCCACGCGAGTCTCCACAGCGGCAACCTCGGCAGCCTCCACTGCACTGCCGGCTTGATCCCCGTCCGGCACTCCGGACAGAACCGACACGTGGCCGGCCCCGGGCGCGGCCCCCCCGGCATTGGCCGGCCAGACGCCGAAACCGTCGGTGTCGCCATTTCCGGTCCCCACAGCTGCTGGCCGCTGCTCGAGCGGTTGAACGCGCATCGCGGCCATCCAGTCGCGCAAAAGCCTGCCCGTCCAGCGCCCGGCGGCGCCAAGACCTCGGCCGACCACCCGTATGACGGCGAGCAGGGGCATGCCGAGCAGCCCGCAGATCGCCGCGATGGCAACGGCGCCGAGCACAACGGAGGCTCCGGCGACGCCGACGATCCTCGAGAGCCCGCCGCCGGCGCCGGCACCGACGATGCCACCTGCGCCCCCGAGCTGGCGCCAGGCTGCCGAGGTCCCAGGTGAGCCCGCCGCCAGGTCAGCAAGGCCGGCGGACACGACCAGCAGGAGCACGAGGGCTGCGAGGACTCCTCCAAGGCCGCGTCGGGCGCGTCCCGCGAGGAGGATGGCGCCGCCGACCGCGAGCGCAGCCGGCGCCACGTCAGCCCCCCAACCGAAGCCCCGCGCGCTCCCCGCTCGGAGAAAGTGCCCTGCCGGCCCGAGCAGGTTGAAATAGAGCCCAAGCGCGGCGAGGACACCGACGAGCAGGAACGCCCAGCCCCAGGACTCCTCCGAGGGCGCCGCGACGAGGTCGACCAGCCGCCCGGCGCCGCGCCCGAGCGCAGTCGTCTTCCGGCGTGCCCGCGCGCGGCCGGTGCCCTTGCGCGCGGCAGGGACCTTGGTGAGCTGCGGTCTCCCGCCCGCTTTCGGCGCAGCCCCTGCCCGCGTGGAACCGGCGGGCTTCGGCCTGGTCGGAGCATCGCGGGAGGCACCGGATTGGCCGGAGATGATACGACGAGACACTGCCACGATGAGCACAACGCTAACACCAGCCACTCCCGGTGACAGTGATCCCGGAACCGTCTGGTAAGGGAAGTCCCTGCTCAGGCCTCGATGACAAGCGGAACGATCATCGGCCTGCGCCGTGTGCGATCGCTCACGATGCGTCCGACCGTCCGGCGGACCACCCGGCGGAGAGCGTCCGGGTCCTGCCCACCCTCGCCTACGGAGACCTCGATCGCCTTCACCAACGCGGAGCGCAACTCTTCGACGACCGACTCGGCGCCGGGCTCGTCGAGGAAGCCACGGCTGACGATCTCCGGGACGCCAACCAGCTCTCCGCTGCGGCCGTCGACGGTGACAACGGCGACAACGACACCTTCTTCTGCGAGCACACGGCGGTCGCGCAACACCCCGACGCCCACGTCGCCGACGATTCCGTCGACGAAGACGTGTGCAGCAGACACCTCTCCCGCGAAGTCGATCCCCTCGTCGCCGAGCTGCACGACATCGCCGTCCTCGCAGATGAGGACCTCGTCGGGCGCGACACCCATCTCGATCGCGAGACGGGAGTGGCGTACCAGCATGCGGTACTCGCCGTGCACGGGCACGAAGCTGCGCGGCCGCGCGATCGAGAGCAGGGTGGCCAGCTCGCCCTGGCGGGCGTGACCGCTCTCGTGCACGTGAGCGACGCCGGCATGGATCACCTCCGCGCCCCGGCGCGCCAGACCGTCCATCACCTTCGCGACCGCCCACTCGTTGCCGGGGATCGCGTGCGAGCTGAGAACTACGACGTCGCCTTCCTCGATGTGCAGCCACCGGCTCTCGCCCGATGCCATCTGGGCCAGCGCGGACATCGGCTCGCCCTGGGAACCTGTCGAGATGACGCAGATCTCGCCTGGGTTGTGGTCGCCTATCGTCTCGATGTCGGCGAAGCAACGATCCGGGATCGTCAGCATTCCGAGATCGCGGGCGATGCCGACGTTCTTCAGCATCGAGCGGCCGAGAAGCGCCACCTTGCGGCCGCTCGCGATCGCGGCGTCGGCCAGCTGCTGGATGCGGTGCACGTGGCTCGCGAAACAGGCCACCACGATTCGACGGCCCCGTTGCGCGAGGAAGATCCTGCGGAGTGACTCGCCGACCGCGCTCTCGCTGCCCGTGTAGCCCGGCAGCTCCGCGTTCGTCGAGTCCGCGAGCAGGAGGCGGATACCTTCGGTGGCGGCGATCTGCCCGATCCGGGCGAGGTCCGTCCTCCGCCCGTCTACCGGTGTCAGATCCAGCTTGAAGTCACCGCTGTGGAGCACAACGCCCTGCGCGGTGTGGAAGGCAAGGGCGAAGCCACTCGGCACCGAGTGCGTCACCGGGATGAACTCCACCTCGAACGGGCCGATCTTGCGCCGCTCGCCGTCGCGCACCTCCACCAACGGTGCCTTCTGACCGAGCCCCGCCTCGTCAAGCCGGTTGCGAGCGAACCCGAGGGTCAGGCCCGAGCCGTAGATCGGCGCGTCGACGTCGCGCATGAGGTACGCAAGCGCCCCGACATGGTCCTCGTGCCCGTGGGTGAGCACGATCCCGTCGACGTCGTCCGCGCGCTCGCGGAGGAAGGTGAAATCTGGCAGCACCAGGTCGACGCCGGGCATTTCCGGATTGGGGAACATCACCCCGCAGTCGAGAACGACAAGGCGGCCTGCCTGCTCGACGACCGCGCAGTTGCGACCGATCTCTCCCAGCCCGCCCAGGAAGGAGATCCGGACCGCTTCAGGCATTCGCGCTCGTCACCCCGGCCCGAGCTGGGCGGCTCGAGCGCCACAAGTCCAAGTTGGCCAGCATGGAGCCCGCCTTGGGCTCGAGCCAGTCCGGGGCAGGCCCCATCGGAAGGCGGCACTCGCCTGCCGGAAGTCCCTGTGCGCGGAGCACGGCCTTGGCCGGCAGCGGGTTCGGCGCATCGTCGCTGGACTGGAACGAGACCGCGTCGATCAAGGCCGCGTTCAGCTCCCGAGCGCCTTCGACGTCACCTTCCAGGTAAAGCCTGACCATCTCCCCCAGTTCCTTGCCGACCCAGTGCGACGCCACGCTCACGACACCGACCGCGCCCACCGCGAGCAGTGGAAGGGTCAGCGAGTCGTCGCCGCTGTAGCAGTCGAACCCTGCTCCAGCCCTGGCCATGAGCCTCGCGGCACCGGCCGGGTCAGCGGACGCGTCCTTCACGCCGACGATGTTCGGAAAATCATGGACGAGCTGCAACATCGTGTCGAGGGCAACCTTGCGGCCGGTGCGCACCGGGATGTCGTAGACGAGGACCGGGAGCGACGTCGCGGCGGCGACGGCGGCGAAGTGGGCGGCGATTCCGCCTTGGGACGGGCGGTTGTAGTAAGGCGTGACGGCGAGAATCCCGGCCGCGCCGGCCTCGGTAGCCACCCGCGTGAGCTCGACGGAGTGGGCCGTGTCGTTGGTCCCCGAGCCGGCGATCACCGGCACCGTGACCGCGCGCGCCACGGCCGCCCAGAGCTGTGTGCGCTCCGAGTCGCTCAGAGTCGGCCCTTCGCCGGTGGTGCCGGTCACGAGGAGCCCGTCACTCCCGTTGTCGACCAGATAGCGGGCGAGAGTCACCGCCCCGCCGATGTCAAGCCGCCCGTCGGCATCGAACGGGGTCGCCATGGCGGTCACCACTGCGCCGAACCGTCCGGCGCGCCTGGCCGCCGTCACCATGGTCGCGGCCTTGTCACGGATCGAAAGTTAGCAGCATGCGGGTTCGGAACCGGTCCAATTCCCAACTTCGCCGGAGCCGGTGGCCGGGAGGCTGCTGTCGATCCCCGGGGCAACGAACCCTCAAAGTCCGAGCAGATCCCCGAGCCCGATGGTCAGCCCCTCCAGGTCGGCGACCCGGCGCACCGCCAGGAGCACGCCGGGCATGAAGCTCGCCCGGTCCAAGGAGTCGTGCCTCACCGAAAGCGTCTCGCCTTGCAAACCGAAGATCACCTCCTGGTGCGCGACGAACCCGGGCAGCCGCACCGAGTGCACGTGCACGCCTCCTGGGGCTCGTCCGCCTCGTGCTCCGGGGACGAGCTCCTTCTCGGTCGGATCGGGGGCCCAATCGCCCACACCCGCCGCGTCACGTGCGCCCTGCATACGGCGGATCGTCTCGAGCGACGTCCCTGAGGGTGCATCCCGCTTGTGGTCGTGATGAAGCTCGACAACCTCCGCGCCACCGACCCACGGGGCGCAAACCTCTGCGCAGCGCATCATCAGTGCCGCGCCGATCGAGAAGTTCGCGGCCACGATCGCGTGCGCATCCCCTGAGAACCGGGTCCGCAGGGCCTCGAGATCGGCCTCGTCGAAGCCGGTCGTCCCGCAGACGACGTGAACCCCGCGATCGGCGCACCATCGGAGATTGTCACGCGCCGCTGCGGCGACGGTGAAGTCCACCATCACCTCGGCCCCGGCCTCGCTCACGGCTGCGGGCGAGGGGGCGATCTCGAGCCCACTGCCGTGCAAGGCTGCGACTTCGTCGAGGGGTCGGCCCGCCGCAGCGGGGTCGACGGCCACGACGAGCTCGAGATCGGTGGTGCCGAGCACCGCCGCGCAGATTGCCGCTCCCATGTGCCCAGCGGCTCCGAATACTCCAACGCGCAACATCCCATCACGGTACCCGTTGCCCGAAACATCCTCATGGTCTCGAGCCGAGAGATGGCCTGACGGCCTGAAAGCCTGGGCGAGCCAAGCCGGGCGGGCCAGCCCCGATCGCCGGGCGGGCCAGCCCCGATCGCCGGGCGGGCCAGCCCCGATCGCCGGGCGGGCCAGCCCCGATCGCCGGGGGAGCCAGCCCCGATCGCCGGGCGAGCCAGGCCGGCCGGGCCCCGCTGGCCGGCGCCAGCGCGTCAGGAGAAGTCCGACCCCACGAAGGGCCCGACTACCGCGAGCGTTCTGGGGCCGGTCAGCACACGCTCGGCAACGGTCCGCACCTGGTCCGCCGTGACTGCCGCGATGCGCCCGAGCAACTCCTCTGTGGTGAGCACGGAGCCGAACAACAGCAGGCCGGAGCCGATCCTCGACATGCGCGAGCCGGAGTCCTCGAGCGAAAGGAGCAGGTCGGCACGGAGATGGCCCTTCGCCACCTCGAGCTCTCGCGGGGTGATCCCTTCGGCGCCGAGGCGGTCGAGCTCAGCGTGAAGCAGGTCGAGCACCTCATGGGCATGCCCGGGCGCGGTGCCGACCGAGACAGCAAGGGTCCCGGCGTCGTCGTAGGCGCTGCGATCGGACCCGATCGAGTACGCGAGCCCTCGCGCTTCTCGGATCTCCTGGAACAGCCTGCTGGACAGGCCTCCTCCGAGAATGTGGTTGAGCACGGCCAGGGCAAAGCGGTCGGCCGAATGCCGGTCCGGCGCTCTGACCCCGAGGACGAGCTGCGCCTGTTCGGTCTCACGAGACTCGACCACGAGCGCGACGGCGTCTTCTCGGGGCGCCCGGCGCACGGGAGGGCGACCATCATGGCGCCCGGCGAAGCGGGCTTCGATACCAACGGCGAGCCGTTCATGATCGAGGTCGCCCGCGGCGGCGATCACCATGTTGCCCGGCAGATAGTGCTCATCGAAGAACGACCGGATCGCCGGCACTGTTACTTTGCGGATGACCTCCGGTTCGCCGAGAACCTCGCGCCCGAGAGGGTGGTTCGGGAACATCGCGTTGGCGAACTGCTCCTGGACCACGTCCATGGGCTCGTCACGATGCATGAGAACCTCTTCGAGGATCACCTGGCGCTCCGCATCGACCTCTTCGGGCCGCAACGCGGGCCGGCAAAGGATGTCGCAGAGTATGTCCAGCCCGAGCTCGACATGCTCGGCGAGCGCCCGCACGTAGAAGGTCGTGTACTCCTTGGTCGTGTAGGCGTTCATGTCGCCGCCTACCGCGTCGACCTCCTCGGCGATCTCGCGTGCGGTCCGTTCAGGCGTTCCCTTGAAGAGGAGGTGCTCGAGAAAGTGCGAGATCCCCGACTGCTCTGGCGTCTCGTCGCGCGAGCCGGTCCCGACCCAGACGCCGACGCACAGTGAAGCGACCTCCGGCATCGTCTCGCTCACGAGCCGGATGCCGCTCTCGAGTGTCGTGGTCGTGATCACGAGCAGAGGGTCCCCTCTGCGAAGATGCCCACGCGAGTCAGCTCAGCGCCCGCCGCTCCTCGGGCGCCGGCGGGCTGTACCCGAGCCGCCGCCAGGACCGCGCCGTGCACCGCCTCCGCCTTCCGACCCGCGCCTTGCTCCGCCGGGCGGCGACCCGCCGGCAAGATCGGCAGGACCGAGATTGCCGAACGCCGACTGGAGCTCGGTCTCGAAGGCGTCTTCGAACGAGGCACGGCGGGGGGGGCCGCCTGTCTCGTCGGCGCCGAGGCTGCCACCTCCGGCGCTCGACGCAGCTCCGGCGCCGCCGCTACCGCGCCTGGCGCCACCGTTGCCGGTCTCCGAGCGGCCTTCGCCCGAGGTTGCTCCGCCGGCATCACCCGAAGCCGGCTCGCCCGCGAGCGACAGCGACACTTTGCCCTGCGGATCGATCTCGTCGACGCGGACTTCGACCTCCTGGCCGAGAGTGACGACGTCCTCCACACGCTCGACCCTCTTGCCCTGGCCGAGCCTCGAGATGTGAACCAGGCCGTCCCGACCGGGGAGGATGTTGATGAACGCCCCGAACTTGGTGATGTTGACAACCTTGCCGCTGTACACGGCTCCAACCTCCGGTGTCGGCGGGTCGAGGATCAGCTCGATGCGGCGGCGGGCTTCGTCGACCACCGAGCGCTGCTTGGCGCCGATGGTGACCGTGCCCACCGTGCCGTCGTCGTCGACGTTCACGTCCGCGCCGGTCTCCTGCTGGATGGCGTTGATGACCTTGCCCTTCGGGCCGATGATCTCACCGATCTTGTCGACCGGGACCTCGAAGCTCACTATCTTCGGCGCGTTCTCTCCGACCTCGGCCCGAGGAGCCGAAATCGCCGCCAGCATGACGTCGAGGATCTTGAGCCTCGCCTCACGCGCTTGGCTCAGGGCCTGTGCCAGTACGTCGGCCGGCAGACCGGCGATCTTCGTGTCGAGCTGCAGCGCCGTCACGACCTCGGCGGTGCCGGCGACCTTGAAGTCCATGTCGCCGAATGCGTCCTCGGCACCAAGGATGTCGGTCAGAGTCGTGTACTTGCCCTCGGCGAACACGAGCCCCATTGCGATGCCCGCGACCGGGGCCTTGATCGGCACTCCAGCGTCCATGAGCGAGAGCGAGGATCCACAGACCGACGCCATCGAAGTCGACCCGTTCGAGGAGAGCACGTCCGAGACGAGACGGAGCACGTAGGGGAATTCGCTCTCCGGCGGTATGACCGGCAACAGCGCCCGCTCGGCGAGCAGGCCGTGCCCGATCTCGCGGCGCTTCGGGCCGCGCATGAATCCGGTCTCGCCCGTCGAGAACGGCGGGAAGTTGTAGTGGTGCATGTACCGCTTCGACTCGTCGATGCCTATGGTGTCCAACAGCTGGTTCATCCGGGGCATGCCAAGCGTGCAGACATTGAGCACCTGGGTGTCGCCGCGCTCGAACAGCGCCGAGCCGTGCGCAGTCGGGAGAAGTCCGACCTCGGCTGAAAGTGGCCTGATGTCGGCCGGGCCGCGCCCGTCGATGCGGATGCCTTCGGAGACGATCCGCTTGCGGACGATCTTCTTCGTGTAGGCGCGCGCGGCTGAACGGATCTCCCGCTCGCGTTCGGGGAACTCGAGGGCGAGCTCGGCGACGATCTCATCGGTTGCCGCATCGAGTGCGCCATTGCGCTCGGTCTTGGTCGTGATCGCGTTCGCCGTCTCCAGACGATCGGCTCCGGCGGCGGTGACACGCTCGTAGACGTCCTCGCCGTAGTCGACGAACAGCACGAAGTCGATGGTGTCCTTCGATCCGGCCTTGCGGACCAGCTCTCGCTGGAGCTCGATCGACTCTCGGATCCAGGTCTTGGCGACCTCGAGGCCGTTTGCGATGACGTCCTCGGTCACCCGAGGCGCACCTTGCTCGAAGAACTCGAACGCCTTCTCGGTGCCCCCGGCCTCCACCATGACGATGGCCACGTCGGCACCCGGCTCCTCGCTGAGCGCCCTCCCGGCCACGACGAGCTCGAAGGTGGAGGAATCGCCCTCTTGGTAGGTGGCATGCGGGAGCCACGACCCGTCTGTCGAGTACGCGATGCGCACGGCGCCGATCGGTCCCTCAAAGGGAATGCCTGAGATCATGAGGGCCGCCGACGAAGCGTTGATAGCCAGCACGTCGTGCGGGTTCAACAGGTCAGCACCGATGATCGTGCCCACGACGTGGACTTCGTTGCGGAAGCCCTCCGGGAACGATGGCCGCAACGGTCGGTCGATGAGGCGGCATGTCAGGATCGCCTGGTCGGTCGCCCTGCCCTCTCGCCGGAAGAACGACCCCGGGATCTTGCCGGCGGCGTACATCCGCTCTTCGATGTCAACTGTGAGAGGGAAGAAGTCGGTACCCTCGCGCACTTTTCGAGCAGCCGTCGCGGTTGCGAGCACGACAGTGTCGCCGATCCGGGCGACAACGGCACCATCCGCCTGACCGGCGAGTTTGCCGGTCTGGAAGGACAGGGTCCGGTCGGTCCCACTGATGGGGCCCGACACGGTGATGGCATCAGCCATGACACTCCTATGTGATTGGGGCGCCACGCTTGCCAGTTCCCAGTCGGCGTGCACCGGAGCGGTCCTCGTGGAACCGGACCCGGTAATCGGCGACTGGCAGCTGGCACCGTGCGGCACCGCTTGTCTTCTTACGGGCGACTTACGCCGGTGAAGATGGCTCCGACTGCCGCCCTATGTCGACCCGGAACGGCGTCGCCACCCCGGGGGGTAACTGGCTTCCTAGCGCCGGATCCCGAGCCGGGAGATCAGCGACCGGTATCGCTCGACATCGTTGTCCTTCACGTAGTCGAGAAGGCGGCGCCGTCGGCCGATCAGCTTCATCAGTCCCCGCCGGGTGTGGTGATCTCCCCGGTGGATCTTGAGGTGCTCGGTAAGGTGATTGATGCGTCCAGTGAGGAGCGCCACCTGCACCTCTGGTGAGCCGGTGTCGGTCTCGTGAAGCCGGTGCTCGGTGATCGTGGCCATCTTGTCGGGCATGCGTGAGTGGCGTGCTTTCTTGCTGTACCGGCCGGCCACGCCGACCCGGCGAGGAAAAGGAAGGGTAACAATATCGGCCTGGCGCACGCGCCATTCCGTGCCGACCTGAGCCGGCGCTGATCACGATAGCAGGTCGTTCGGCCGGCTACACCACCCCCGACGGCTCACACCTGGCGAGGGCCGACCTCGATGCGGGTACCAGGGGTGGGCTGGCCGGCCGACGCGAGAGCGTCGGCGAGCGCGTCGGATCCCGGGGCCCGGATGAGGAAGTGGCCTGCGGCCGAGCCCCCCACTTCGACGGTCCGGTCCGCGCACTCCAACCGCGTGACGAACTCATCGGCCCCGTCCCCGCTCACCAGCGCGAGTGCGGTCGTGGGGGGAAGCCGGAGCAGTGCCCGGCGAGGCTCCTCGGCGGTGACGAGCCGGCCGGGGTCGGCGTGAAGGGCAGCGGCGAGGACCTCGTGATCCGGCAGCCGCGTCCTGACCACCACGCGCCCTTGCCTTCGCCGGCCACCGACAACCCGTGAGGCGAGAGCGAGCAGAGCCAGCGCCTGCTCGCCGGCCCGATAGCGGGGCGCGAGCAGTTCATGGTCGAAGTCCAAGAACACGACCAACGAAGCCGACGTCGCCCGGTGCAGCACCGCCTCGGTCCCGACAAGCACTGGCGCGTCGGGAAGGCCCCCGCCGGGCCCGGCGCCGGTGCGACCGATCTCCGCCACCTCCAGACCGGTGAGAGCGGCAAGGTCGTCGCGGACCCGGGCGACGCCGGGCCGAACGATCCGTGGCCGCGTCGGCCCACAAGAGGCGCACACCGCCGGGACCGAGGACGCGCACCTGGGGCAGTGCAGCAGGGGCAGCTCGCCTTGGGCGGGCCGTTCGAGCTGAACGAGAGCTGTGCCGCAGTCATCGCAGCGGAGCAGGCTTCGGCAGCGCCCGCAGGCGAGGAGACGGGCGCGACCCTTCCGGTTGAGCACCGCGAGGACGGGTCGGTCCGGCTCTGTGCCGACTGCGGCTCGAATCAAGGTCGCCAACCGGGTGGGGTATCCGCCCGCATGCGGGTCCTCGTCCCGGGCGTCGATCAGCTCGATCGGTGCCCACCCGGAGCGCTCGGCGTCACGGGACAAGGTGACGAGTCGCCGGCCGGCCAGTAGGTCGAGCGTCGGGCAGGCGCTCACCAAGAGGCACGGGACGCCCGCGCGCCGGGCCCGCTCGCCCGCGAGCACCGCGGCCTCCCAAGTGGGAACGCGCTCTTCCTGGTAGGAGTCTGCGTGTGCGTCGAGGACGATCACGGCGCGAAGGCGGGCGACTGGTGAGAGCACCGCAGAGCGCGCGCCGACGACGATCCGTCCTCCCGACGCCGCCTCCGCCCAGGCCTCGGGTTGAAGTGCAACCGCATGACCGGCCCGTTCGAGGCGATCCGCAAGGGTCACGGCGTCAGCTCGCGAAGCGGCCAGGACAAGCACGTCACCGTCCCTGCCATC
>Ga0182017_10001756_pt1 | contig 16647 bp, 19 predicted proteins | sample 712E3DmetaG_FD_120492 | JGI IMG/M metagenome (GOLD analysis project Ga0182017, IMG submission 120492) | Permafrost microbial communities from Stordalen Mire, Sweden - 712E3D metaG | ecosystem: Environmental > Terrestrial > Soil > Wetlands > Permafrost | place: Sweden: Stordalen | collected... | reverse complement strand
GCTCTGGCAACAATCAACAATGGATCAAGCGGTTCAAAAATCTTTGCGGGTACACTAGTCGGGGGTATTTTTCTTTCTACTAATAATGGAACAAGCTGGACATCCCGAAATAACGGATTGACCGATAATCAAATAGAATCCTTTGCGGTGAGTTCTAATGAAAATGGTGATACCGTACTTTACACAGGGACCTTAGTAGGAGGAGTTTTTTCCTCAACAGACAATGGGCTAAACTGGTCTGCAGCAAATACCGGCTTGAATGGTGCATGTGCGTATACATTTGCGGTCAAGCCAAATGGATCCGGAGGCAATAATCTCTTTGCAGGCACTAATAGTGGGGTCTATCTTTCTACCAACAGCGGCGCAAGCTGGATATCCAAAAATATTGGTTTAACAAACCTCTCAATAAATACGCTTGCAGTTTGCGATACAAATCTCTTTGCGGGAACTAATGGCGGTGTTTTTCTCTCGACCAATGATGGTGCCGGCTGGACAGCTGTAAATACCGGTTTAACAAATACAAACATCTCTGCCATTGCTGTTAAACCAAATGGAACTTCCGGAATGGATCTTTTTGTCGGTACGGGTAATGGCGTTTTTCTTTCAACTAATTACGGCACAAGCTGGAACGCCGTTAATGATAGCTTAAATAAACAGATTAATGCTCTTGCTGTATATGACACAAGTATCTTTGCAGGCACATCAAATGGAATTTTTATTTCCGGAAACAATGGTGGAATTTGGACACAAATTCTCAATACATATAAGTATTATTCAGTATCGTGTCTTGCGGCTATTTATAATTATATTTTTGCCGGTACCAAAGGTGCAGGTGCCTGGCTCACGACAGATTACGGTTCAAGATGGCAGCAAATCAGAAGTTGGATAGCGGTTAATGGAAATATAAATTGTTTCTATTTTCTTACAAGTAATCATATTTATGGAATTGATGTGCTCGAGGCAGATGATTTTTCCATGAGTTTATCCACAGATTTAGGTTCAACCTGGAGTAGGGTATTAGCTAATGGATTCCAGAGACAAGACGATATTTCATGTTTCGCTCAAATCGGAACGAATCTTTTTGCGGGCTCTAAAGGCGAAGGGATATATCTGTTAACCAGTGCAAGCACGACAAACTGGACCCGGATCAATAGCGGCTTGACGAATTCTACGGTGAATGCTCTTGCCGTACTCGGTACGAATGTCTTTGCCGGTACTCAGGGGGGCGTCTTCCTCTCTACCGATAATGGTACAAGCTGGAGGGGAGTCAATAACGGCCTGACAAATCGGACGGTCTACTCTCTTGTCTTAAGCGGAACGGATCTCCTTGCAGGCACTCGCGGTGGCATTTTTCGCTTATCGTACAACGACACAAGTTGGACAAAGGTCAATAACGGTTTGACGTATACCATCGTAAATTCCCTTGTCGTAAAAGGTCCTAATATTTATGCCGGAACTAACAGCGGCGGTGTTTTTGTATCGAATAACAACGGTGCAAATTGGACAAAGGTTAATGACGGCATGCCAAACACTATCGTGCAGTCTCTTCTCGCATGGGGCACAGATCTCTATGCCGGGACGTCCGACGGCGGAGTGTGGAAGCGGCCATTGTCCGATATCATCGCCCGGGTACCGCAATTTTATTCCTCAGGGATGCCATTCGGCAGCGTCAAGGTCGGTCAATCCAAAGATACAACTATATCCATTCTAAATGGCGGCAGCGATACACTCAAGATTTCAACTATTGTTTCATCTAATGCTGTATTCTCTGCTCGACGGACTATGATGAACATTCCCCCAGGTCAGTCGCTCCTTGATACTCTCCGATTTGCCCCTGTTGTGATTGGAGGTGCTTCAGGAACATTGTTGTTCTATAGTAATGCTGCCTCTTCACCTGATACGGTTAAAGTATCGGGAATCGCTATCCCGCTAACCGGTGTTGAACAATTAACAGGACTTCCGAAAGTCTTTGCTCTCAGTCAGAATTATCCGAATCCCTTCAATCCTTCTACAACACTATCGTTCTCTCTTCCCTCGCGTTCTTTTGTTACATTGAATATTTTTGATCTGTTAGGAAGAGAAGTAGCATCCATCGTCTCTGAAGAATTACCGGCAGGCAACTACTCACGGCAATGGAATGCTTTAAATTTATCGAGTGGAATATATTTCTATCGGCTGCAAGCAGGATCGTTTACACAAACGAAACGACTTGTTCTTTTAAAGTAACGAGGCCATTCGCGGCTTGTGTGAGCGACGATCTCATTGTAGGAATACATCGCCGTTATTTTTTCCAATATCGAATTCGCAATTATGAACACGTCAATTGGAATTGGAATAGCACAGTATACTGCATTCGCATACGGATTAATACATTTGATTTGGTTGAACGCAAAAATACTTCGCCGCACCCGTCAAAATATTCAGGAAGATGATTTGAGGAAGCGGGAACATTATTCTGCTCATGGATTAAGAATCGCTTTTATTCGGATATTTGCGCTTTTGATAATTATGTTTATTACGGTTCGATATGCAGATTTGAAACTCTTTTGGGGAGTTGTCTTGCTTATTTATGCTATTGGCTTTGTTGGATCAGCCTGGTTGATGACAAAACGATTACCTAGTGATTTACCTAAGATTTCAAACGAACAAGTAAATCGCGAATATAAAGCTAAATGGTGGAGTTTTGCTTTTCAATTCGTTCTCATGATCGTTTGGCTCTACTCTTGGAAACATCTTTATCTATAGCTTGCCGGGTTCATAGAGAAGGTTTTGAGTTCCAAACCATCGAGATGGATGGTGACCTTCCAGTTCTTGAGATGAACATCGACGCCAATGAAGAAGTGAACATTTGCGAAAGAAATTACTTGTGTGGTATTCATAAAATATTTCCTTATGTTTAGTTGAATTCACTGTGAGGTAATCCTTTTAAACATAACTTCTGATAGTCGGAGACATAAAAATATTATTGTGCGGAGCGCAATTCAAAATTACGGGTATAATTTACCACGCGAACAAATTTATGAACAAAATAAAATATTAGTGTACGCGCGACGATTGTGGCAATAGAAAGTATCGTTATCCGCAGCTTAGTTGTGATTATTAGACGGCAAATAACAAATATCAAATGAAATCTAAAATTCCAATCCAGCTTGTTTCATATTTTACAATCCTTGTTGTCGTTCTCAATATAGTGGGTTGTGCACATTCTTGTTTAATTCAGACGAGTGATCTTGGTACCAATACTGATAGGAAAATTGTTGTGTATGCCAACGATGGCAGGGCGATTCAGTTTGCGGAATCAGAGTACAGGATAGACACTTCTAAGGTTGTGAAAACTATAAGTGGGGAAGGTGTAATACTGAAGGATTCAGCCGGCAATATGAACAAAAGGTTTTCGGGATCAATAACATTTTCAAAAATTGATTCAATTCAAGTCTCAGAATTTAGTCCATTATCTAATGCGATTGGCCTGGGAATAATCATTGTTGGATCAGCAGCAGTTCTATTGCTAATCATTGCATGGATTATTGGACCAATAAGTATTGGTTGACATAGTGGCAACGCCGATCTCAATGTAGGAATGCTTTGCCGTTATTTTTTCGTACTATAGAAATCGTTAGCAAGCCACTTTAAATATAATGTGAAAATAATCGAATGAATCAATTGCTATCCATATCATCGGAATCTGATATCCCTGTACAATATCGGGGAACGTCTATCGGGCTCTTGCTTGAATATCATAATCTTGAGCGTCCTTATGAATCATACTCGAATGCGCAGTTGCTCATCGGAATGTGTATGGACAATCGAAAGCATCTCCATATTCCCGACAATTTCGCTTTCATCATCCGGTCTGGTGGAGCAAACCTGCGATATAGTGAGTTTAAGGTATCGTATGCTGTTGCGGTGGGAGAAGTTCACAGTATTGCACTCATTGGACACAATCAATGCGGAATGGTGAATCTCAACGATCGCAAGGAACAATTCGTCAGAGGACTTGTGGAAAATGCCGGATGGCAATCGGAAGCAGCGGAAGATCATTTTTGTCGTTTTGCTCCGATGTTCGAGATCGGGAATGAAATTGAATTTGTGCTTAGCGAAGTCAAGCGACTTCGTCTCAGGTATCCGAAGATTCTCGTTGCTCCATTTCTGTACCGAGTTGAAGACAATCGTTTATATTTGATTCAAGAGAATAAAGATGCGGCTGCTTAGCCAATCACTTCTCCTGACATCACATTGAGATTAACTTGACGCCAAGAGATTTGGCTTTTTAATGTAAGAGTCGTAATCGTTGTTCTTTTTAATGTTAATGAGGTGAAATTTACCGCGCGGGACAGTTGTGGTAAGGGAAAGTTCTCGTTGCAGCAGTCCCGAATAAAAGCATTTCGGGATAAACTTTGACCGCCGTTAGCCGGCAGTCAATAAAGGAGACATGATATGAAACCAATACTTTGGACTGAGCGATTTTCCGTCGGTGTAAAAGAAATCGATCTTCAACATCGCGGATTGCTTGACATTATAAACCAACTCATCGTCTCTATTGAGAAGGAGAATAAATGGAAAACGACATCTGCTATTCTTGACTCCCTTATCAATTATGCCTATAACCATTTCGCAACCGAAGAGCGATATATGAAGGAAGCTGAATATCCTGAATTGTTGTGGCATGTGGGGTTGCATCTTGAGTTTATAAAAAAGGTTTTTGAGTTGTCGCAAGAAGCATCGCTGAAAGGATTGGAGATACAACGAGAGGTGCTTACATTTTTAGCAGAATGGTATAGTAATCATGTTCTTGGAGTCGATAGGCAATATATGGCGAGCCTTTCTGCGAAAGGAATAAAATAGATTTACGACTGCCGCCTCTTGAGTAAAAAATACTCAAAGAAAAGAAGAAAACGGAAATAGGAGAGAAGTGTTGTTGAGAATATTTATTTTAGGGCGTAACTCTTCGTTAAGATCTTTTTGATGTTTCGAAGATCGCTGAAGAAAGATTTCAGAGCCAGGCCGGGCTGTTGCAAAGTGAAGAGATAACCTCTTGAACGAGGTATGTCCGAAGAATTTCTTCGGAGCATCCTCCAATGAACGAAGCATCCCGACAAGTCGGGAGAACCATGCTAACCAGCGGGTTGGCAGTTAACGCAGGCGGGCAATCGCACTATAAATATCCTCTGTTTATTAAGCGGAGCCGCTGCTCATGAATAGGTAACAGCAGAAACATTTATCATGGCACATACGCTTGAACTTCGAAAGATTTCCGGTCAGTTTGGTATTTGCAAACTGCAACCCGGAGACTCCATACCTTCCTGGGCAATCTCAGGTAAATTCTGGTCGGTGACCCGGACGGACGCTGGAATTTCCGTAGTATGTTCACAAGAAAATATACCTCGGGGCGTTGAGGCCGAACGAAACTGGCGAGTTCTTGAGATTGTCGGTACGCTGTCGTTTGAAATGGTTGGAGTACTCTTGTCGCTCGCAACGCCGCTTGCTGAGGCAGGTGTGAGCATCTATTCTGTCTCTACATTTGAAACAGATCTCATTCTTATTCGAGGAGAGTCGTTCGAGATCGCCTGCCGGGCATTGACGAAAGCTGGACACAAAATGATTTGAACATAACCGCTGCCGCCATGCCATCCTGCAGACAGTGGGTTCGTGGTTCGATAACTGCTTAAGGAGGAATATCTATGAAAATAAAATTCTGTATTCTGACTCTCGTATTTCTTGCATTGGCGTGCAAGTCAAATCCGGTTGCCGATAATAATTCTCAAACTGTCACACTTATAGGTAAATGGCTGTGGACGGAAACATCAGGCGGTTTCGCCGGAACGATTCTGAGACCATCCGCGAATCAAAGAGATATCATTCAATTTACGGCAAATAGTAATTTCTATACTTATGGTAATGATACATTAATACGTTCAACACATTATTCTATACGAAAAGGGAATTTAATCGACACATTAAGCTGGGAAGACATGCCAGGCTATAGGCAAGTAATTAGGGTTCTTACAAAAGATAGTCTCTTGCTTTGCGATCCCGGTGAGGACGGATTTAATTGGTCATATATTAATGTCCTATAATAGCTGAGTTCTCACGAAATGTTATTACGGATCACAAATGCCTTATTTTCCTATAAAAGAGGCAGGGCGGCAGCTTGAAAGTTTGTTTAAACATTATATATTAGTGACTATTCAGCGTGAGTTTTATTTTTGAAAATTATATTACCGCAGCGAACTTCTGTAGCCCCGTAGGGGCGAGCCGACACCGGCGTTGCCCCTACGGGGTGGTGTCGGAGCATCCAGCGACGACCCTCTGTAGCCGACACCGGTGGTGTCGGGATATCCCGCGACGACCCGTCGCGGCTACAGAATGATATTTGAATTTATCCGTGACGAATATGCGCAATGGGATATCTAAAACAAATTATAAATCGGTTTTCATAATTCGCCGAGTAATTACATATATTGTTATAATTCAACTTAGGAGATTCGTATGAAATATGCACAGCGTACTGCCGCCCTCATTTTACTCTGCCTGTTGCTTTCATTTGTCCATGCACAACAAACGGCTAAACTGCAAGGCACATGGGAATTAGTCTCCCAGAAAGAAGACGGGAAAGACCATCCTTTTGTGGGCAGACAGATAAAACTTTTGACTGCCTCACACTATGTTTGGGTCCGCCAGGACAAGAAACAGCTTGAAGAGCTTCTGGCAAAAAAGACGCAGCGGGATTCCATCTCGGCGTATGCGGATGCATTCGGAGCCGGTACCTACAAAGTAGCCGGAGATACGTACACAGAGACGACTGAATTCTTCTATGCTCCGCAATACATCGGAACATCGCTTGAGTTCAAGTTTAAAGTCGAAGGCGATATGTGGTACACTTCCGGACACTATTCACATTTCGAAGGCGGCAAGAAAATCGATGAAGTCGTTTTAGAGCAGGTCTTTAAACGTATCGATTAGAATAAAAGACAAGCACAGAGTTCTGACAGGTTTCAAAACATTTCTCTCTGAACATATTTTTAAAACTGTTGAAAGGCCTATGTTATGTCAATGAACCGACCGGCATTAAACGGAATAACCCGTTACATATACGGCACAACGAGACTTGGCGACGATAAAATTCCGCGCAAGGAAAGAATCAAAATTGCACATGCTGCAATGGACGCCGGCGTCTGGTTTCACACATCCAGGATGTACGGAAATGCTCTTGAAGTGCTTGGAGAAGCTTTTGCAGAAGAACCGTCGAAAGTACCTAAGCTTATCATTAAAATCGGCTGGGACAATATTAACCAGATCAGGGGTGTGATTGAAGAAAATCTTAAGCCGCTCGGCTTGGCCGGGATGCAGCTTGGACAGCTTTGTCTCGGCGGAGAACTCGCGGAGGATTTTGCCGGCGGCGGGAACTGCTACAGAGTGTTTCAGGATTTGAAAGATGAAGGACTTGTTCAGGGATTTGTTGCAGAAGCATTCCCGTGGACATCGGATGCGCTGTTGCGAGCCCTGCGCGGCGGTTATACGGAAAGCATCGTTGACGGGTTTATATTTTATCTCAACCCGCTGCAGCGATTTGCATCCAACGCTCTTTGGAATGAAATTGTCAAAAAGAACCAGCCGATTATTGCCATGCGGACTGTCTCCGGCGGGCCAGTCCATAACCTGCGCGACGTACCGGGCTTTGCCTGGAAAAATTACCTGCAAAAACGTGCGGTTGAAGTCGCGCCGATATTCGAAAAATCCGGCGTAAAAAGCTGGACGGAATTCTGCGTTCGGTTTGCGCACAGTTTTCCGCTGGTTATTGCTACCGTTGGCTCAACGAGTAAAATTGAAAATCTGAATGAGTTCCTTACTGCAAAGGATAATTTTATGCCGCTTCCCGAAAACATTATGCAGGAAATATCAGCTCTGCATGAAAAATGGTCCGATGAGCTGGACATTCATGCCGAGCCATGGACGATGTAGGAACGCAGGCGTTTTTTTATCACAATGACCGGGTGCCGGCAAAGTTGCCCGCAGGACGTCAAAATAAACAAATATGGAGATGATATGAAAATACGATTATTGTTTTTCGCACTTCTCTGCTTCTCTCTTCATCTGTACTGTCAAGATGTTCAATTATTCGGACCCCGTGCCGGTATGGGATATCTTACCAATAGCGGAAATTCCGATTTGAAAGATGGAATACACTCGGCTTTCGGCTGGCAGATAGAACTTCCTTATTCAAACGGCGATTTAACAGGTTATGGTGAAGCAGGAATTATGCTTTTAGGCATCGAACAGGGAATTGTGTTTCCTCATGGCTGGGGATATTTCGGCTGCCGGTACGGATCTATCGGCGGCGGATTGGGTCCGGTTTTCGATCCTATCGGGGTAGGCCTTGGAATAAATATATATCATCAATTGATCTTAGAAAAATTAAGAGTACCTATCGGCGTGGATTTGAATTTTATTCACGGCACGACAAGAATTCAATTGTTCATTGGATTTAATTATAAGTAAGATCATCTATTCCGGATAGTGTAACTGATCTGCATGTTTTTAATACATGAAATTCCCATTGCAGCGGCCGACCGCGGTGACTATCGACGTCAACCCAGCAGGCTGCAGACGCCGGTATCGATTGGGTTCTGTGGAACAAAAATCCCGCAACATCTTGAAATTAATGATGAAATCGGGGAAAAACCTTCGGAAAATGAAAAGAAAATAATGATTATTCACATTAAAAAAGCTCATAAATATTTTTTTCCGCATTATTTTTTCTCTATCTTTATACCATTAAAATTGAGCGCAGAACAGGATCACTTGGTACACGAAAAAAATATTTTCATTGTAAAAGATCAAAGAGATAAAAATTAAAGTATTATGATACCGGATCATTTGAGCATAAAACATTTATTGTGTTCGGCAAGGACATTATCGTTGTCTTTGCAAATACAATCCTTCCGGTGTCATTCCCGCCAAGCGCTTTCCTGAGGACGTATTCGCATTACCGAGCGTTCGTCAAGGAAATTGTATGTTACATTCAGAACCTCATGAGGATTCATTCCTCGCAGGTACGATCCGGCAGAAAACCGGCGTGTCGGTCCAGCGCTGCTACCAATGCGGCAAATGTTCCGCCGGATGTCCGGCTGCATCGGAGATGGACATCGCCCCAAGCGTCGTTCTCAGGCATTTGCAGCTGCAATCATCAGAAGCAGATAAACACGTACTCGGCAGTTACAGCATTTGGCTGTGCCTGACCTGTCATACCTGCATTGCCCGGTGTCCGATGGAAGTAGACCTGCCGAAAGTCATGGATGTCCTCCGCGCCGAATCGCTCAAGCACAAACTTGTCCATCCGAAGGCTAAAGATATCGTTTCCTTCCATCGATCGTTTCTCGGTACCATTCGCCGTTTCGGGCGTCTGTGGGAAATGGGTTTCGTCGCCGATTATAAACTCCGAACCGGCCACCTGATGCAGGATATTGCCGTTGCTCCCGTGATGTTCGAAAAAGGAAAACTTTCCCTCATTCCCCAGTTCAGAAAAAAACTTGTCAGCCGTATTTTTGCAGCCAGAGGAGGGAACATATGAAAATCGGACTCTATCCAGGCTGTTCGCTCGAAGGATCGGCGCGCGAATATGCGGAATCCCTCCATGCCATCGCTCCGAAGATCGGTCTGGAGCTGAAAGAAGTGGAAGGATGGAATTGCTGCGGGGCGAGTTCCGCTCATGCGGTCGATCATCTTTTATCTCTTGCGCTTCCGGCAAAAATTCTTGCTCAAGCGGAACAGCAAAATATCGATGAACTCGTCGTTCCGTGCGCTGCATGTTATAATCGCCTCGCTTCCGCAAAAACGGAAATGGCTGCAGAGCAGAAAACCCGCGATGAAGTTGTCAAAATAATGAATATGCCGTATTCCGGTTCGACGACGATAAAAAATATTCTGGAAGTACTGGATCATCTCCTGACTCCGGAAACGGTAAAAGCTTTTCCCGCGTTTTTTCCGTACAAAGTTGCATGTTATTACGGATGCCTTCTTGTTCGTCCCAAGAGCGTCGTTCATGCGGAGCGCATGGAGGATCCGGTGCAGATGGACGAATTGATGAAGCGGATCGGAGCGGCTCCGCTGGATTGGGGCATGAAAACCGAATGCTGCGGCGCGAGTTTTTCAATTACGAGAACGGATATCGTCGGAAAATTGTGCGGGGATATTCTGGAAGATGCCGTCGTTCGCGGCGCGCAGGCGGTGATCGTTGCATGTCCCATGTGTCATTCCAATCTGGATATGCGCCGCGCCGAAATCGAAAAAGTTGCCGGGAAAAAATACGATATTCCCGTATTATATATAACGCAGGCAATAGGCCTTGCGCTCGGCCTGACCCCGAAGCAGCTGGGTCTGCAGCGGCATTTCGTGCCGGTATCGTTGCAGGGAAAGCAAAAGAATCAGCAAAATGTTCCTGCGGCCCTGAAGGCTGCAGTCGCGTAAACTAAAGAGAGTTCTTGATGTCACGAATCGGAGTTTTTATCTGCCATTGCGGTGAGAATATCGGTGCAACGGTGGATTGTGCGAAAGTAGCAAAAACTTGCGCTGCCATTCCGGGTGTCGAACTCAGCGTCGATTATAAATATATGTGTTCCGAACCGGGACAAAGTCTTATCCGGGAAGCCATCAAAGAAAAGAAACTCGACGGAGTTGTAGTCGCCGCATGTTCGCCCCGCATGCATGAACCGACTTTCCGAAAAGCATGTGCAGAAATGGGATTAAATCCGTTCCTCTGCGAAATGGCGAACCTGCGCGAGCAATGTTCCTGGGTTCATGCCAAAGGAGATGCCACCACCGATAAAGCCGTCGACCTCGTGTCGATGATGGTTGAAAAAGTCAAGCGCAATAAGCCGCTGAATCCGATCAAAGTTCCGGTCACGAAAACCGCGCTCGTTATCGGCGGCGGCATTGCCGGAATTCAGGCGGCGCTGGATATTGCAAACGGCGGACAGAAGGTCGTCCTTGTGGAAAAAGATCCGTCCATCGGCGGCCACATGGCTCAGCTTTCGGAAACGTTTCCGACGCTCGATTGTTCGCAGTGCATTCTGACGCCGCGCATGGTGGAAGTGGCTCAGCATCCCAATATTACTCTTTATACGTACGCGGAGCTCGAAGGCCTGGACGGCTTTATCGGAAACTTTACGGCGCGCATACGGAAAAAAGCAAAAAGCATCGATGAGAAAATATGCACGGGATGCGGTGAATGCGTGACGGCGTGTCCGATTAAGAAAAATCCGAGCGAGTTCAATATGGGACTCGGTCAGCGGAGCGCAATTTATGTTCCGTTCCCGCAGGCTGTGCCGAATAAACCGGTAATCGACCGGCTGCGATGTTCCTACTTTAAGACAGGAAAATGTAAATTCTGCGTAACGAAATGTCCGGCACAGGCCATTCGCTTAGATCAGCAGGATGAAATTATAGAAATTCCGGTCGGGTCTGTTGTCGTGACCACGGGATTCGATGTAAAGGGCGCCGATTTCTTCCCCGAATACGGATACGGCAGGTACAAAGACGTCGTCAACGGATTACAATTCGAACGCCTGCTCTCGGCGTCCGGCCCGACGCTGGGCGAAGTAAGGCGTCCTTCAGATGGGAATGTTCCGAAAAAAATAGTTTTCATCGCATGTGCAGGATCGCGCGATCCGGCGAAAGGGATCGATTATTGCTCGAAAATTTGCTGCATGTATACGGCAAAACATGCAATGCTCTATAAACACAAAGTACACGATGCGGAAGCGTATGTTTTTTATATGGACATCCGCGCCGGCGGAAAAGGATACGATGAATTTGTCCGCCGCGCTATCGAAGAAGACAGCGTGAACTATATCCGCGGGCGCGTGTCGCGTGTGTATGAACGGAACGGAAAACTGATCGTACACGGTGCGGATACACTCCTTGGCGCGCAGCAGGTGGAAATCGAAGCGGACATGGTTGTCCTTGCGACCGCCGGTATATCCAATCCGGGATCGGAAGAACTTGCCCAAAAACTGCATATCAGTTACGATAAGTATCGTTTCTTTTCGGAAGCACATCCCAAGCTGCGCCCGGTGGAAACAAACACGGGTGGAATTTTCCTCGCCGGTGCATGCCAATCTCCCAAAGATATTCCCGATACCGTCAGTCAGGCATCGGCGGCGGCAAGTAAAGTGCTTGCACTTTTCTCACGCGATGAATTGACGCGCGAGCCGGTCATTGCAGTTGTGAACCGGACAGCGCCTCCGCTTTTCTCGACGTGTGCCGGTTGTTTTATGTGTGAAACGGCGTGTCCCTATCATGCAATCGAGCGGGAAGAGATTAAAACGCGTGATGGTAAAGTCATCAGGTCGGTCGCACGGGTGAATCCCGGATTGTGCCAGGGATGCGGAACGTGCGTTGCATTCTGCAAATCCAAATCGATCGACCTGCAGGGCTACAGCAACGAACAGGTTTATGCGGAAGTATTGGAGCTCCTGAGCTAAGATGGAAAATACATTCGAACCGAAAATCGTGGCGTATGTTTGCAACTGGTGTACCTATGCAGGCGCAGACCTGACCGGAACCAGCCGCATTAAATATGCGGCCAATGTGCGCATTGTGCGCTTTCCATGCACGGGGCGTATCGACTACAATTTACTTTTAAAAGCATTAGCTCTCGGCGCGGACGGCATTATCGTTTCCGGCTGTCACCCGAACGATTGTCATTATACATCGGGAAATTTCCATGCGCGCCGCCGCTGGATTGTTTTTAAGCAAATGATGGAATATATGGGATACGATATGCGCCGCGTAAAATTTTCCTGGGTCTCTGCGGCAGAAGGAGCGAAATGGGCGGATATTGTCAATACGACCGTGCGGGAAATTCGCGAATTGGGACCGGCACAGAGAATTCAGAATGAAGAATTCAGAATGATGAATTCAGAAGGGTGAATAGTAAATGGTGAATGGTCAATAGTGAATGGTAAACAGTCACGCAGGCGGGCCTGAAAATGTATTCACGCGATAGTGTGATTCCAAATGGAACAGCGGTCAATAGACAAAAGAATTGAAAAAACGTTCAACGGCAGCACTGACACCGCAGCACGTTGAACGATGAAAGAATAAAGAAAATGCAAGCGTTGCATCAAAAAGTAAAAGAATTGCTGGAATCGGGCAAGGTTCAGGTTGTCATCGGATACGGCGAAGGAAGCGGCGGAAAATCCCGTCCGGTTTTTATCCGTAGTGCTGCCGATGCGGCGAAACTCGTCTGGGATGATCGCTGTCACCAGAATCTGGCTGTCTATATCAATAAGCCGGAAATTAAAAAAATGGGAAAAGCGGCAATTGTTGCACATCCGGCAGCAGTCCGGACGATCGTGCAAATGATTGCCGAACATCAATTGTCGAGCGGCGCAATTATTGTCCTCGCTGTGGAAAACGATACGCTCGAAGAATTGACCGATAACTCATCACTCGAAGTTTACGCACAAAGCCATCCGGTGCTGTTTCCGCCGTTCGTCGTAAAAGAAATCGAAGATATTGCAGCATTATCCGCGGCGGAGCGTTTTGAATTTTGGCAGAACGAATTGGAAAAATGCTTTAAATGTTATGCGTGCCGCGCGGCGTGCCCGCTGTGCTATTGCGAACGCTGCATTGTGGAATGCAACCAGCCGCAATGGGTCAGCGTTCCTTCCCATGCACAGGGAAATTTTGAATGGCATATGAACAGGGCTATGCATCTTGCCGGACGTTGTGTTTCCTGCGGGTCATGCACGATTGCCTGCCCGGCCGGGATACCGATCGGATTGCTGACCATCGAAGCTTCACGAATTGCCCGAACGGAATTCGGTTTCGAGCCGGGTATAAGCTGCGACGCTTCCTCGGCAATGTCGTCGTTCAGGAATGAGGATAAGGAGACGTTTATCCAATAAAACCGTTCAAGGTGCTGCCGTGCGGATGTTCGATGTTATGCATAACGTATAGTTGATAATTGATATGAAATCCATTACACACGATAATTTATTAAAACTTCTTGCAGGGCTTGCGGACGAAGGGAAGATAGTTTATGCTCCCGTTCGCAAGGGACAAAAAGTATTTTTTGCGCCGGTTCAAAATATGCAGCCGGTGGTCTTCGATTATATTCAAACGACGGAATCTCCAAAGTTGGTTCTCTTTCCAAGATACGAACCATTAATCTCCTTCGAATATCAGGGAAAAGAAGTCAAAGTCGACGATCCTTCTGCAGCGGCTCCGGCCGAACGTGTGCTCTTTGGTTCGCGCCCCTGCGACGCAATGGCATTGAAACGTCTTGCGGAATTTTTCGACCGCGATATTCCCGACGCACTTATTGCCGGACGGCAAAAGGCATTAACGGTCATCAGCATGAGTTGTATAAAGGCGGATGCAGATTGTTTCTGCACCTCTACTGGAAGCAGTCCCGGAGATATCTGCGGCAGCGATATACTTCTGACGCCTGTCGAAAATAACGGATATGCGGCGGAAATTCTTACGGGAAAAGGCGCTTCGATCGCGGATCGCTGCAGCAGTCTCTTCTCGGAGATTCCGGAGATCAGGAAAGAGCAGTATCTTGCAAAAGTTGAAAAAGCATTTTCGCATGAAGAAGTCAGGAAAAAACTTTCCCATGCATTCGATCACGATATCTGGAACGGCGCATCCCTTCGATGTATCGGATGCGGCGCCTGTGCATTCGTTTGTCCGATGTGCTCCTGCTTCGATATACAGGAGGAAGGAACGGCGAAAAAGGGATCGAGGGTACGGTGCTGGGATTCGTGCGGGTTTTCGCTCTTTACGCTTCATACGTCGGGACATAATCCCCGGCATAATCAGAGCGAACGCTGGCGGCAGAGGGTGATGCATAAATTTTCCTACCAGCCGGAAGCTGCGGAACTGACGGGCTGCGTCGGCTGCGGACGATGCTCCCGTGCATGCCCGTCCGATATGAATCTTAAAGAACAATTACAGGACATTGCCGCCAATGTGGAAACGGTTTAAATATTTGCTGCGTCCTTTCCGCTCTTAGAACGGGATTCCGTTCGGGAATGACGATGCAAAAGAAAATTAAAATTATTTGTTGAACAGAGAAGAGTATGCCGTCGAACAATATTTATAATCCTTATTTGATGCGGATAGAAAAAATAACCGATGAAGCGCCGGGTGTGAAAACATTCCGTTTAAAATTTACGAACGATGCCGAGCGTGAACAGTTTAATTTCAAAGCCGGACAATTCGGCGAATATTCCGTCTTCGGCGAAGGCGAATCGACATTTTGCATCGCTTCTTCGCCGATGCGGAAAGAATACGTGGAGTGCACATTCCGCCAGGCGGGACGCGTTACGTCCGCTCTGGCCCGCAGGGAAGAAGGCGATGTGATCGGATTCCGCGGACCGTACGGAAATATTTTTCCGCTCGAAGAATGGAAGGGGAAAAATCTTCTGTTCATCGCCGGAGGCATCGCATTGCCGCCGATGAGATGCGTGATCTGGAATGCGCTCGATTTGCGCGATTGGTTCAAGGATATTACGGTAGTTTACGGTGCGCGATCGGTCGCCGATCTTGTCTATAAATACGAGCTCGACGAATGGGGAAAGCGGTCCGATATGAGATTAACGACGACGGTCGATCCCGGAGGTGAAAATCCGCAGTGGACGGGAAAAGTCGGATTTGTGCCGAAGGTACTGGAAGAACTCGCTCCTGCAAGTTCAAACACGATAGCCATTGTCTGCGGCCCGCCGGTGATGATAAAATTCACATTCCCCGTTCTTGAGAAACTCGGATTTACACCCGAGACGATGTATACGACTCTGGAAAACCGGATGAAATGCGGCGTGGGAAAATGCGGGCGCTGCAATGTGGGTCCTGTATATGTCTGTAAGGACGGACCTGTGTTTTCCTACGGTGAGCTGAAAAAACTGCCGGCGGAATATTAAAGGAATCAGGCAAATATATTTTCAAAAAATAAATACAAGCGGGCGATCCTGTGATCGCCCTTTTTATAATCTTAAGAGATGCGGCAGCCGATGAAAACAATCGAAGTACCGAACCATATCCGGGGGCTGATATTTGACTGCGACGGGACACTGGTGGATTCCATGCCTCTGCATATGAAGGCATGGAAACATGCAATCACGGAAGCGGGATTACCGTGGGATTACGAATTCTTCTTCTCCAAAAAAGGCATGGAGGGCAGAGATATTCTTGAAGAGTACGGCGCCCACATAGCCGCAGCGCTGGATGCGGATGAAATATGCGGCGTCAAACAGGAATATTTTCTGCGGCATTTTACAGAAATCCGGCCTCTCGAACCTGTGGTCAGCATCGCACTCCGGTACAAAGGCATATTGCCGATGGCCGTTGCATCGGGGGGAAAACTGAGTAATGTCCAAATGGAATTAGATTCGGCGAAGATCGGAAATATTTTCACCGCGCTTGTTACCGCCGACGACGATGTGGCGCCGAAGCCGTCGCCGGATATTTTTCTGGAGGCTGCACGGCGGTTGAACGTTCCGCCGCATCTGTGCCAGGTATTCGAAGACGGCGATCTCGGACTGGAAGCAGCCGGAAAAGCAGGCATGCTGGTAACGGATGTTCGTCCGTTCCTTGAAAAATAATCAGGGGAATCAATCCTGCCCGCGATGCAGACCTGCCCTG
>Ga0182017_10001755_pt1 | contig 16647 bp, 19 predicted proteins | sample 712E3DmetaG_FD_120492 | JGI IMG/M metagenome (GOLD analysis project Ga0182017, IMG submission 120492) | Permafrost microbial communities from Stordalen Mire, Sweden - 712E3D metaG | ecosystem: Environmental > Terrestrial > Soil > Wetlands > Permafrost | place: Sweden: Stordalen | collected... | reverse complement strand
GCTCGTCTCGGTGGAATCTGATGAAGACGGATGGACGCCGGCAATGACCTTGCCTGCCCGGGGGAAAGCAACTATTTTCGCAATATGACGCCCCGCAAAACATCTAATGACGATATGAGAATTGCTGGAAAATACACCGCCCAGCAATGGAAGGCACTTAAAAGCTGTCTACAATCCACGCCAAGCCCGGATTTATGGGACTTGGCTTTTCGCTGTTTCTACCTTACGCGTATTGATACGCGCTACCTTTTACCCATAGCTTCAATCCAAAGGGATGACACTGAAAGTGGCGAGGGTTTCGCTATAGTGGCATTATTTTGTTCCCTCATTGAGTTTCTTGAGAGTTGCGAGAGAGGTTATAACTTTCGTCTTCTTAAAAAAGGGGAAAAACTCCAGCCCTTCGAATATACTCAGAGAGAAGCTGGGGGCTATTTCAAAGATTTTCTCAAGACACGAAAGCCCTTTAATACAAAGATTCGAAAGGAATTGGTTGACAGTTTTTATTCCGATGTCCGATGTGGACTGCTCCATGAGGCTCGCACGAAGGGCGGTTGGTTAATATCGACTGAGGAATCGGTTGGTGAACTCGTTCATAACAAGGCCGGTCGGAAAACACTTTTCCGAAATCAGCTTATTCTGGCTCTTAAGAAATACTTTGTCGATTACCGAACGCGGTTGCTTAAAGATCCCATGACCCAGCAAGCCTTTTTCAGAAAGTTTGATCATTTATGCAAATTATGAAAAACAAACCCTCCCTCATTTCAGCTTTGATTTTCATTCTCATTCTAATCCGATCCTTTTGACCGAATGACTAAAATTAAGGGGCATTGCTTCTTTTTTTAATTTCAGTCACGATTGATTGTCTGCCGCGTTCAAAATAGTGTGATGCAATGGAAAGCAATTGAGGCATGTTATTACACTCCCCGCCTCTATAATCAGAGAGGCAGATTAGGTCTTCGTCTGGTGACTCTTCTCTATAGTGACGGAATCGTACTCGAAAGGGGTTCGTTTCATATTGTGATAGGGTCACATACATTAAATAAGCTCGTCCGCTATTTGTAGATGCGTTACCAACCGCGAGATCGCCTATTGCACATGACCAGCCTTTAAAGGCTTCTTGCATGTCTTTTTTTCCCTCTGGGCAGAAATCATTGGGCCAAAAGTTTTCCAGCAAGTCGAACTGTCCCTTGGCAACAATGCAGAACCTCAGTAGGTCTTGCTTGGAAACCCCCGCTTCCGTTGCAGCGTTTACTTGGCTAGCTGAGGAAAGCAATTGCATTAATTGGGTTTTAAAGGGGTCGTTGAAATTGTTTTCATTGATTTGTTTGGCTGCCGTTTCATTGGTTTGTGTGGCTGCTCTTTGAGACTTATCACATCCTGCCACCAAAAACAAAAGGCACGACAATAGAGCGAAAGCGCGTTTGGTTTTCATAGGTTTCATGGTCGAATGTGGCCTAATGGGATGACAAATAAGAAAAATTCTGCTTGATGACCGGACATACGGCGATGGCAGATAGAATAAAAATGGCAACTGTCAACCACTTCAGCCAACGCGTCATGTCTCTAACCTCACGGTGAATCTTGTCGGTCAACATGTGATTGAGCGTCAACGCACGAATAATATCGCGAGATTCCAACTCTTCTTTTGGGGGTGGCTCGTTGCACAAGGTGAATAGACATTCCCGCAGTTCTTCGTCTGTAGCGTCGTTGAAAACCTCGCCGAGCCTGAATTGCTGATTCAGCCAGTTTCTATCCTTTTTTCCTTGTGTGCTCATTTCATTACAAATCATCTGTGGTGTCGAGCGATGTTTGTTGTGGGTCGAATGTGGCTATCCAATAATGCGACCGAGCCGCCATCCGGTCGTGTCCGCTGCGCCGTCGCTATATGCCAGCGATGAAAAGATCATAGCGGATTTCGTTCGGAAGTAAAGCACCATTTTCCTTAAATCGTATAATTAGGCTCCGCTGTGGCCGCTTGCAAAACGACGGCGGCCACGGGTAAGGCTTCTAAGGTAACAGACAAGTCCAATAGTTGCGGCAATCGTTCCAGCCAGAAATCCGCACGGCACATGCAACTCATTGACCAGCGGTTGAAACGATACTTCCTTTGCGTGACCGCGTGGATGTAACGTCGCATGAAACGCATCAATTGTGCCGCTTGCTTGCCCGTGCAGGAAATCACCTTCCGCTCGCCCATCGGAATGTTTTTCGGATTCACTACACCCCAAAACCGGCCCGGACACGCGTACCCTTCTTCCTCTTCCACCTTGCCCATGTATTTTGACACGTAGAAAAACACTTCTCGTCTCGACGTGAGCACTTTGACGTTGGTGCCCGCGTTGTAATGCTTCAAATCACCCGTGCCCGCCACGTCATACCAGTTACGGCTTAACCATTCCGTGAACCGGTCCTGACCGCTGACCGGATTAACCACTGTGGCGATTTTGTCCCCGTCATAGAATTTCACGGTTTCCTGCCACGTGCCATCCCGACACTTGCTGATTTTGGCCCACTTGCCGGGCTCCGGTTTGAAATCAAACATGCATGGCACGTTCCACAACAGCCAGTGAAAATGCGGGGCGATCTTACCCGCATTCACGCCAGACTTGCGCACTTTGAACTCTAAGCGCCAGATCAAGCCTATGCCGGGGAAACGCCGTTTGAGTCGTTCAATCAGAGTTTGCAAGTCCCGCTTAAACTTTTCAGCCTCTTCCGGGAAGATGTCCGGGTAAGTGGTGGTGCCAAACAAGGGTAGTGCTTCATCCAGGCGCACTTTGGCCAGCAGTTGCATCATCCGTCGCCGCGAAGCCCGGCTAAAGCCATGAATCTTTCCCCGCTTCGTCTGCTTGGAATCGCCTTCGGGAATGATTTTGTGCCTTCCCTGCTTAACCACCTTGATCAATCCGGCACCGGCCCACACTTCAATATGTCCTTCATCAAAGGGGTTGAAGACATCCCGCGAGGAGATATGGCCATTTAACAAGCCCGGCGCAGTGCCGGGCGCGGCTCCGCCGCGCTCCGGCACCGCGCCTGTGACTTCGGTCGTCGAACGGCGATAAATGACCTGGCCGGGGTAATCCGACGAATCCAGTTTGTTAGAACGATATTTGAGGTCCGGGTTGAGCTGATAAACCGTCTTGCCGTCACTCGAAACGGAAGCTGACTCGATGACGACAAGCCGATTGCGGTCTTCATTGAAGTAGGACAGCTTGCCGTCGCTCAACATGGAAGGTGACTCGCTCATCGTGCATCCTCCTGTGAATTTGCCGATGAATTGACGATGGCGAGAATTGCGGCCTTGAGCGGCGGGGAAAGTTTCGACCAGGCTGCGACTACGCGGGACAGTTGAGGACAGACAGCGACTTTCCTTCGGGAGTCTATTCGGGAGTCATTGCCAGAATCGCCAGTGTTTTTGTAAGGAAGCGCGCGGTTTGAGGCTGAATTGAATAGGTTTGTCCTTTTTTCGAGAATCTGCACCGCGCAGGCCGCCTTCCTGGAGGGCGGTTTAAACCCGCCTAAAACACGGCTTACCAAGCGCTCAAAGCCGCCCGATGCCACTGGTTTGTAGCGACGCTCACATAGATGTAATTGGTGTCGGCGCAGATCAGGCCGACGCCGGCGGCCGGTGAGCTGGAATTGGTGATCGTGGTGGGGGTCAGCAGCAGCGCCGGCATGGTCACGGGGATGGTAAATGCGGCGGTCTGCGCCGCCGAATTCCGTAGATTGAAAAACTGGCAGAGAAGGCCTTTGTAAATCGGGAGAGCGAACGTCGCGACCCCGCTGTTCGTCGTAAGTGTATACGTGGCTGGAGACCACGCGATGGGCGGGCTGAGATTGGTGCAAACCTCCATCACCCAACCTGGCACGAGGTTCGTCACCGCCGTATTGATGAGCATGTTTGTTCGTGTGCCGTCCATCCCACCGTAAGAACGCGCGATCAGCGGCGCGTATCCCATCAACTGGAATATAGCGACGCCATGATTGTAGAACGTCACAGTGTCGCCGTTGGTGGATTGTGAATCCAGAACCCACGAGCCGGCCATCTGCACAGGGGGTGCCATGACGTGCACGTAATTGTTCACGTAGGCTTGATCGGCAATAGGGCTTCCGTTGTGAAGCAGGAATTGGCCATCAAGGGACACCACATGGCCAATTTGTTCCGGGTGATCAATGCCGTAAAGCGTGACAGTGCCTACACCGGCGGAGTTGGTGCTGACGACGGACAACGATATGTTCGTGAAGGTCATAAAGCCATTGGTGATCAAAAACCAATTATTCGTGCCGCTGTAACTGCCCCAGAGCTGTTCTGTGAACTGGAAGGGTGAGGCAAAGGCCAAGAAAGGAGCAACCAACACCCAGTTGTAAAGTTGCGGGAACGTGCCGATGAAGTTCGACCCGCTCATCATAAAAGCATTCGTGGAAAACAGCACGTACTGTTGTGAGGAATACACGATGTTCGTTTGCAGCGAGCTGATATATTTTTGGTTGTTGATCCAGCCAATTATTGGGGTCTGCCAAAGGTTGCTGTTCGCGTTGAAAAAGTTCGTGCCGCGAACGATGACGCAGTTCCCGTCCACGGTGATGCCGTATTGGGCGCGGACGGTTACGGCCGCCAGCAGAGCGAGTGTGAGCAGAATCTTTTTCATGGGTTGGGCAATTGTTGGAGGTACACCGGGAAATTCCAGTTGGTGCCGGCGAAGACCTGGTCGAAGGCGTCCACGTCGGAAGCGTCCTGGCCGCCAAGCGTGAGTTTGAAGCGCCCAGTGTTGCCGCCAAGGAAATGCGGGTGCTGCAACGGCAGCAGATCGGCCAGCGGAATGATGAGCACGGTATCACCAGTGAGGTGGTCGGCGATGGCCGTGCCAAAGCGGCCACGAATGACGGTGAGCGTGTATGCCCCGGAATACGTCAGCTCGGCATCGGCGATGGACATGATCTCATTGCCCACGAACAGCAGCAGCGCGTTGGCGAGGGCGTCGAAGTCGCTGACGTTGGGCAAAAGAATGTCCGGGCCGTCGAGCAGGAGGGCCAGACCGTCAGTGAGCGGGAAAGGAGCGCCAGTGGCTTCGGCGGGCAGCGCGTTGGCGATGCTGGTGAAGGCCGTGGCAGCCGCGAAGTCCGCCGGCAGCGCGCCATGGAAGGCAAACCGCGTGATGGTCTTCAAAAGAAAAAAGCTGTCCGGTGGATCGCCAGTGAAAACGAAGTTTCGGCCAAGGAACAGTTGCGCGGACACCGTGCCTTGCGTGTCACGCGCCACGAGAGCGGCGATGGCCGGCTGGTTATTCGGACACAGACCAACCGGCAATTCGACGAGGGCAAAGCGCGAGTAGTCAGCAGGCACCGGAGCCGGATCAGGAGCCGGCGGCGGGTTGTCTATATTGGAAACGCGCCCGCCTGAATCCAGCGCCAGGGTGTACAGATAGGAGCGGTCAATGCTGACCTCGACCTCAAAGATTGGCTTGGCCGGATCGGGCCAGGTGCGCGAGGTGATCCGGTAAATACCGTTCATCACCGGCCGCAATGAAGTGGTAAAGGCAATGGCCGCACCGGGCACGAGCGAACTGAAAAGTCCGGCGTCAAACGCGAGCTGGAGTGTTCCGTCACACGCCGGCAGCGCGGCGACCGGGCCGGCAATTGAAACCAGTAATAAAGCCAGGTCACGATGCGTGACCATTTGCCGGTCCAGCGTCTGCGGCTCGGGACGATCCTTGGCGTAGATGCCGGCGTTGTCCTTCCATTCGACGAAGTCCGGCTGCCAGCCGGAGTCGCGGTCAATGAAGGTCAACCGCGTCTCATTGATGACACTGGACCAGTCAGCCGGCTTGAAGTTCGGCAGCGCGGCCAACTGCGCATCGCCGATGGCGACCGGTGCGTTGGAAACGCGGTTCATGACCAGCGCGAGCCGGCCATCAGCATCGAGGCCAATGCCGGCGTCCACGACCTCCAGCAACGACGTGAGCTGAGACCGAAGCTCCTCGCCGCGGGTGATGAGCGGCGAGAGTCCGACGTTCTCCAAAACACATTGTTCGGCGAAGGCATCCAGCGTGGCCGTGTTCACGTCAACGTCAGGATCGCAGGCGAGACCGGCGCGGGGATTGAGCAGCAGATCGGCGACGATGCAGGCCGGGTTGCAATCGCCGTTTATGGCCGCGTGCGCCTGGTTGGTCATCCAGTCGAACGATGGCGTGCGCTCGACCACCACCTCAATGTTCTGAATGCTCGTCTGGTTGAAGCCCAAAAAGAACTGGTGGAAAACGATGTAGCAAATGCCGCGATAGGCCGGATGCTGGATGCCGCTCGTGCTTAAATAAACATCGGGCACCTGAGTTTCAGTGCCCCAAAAGATCGTGATGAGGCCGAAGTTCGGAATTGTGATATCGGTCGAATCGGCCCCGACCGTGACCTGGGTTATTTTTTGGGCAGTCGGTGAGCCGCCCGCGCTCGGGACGAGCGATCCACTCCCCACATTGTAGGTAAAGGTATAGGCGTCCACCACCGACGTGACCGGGAAGGTGCCATTATAACGAGCCGGAGTAGCGCCCTGAATGAGAACCGTGTTGCCGGCGACGAGGCCATGCGGTGTGGCCGAAACAAATGTGGCAATTGGAACCGCCGAACCGAGTGAACTGGCGGCAATCACGGGGCCATAGGTTGGAACCGTTGAAAACCGGGAGATGGGATCGAGCTTGACCAGCGCGTAAATTTTCGTGCCCGACTGCGCCTTGGCAGTTTCCCCGATGAGCGACGTGCCGGGAATGGTGTACTGGAACTGAGTGGACGAAATGACTGTGACCACAAACTCGCCGTTGAACTCCGGCTGAAACGCGTTGTAAATAACCACCGTGTTGCCCGTGACCAGGTTGTGCGCGTTCTTGGTCTGGAAGGTGGCGACGTTGTTAGTCTCAGTGAGCGAGACGGAATAAAGCTTCGTCACGTCCACGAAAACCGGATCGCCGTTGAGATAGAGGTCGTGAAACTTGGAGACGGGCCCATGGCAGACGGCTACGCCGAACGACGCGAAGTAATTCGCGCCGGTGGCTGAACCGCTTTTGCCGCCGCCGCCGACCGACTGGCTGCGGATGTCGAACGCCTCGGAGATGAAGGTGCAACCGACGCGCTGCTGGCCGGCCAGATAGGCCAGCGGTGTTGCCTGCTGGTTGGTATCCGACCGCTGGGTGAACTGGCCGAGCGGCAGTTTGTCCCTGGCTGGAAGGCCTCCGCTGCTACCGAACATCGGACACCTCCAGTTCAATCGGTCGATAGACGGCCGTCACATGCCTACGGTAATAACTTTCGTCGAGTGACGACACAATCACGCGCCGGTTCACGCTGCAAAGGACGTGCTCAAAATGTTTTTCGTCGAGCATGAGGGCGACGTGGTGTTCGCTGAGGCCGAGGTTGAAGCAGATGGTGTCACCGCAAATCAACGGCGGCAGCACGACGTTGAAAGTCGCCAGCTCCAGACGCTGAAATTTTGGATGGTGGTCAAGCCATTTCAGCAATTGCGATTCCTTGGAGTGACTGCCGGCATCGAGAGCGTACCTCGGCAGAATGTATTCCGGTGCGGTCAGGAGTTTACTTTGCAAATACGCATAGCCATTAACGTGGACGCAGTCTACGGCCACTCCGGGGATCATGGCGTGGGCGGAGAATGGCGTGTCCAGCATTTCCCCGGCGGCGAGGCGGAGCGCGGCGATCCGTTCGGGCGTATTATAAAACGGTTTCATGCGCGAATTTTTCAGCGGCAGCGAGTTGCCGGCGCTTCCATGCCGGCAGCGGTTTGAGTTCGTTCACCTGGAAGGGAATGCAGCGCAGACAATTTGGCGCGGGCCTGAGCATGGCGTTCTCGGACAGTTCCCGGACTGCCGACAAGGTTTCTTCGTAACTGCCGAGGCCAGTGTTCATTTATTGGTTTGCGAAATATCCAGGACCACGACGCCGCGCCAGAAGCGCGATGATTCGACCATGTTGGTCACCGCCGCCAGGAGCAGCGGCGGCGTGAAGGGTATATTTGTGATCAACGTCCAGGTGCCTCCGCAATTGGTGGACGTGGTGAATTGGACCAGCCGAGCCGTGACAGTGGTGACCTGGTTCGTGGTGGCAGCGGGCATTTGGTAGGCAAGCTCGGCTGACATCACGCTTTCGACTCCCGCCGACGAGTACGTCGTGGCCGCAAAGTAATAAGTGACGGCCGGCGTAAGGTTGGAAATGGTGACACTGGTTGCAGCGCCGACGTTCACCTTGTTGGTGTACGTACCGCGCGCGCCGCCGTAATAGACGTTGTAACCCGCGACGATGGGATCAGTGGAAGCGTTCCACGCCAAGGTGACCGGGCTGCCAATGCAAAGCAGACAGCCGCCAAGCGCAAAGCACAGGGTCGCAATCAAAAAAATGATGGTCCAGAAGCGCATCACTTGCCCTTGCCTCCCGCCGAGACGTTCGTATTGATTCCCTTCAGCGACAGGTTCCGGTCCGGCACATCCACGAATCCGCCAAAGTTGTTGAAATTATTGAACTTATTCGCGCACGTCGTCGAGGTGTGGTCGCAACCCGCCACGATCTGCGCCTGAGCGCCGGCCAAAGTGCGCTTTAAGGGCGCGTTTAGGGTCAATGTCAGTTGCCCCAGCCCAGCGTTGTAATTGGATCCAATGATGGACCGGATTTCGTAGTTTTTTCCAAATCCCGCCTCAAAGATTCCGTTCAGCAAATAGTCCGTTGCCTGGAATTGATTCGAGTTGGGGCCGATGGCGAACGTGCAGACGACCGTGGGCGGCAGGTCGGCGTTGTCAATCGAGACGAGGTTGACCGTGGTCTCAAACCAGGCGCGCCCGACGCCGCACGTGGCCGGATTGTAAAGGATGTGGTTGCAAGTCGAGCCGATGAGGTAGCGGGGCAGCTTGGTCCTGAGCCAGCGCAGGCGCGTGTCGCAATTGGCGGTGTACTTGATGATGTCGTCGGTGACGGTCGAAACAAAGCCGCTGAAAATCTTCGTGGTCGCGTCCGGAGCGGGCAGATAACAAAGCAGGATGTCCACCCAAATCACCTTGCCCGGCAGGCTGGCCAGCATGGAAAACGGATGCGAATCATCGGGCCTGGCTTCGATGTCCACCTGGTTGCTGTTGCCATCCGCGCTGTGCTTGATGGCCTTGTGGATCATGGGGTACGCCGTGAACAGTTTATTATTGCTCACCACCGACGCCGCGAACGCGGTGTAGTACCAGTCCATCAGGACCGGCCCGGCGGCGCGAAGATGATAAAGGTAGATCGGTTGCAGGCCGGTGACCGCGTTGGTGTATTCCAGCGGCAGCTCAACGGCCGTTAAATTGATGGGCGCGACATTCTCCGAGTCGAACTGCATCTCTTCCTCGTCCTGGGCGAACCGGACGTAATGCAACCGCGTGATTACCGTGTTGGCCGCCGGGATTTGCGGCAGCGCCGTGGTGAGCGTCACGCGCTCCGTTGCGCCGTTGGCGACGACGCCCTGAATCTGCGCCGCGGCCTGCGTGCCATTGGGAAAAGTGAAGAGCAGATGCTGGTCAGGGCGGGAGTTCCAGGACGACGCCAGGTCTTCCGCCACGATGTCAAATTGCGTGGTGGAGACGCCGGCGCTCAAGACGGCCGCCTGGAGCGGGCACGCAAGCCAGAAGCCCTGCAACCGGCCAACGAGCGAATCCGCGAACGCCTCGAATGCGAGCAGGGCCGCGCCGTTTTCCAGCCGCACCGAAAATTCCCAGCCGTTGACCGTGTATTGGGCGGTGGGCGTGAAATACTCGGCGCCAAAGCCGAGCAAAGTGGACTGCTGGTCAAAGGTGATTGACCGCGCGACCGCGTCCGCCCAGCTGGGCGTGAACGGGAAAATCTGGCGGGTCAAGTAGTTCACTGGTAAAAAACAAAATAGCTAAAATAGCCTTCACCAGCACCGCCAGAGACCGACACGGTGAACACGCAACAGTTCGTGAACTTGGCCGACACAGACATGTAGGTGATCCCCAGGCTGGACGCTGCGTTGATGCAATTGACCTGATAGGTGGTGTCGCTCATCGGAGTGGAAAAGTAATTGGTCATGGTCCATGACCCGGAGGAGTATTTGTATCCAATGGAACTGATGCCGTTAGTGTGGCTGATCGACACATATGGGACGGAGGTGTGCAGCGTCCACTGCAAGCTGGCGGCGACGGGGTTGCGGGAAATCGCCACCGTAGCGTTGCTCTGGGCCGCCAGCGAATTGGTATAGGTCGCGGCGACGTACCAGAACATGGTGTCAATCAACTCGGCGTAATTGTTCTGGGTGGGCACGTTGCCGGTTTGGAAATAACTCTTCAACACGGTCTGAGTTTGGGGAACGGTTTCGGTGGCGCTGGTTTTTAACGCACAGACGCAAAGCAGCAAAGCCGCAAGGGAGATGATTTTTGTTTTCATTGGAGGTTGGGTGTTGGGTGTTCGAGGTTCGATGTTTTTTCAGCCGATGACATTGGTTGAGCCGATGACTTGTTCCCCCACACCCGGCACGTGCGCGGGACTGACGCCGATCTGGGCGCTGCGTCCGCTGACCAGTTCCGTGACGGTGACCTTCCACTGCGCCAGCATCCCGCTGACGGCGGCTTCCTTGTCGGCGGTGAACGCGCCGAAGATGACCGGCCACGCCAGCGCGCCGAGCGTCCAGTTATATGCCGGCGCGGTTGCCGCCAGGCTGAGGACCAGGCCGGCCACGCCCGTGACCGGCAACACGTCAAAGGTCATGTCGTCCTGGAGCAGCGCAACGTAGTCGCCGGCCTGCCAGTTCCACGCACCGCCGGCAGCGAGCGTCAATGAGTTTGCGCCGGCAGCCAGGTTTGCCCCCAGGAAGCAGGCGCGGCCATGCAATGGCGCGCAGCCCAGCCCGCTCTTGAGGGCGGCGTCCACGCGGGCATCCAGCCGGCTGCGACCCGAAGGCGTGGTGGCCGTGACGGTGAAGATGATCTGCCGGCGCGCCACCGCGCGCAGCGCCTGGCGCGTCTCCTGGCCGAGCAACGCCTCGGTGATCTCTGTTTCCCAAACCCGCCGCGACACCGGCGGCGTCTGCCACACATGCGGATGGGGAACAAAAACACAGCCATTGATGACGGTGATCATGAGGGTATGCCGATTTTCGTCTTGTGTTTCTGGCCGAGTTCCACGAAGTGATGCTGGCCTTCCCCGCTGTTCAGATATTCCTTGGGGCTGGGACGCTTGTCCCAAACGTGCAGGTGAACCTGCGACGCTTGTCCACCACTGCGACCGCCGGTGGCTGTGGGCGAGTCGCCGCGATGCAGCGCCGCCAGGTTGTCCACGCCGATGCGATCCACCGCCGATTGCGGGAAGACGTATTCGCCGCGATGGACGACGCCGGCCACGTCGTATTGGCCGCCATCGCCGGTGTAACCGCCGGCGGCGAAGCCGAGCATGGCCATATCCACCAGTCCGGGCGCAGCGGCCGCTGTGACGCCGGCCGTGGCGATGGTGGAAAGGACCGCTGGAGAATACCAAATGAGATCGAGCGCGGCGGCTTCGGTGGCGGCAACACCGACTCCGGCGGCGGACATTGTTTCGCCGACAATCGCCATCATGGTTTGAGTCAAAACCCAGCGGACGCCCATTTCAATGATGCCCTGGATGATCGAATCCACGACGGTCGTCGCTATGTTCATCAGGGCGCGCTTCCAAGACTCGGTGCCCATGATCACTTTGGAGAGGTTGCTGCTGATGGAGGAAATGGCCGTGTTAAGGACGGTCGAGAAAGTCTGCGCGCAGGCCTTGGCCAGATTGTTCATGTTCTGCAACTGAACCACCGCGACCTGAAATTGCCGGCTGAAAGAGTGTTCACCCTGCGCCGCGTTCAACTGGTTTTGCAACTGCGCCTGCTCGCGCATGGTGTCCGTCATCTGCTTCTGAGCCTGGAGTTGTGCCGACTCATCGGTGGACTGCGCCGCGATGAGCTGGAGCGCCTGAATGCGCGCCTCGTTTTGCCGCATCATTTCCTGGTACAACGGAACGGACTGGTCGGCCTTTTGTGAATCAGTCAGCAGGGGATTGCCCTGGATGGCGGTGAGCTGGCCTTCGACCTGCGCGCGGGCGATCTCCTGCTTGAGCGTCGCTTCCTGTCGCAGCTCATCGTTGTATTTCTTCTGAGCCTCCAGCCGTTTGATGGTGGCTTCAGTGACGAGGTCGGTGTATTCCCGCTCGTCAATCTCACCCGAGTAAAGAAACTGCTGCGCGAGAAAAATGCGCTGTTGATATTCGTGCTCAAAGTTTTTGTTGCGCTCCTTTGATTCACCAGCCTGGCTGAGTGTGATCTGCCGTTCGAGGTCCTTCTCCTGCCCGGCGACGTCCTTGGCGAACTGCTCTTTTATTTTGGCCGCGGATTCCGCCTGCTGGCGGGCGGCCTCGTCGGATTGTTTTTTGGCGATGGCGTCGAGCTGCGTCTGGTAGCCGGTGGCCAGGCCGGCGCGCAGCTCGCCGGCCTTCTTGGGATCGAGCTTGTTGCCGGCCTCTTCGATGTATTGGTTGAGTGACTGCAACTCGTCGTCATACTTTTGTTTGGCGGCGGCGCGTTCCTTGTCGAAACCGATCAATGCCTCCAGCGTGATCTTCTTTTGCAGCTCCGCGATTTTATCCATCGCCTCGATCTGCGGATTGACCGAGTAAGTAACCTTGGTGGGGTCCTTGGGATCAATCGTTTTGAGCAGGATGCCCATCTTCACCAGCTCTTCGTTCGTGAGCCGGATGTCCGTGGCGTCCGGGATGCCCATCTGCGAGGAGGAAATGCGCCCGGTGAACTGGGCGTTCATGGCACCCGGTTGTTGCGGAGACATCAGCCCGCTCACGAACGACTTTTTAAAATCGTCCGGCGTCAGCGCGGCCTTGACCGCGCCGATGTTTTGCAGCAGCCGGGATTGATCATCCGCCGAAAGCACTCCGCCCTTCGCCGCGTCGTTGATGCGCTTGATGACCTCCGGCATCTCCTTGAATGACTCGGTCAGCTTGTTGTTCTTCGCGATGGTGCGTTCCTCCTCGGCCCGGTACGCGCCCCAGATGAGCGCGCCGGCACCCACAACGGCCGCAATGCCGCCCAGGACGGGCAGCATGGTGGACATCGCCGCGCCGGTGAGCATCGAGGTGGTGCGCAGCGCGCGCAGTCCCTGGACGGCCGTCATCACGCCCACCGTCAATTGCGGGAAGCGCGTGCCGCCGATGAGAAACAACGTGCCTTCGAAGCCGCGCAAGCCTTCGTGGGTGAGCAGTGCGGTCTCGCGCACCTGTTTCAACGCGCTGGCGGATTCAACGCCGCGCCCGGCCAGTTGTTGCAGGCCGCTGCCGGATTGGGCAACAAAATCCTTGAGCGCGGCGGCGGCCTGGGCCGTCTCCGCTGTCACCACAATTTTAATTGGCTCACTCATTGATTTTCTTTTTCATGTCACGCGTAAAGTCCTTGAATCCGTCCGCCGTGGCCTGCCCGGCGCGGGCGGCAATGGCGTTGTCGAGCAGCGCCATGGTTCGCTGCCGGCTGGCCGCCGCCTCCAGCAGGCGCAGCCACTCCAGGCTCTGCGCCGTCACCAGCTCGCGGTCTATCTGGCCGGTGGTGACACAAATCCGGGCGACAATATCGGCGAGTGTTGCTGTGCCCTGATCGCCAGCCCCTTCTCCATCGCCAGCTTCAGCGTCTCCGGGTTCATGTTCGCCATGGCCCCAATCATATCCGCCTGCGCTTTTGCGTCGCGTTCCGTACGGCGCTGGCAGTAGGAAAAAAAACCTTTCACGTTCACCTCCCGGCCGGTGACGAGCGCGTCCTCGTAGGACTCCGGCCGCAGCGTGAGCGCCCACGGCTTGGGTTTGCCACAGAGGAACGCGACCAGCGCCGGCTCATCGTCCACCAGGGGGAAACCGGTCTCGTATTCGCGCACCGGGATTTGACGCACCTTGATTTCTTCCGCAACGGATTCGCGGAATCCGCCGACCGCCGCCGGATCGGCGACGGGTTCAAAGTTGACGGTGATATTTTTTCCGCCGAAGAGGATGGTGTTTTTGTTCATAGGTTTTGAATTGTGACGGTTTAATTCGTTCCCCAGTTTAATGTTGGTGCTGGCGCGGCCCCGTTGGTGACAGAACTGTAAGTTTGGTATATGATGTACAGGTTGCTGTCGCCATCCAACATTTGGTAGAGACGGTAAGATGATAAATCCCAGTGCAGTGTGATTGTGTTGGTCAATCCGTCGCCGTAGTTCACAAAATTTCCAGTCCCGGCGTTGGTAACATACGTCCCGTTCACGTTGTTCTGTCCGCCACCGCTGGCGATAATTACATTGTAGTTGGTAACGACTGGACCAGTGTCATGGCTGGTGAAGAAATTCAGGTTCGTGTTCACGCCCGGGACCGGACCGGTGAACACCGGGGAATTCGTCCTCCAGCCAAAGCCGTTCGTTCCAAACGGCAAGGCCGCACCAATGCCGCCTGGAACATTTGTGCCGAAGGTTGGGCCGATGGCCAGGCCGCTTGGTGGATTGGTGCCAAAGCCGTTGGTGCCGAATCCCGCCGGCACGTTGGTGCCGAAGGATGACGCGCCGCTGATGCTGCCGGGCACGTTGGTGGCAAACCTCGATCCGTTCGTCACACCCGCCGGCACGTTGGTGCCGAAGGCCGACGCCGGGCTGATGCTGCCGGGCACATTGGTGCCGAACTGCGCGTGGCCGGCGGTGATCAGCGCCAGCGAAATACAAAGCGCGAGAGAAAGTTTTTTCATGTTGGAATTTATTGAGGCGCGCCCGCCCCATCCGCGAAGCGGGCGCGCCGGTTGATTTCGGTTTGGTTACTTCGCTTTGCCGGGTAGCGCTCCCGATTTCTCGAGACCGGCTGCCGCATCCGATTTCGCCACAGGCAGGTTGTGATGGTCCAACGCCTCGATCCGGTTGCGGTCGAAATGATCGGCCTTGCGTTTTTGCTCCGGCACCGGCGTGGCCGGCTTCGGCGGATTGACATGGTCCACCGCTGCCGGTCGGTCACCGGCAAAGGACGGGTGTTTCTTTTTATCTTCGCTCATATTTTTTCCTCGATTTAATTTTACCCGGTAGGGCTGGCACTCCGTGCCGGCCGCGGCGCGCTCGGAGAGCGCGCCCTACCAGTTGGTTTAGATCGCCGATCCGGCCAGCGCCGAGTACAGCCAGGTGAACTTGAACTTGGGATTGATCGTGTTCGTGTCGCTGATGGACAGGTCCGTCACATCCACGTCCACCCACCAGTCGTCCACGATGTAGAGGCCGTTAATGCTGTCGTAACGCTGCCGTTTGAGCCACCCCTGGAGGCTGTCCACGCCGCCGAGAGGGTGGAATGAGGTATCCGCAATTTCGATCAGGCCGCTCTTGTAGAAGCCGGCGAGTGCGAGACGGCTCATCTCGTTGATTTCGACCTCCATCGTGAGGCCGCGATCCGGGCGTATGATTTTTTGGGTGACAATGACGCCGGTGCCGGGCATGGGCGCTTTAATCTCCACTTCCTTGCCCACGAACTTGTCCACCGCCGGCTTCTTGACCGTGCCGATGGCGTAGGTGGTCCAGATGGTGTCGGTGGGACCGGGTTTGGCGGCGGCGGAAACGTTGCCTGCGCCCGGGATGGTGAAGGCTTTGCCGGTGGGGGCAAAGTACAGAAAATCGCCAGTGGCGATTACGGATGGTTGTGCTTGCATGTTTTGTTTTCCTTATTGGTTGATGGTTTATTTCAGGTGGCGTCGAACGTCATGTTGGTTTCGAGTTCCAGGCGGTAGTACTGGAAGACGGTTTCGCTTTTTTTGAACTCGCCCTTGAACGTGCCCAGCGGCATCCCGAAGACAACCCGAAGCCGCTGCTGGTTGGGCAACAACAATCCTTGCAGCGCCGCCGCCACAATCCGCGCCGCATCCTGGCAATGAACATTGGTGTCGGGGACGTTGCGCCAGATGGCGGGAACTTCGCCGACGAGAATTTGCTGCGAGATGCCGGCGGCAACCAGGGCACCGGAATTGTCGCGCGAGTTGGTGAACAAAGGCACGCCGATCAGGATCATCAGGCCGAGTTCGCCCATGGCCCGCAAAATCTCGTTGTTCAAATCGTGCGAGTCTTCCACCACGAGCGCCGCGCCGGCCAGCGGCTTGCCGCGGGCGAGCAGCGGCGTGAGCACTGCGCTCTCGGCGTCTGTCAATGTTTTTAACGTGCTCATCAGTTCTGGAAAAATTGGTCAATCACTTCGGAGAGCGCCGCGTTGTATTCCGGCAGGCGGTCCTCGATGCCGCGCTGGATCGGCTGGCGGGCCGGGATGTCCGAGCCGGGATGGTGAACTGAATGCCGGAACACGATGCCGTTCTCCTGGATGAACAGGCTGGTCTTGAGCGCGCGCATGTTGCCGCGCGTGCCGTGCAATTTGGCCGAGAAATCCTGCGCGGTGAATACCTTCGCGCCAGCGGCCCCGAAGCCAATGGCCAGCGCCTTGCCATTGCGCGCCACGATGTCGTGTGCCTTGGTCTGGCCGCCGAACTCCTGGATGGCCGCATAGACCACGTTCGAGCCGATGTCCGAGGTGACACCGTTGCTGGTGATGGTGGCATCGCTGGCACGATAACTTTGGCGCAGGCGGCCGGAGATGGCGCGCAGGCCGTCCATCGTG